>Ga0187871_10000877_pt1 | contig 27352 bp, 26 predicted proteins | sample June2016WEW_16_1_FD_132988 | JGI IMG/M metagenome (GOLD analysis project Ga0187871, IMG submission 132988) | Peatland microbial communities from SPRUCE experiment site at the Marcell Experimental Forest, Minnesota, USA - June2016WEW_16_10 | ecosystem: Environmental > Terrestrial > Soil >...
CCTGCGCCGTGCCGAACCGCAAAGACGCCGCCCCCAAGCTGTCCGGAAAGGTCCCCGAGATCCGCCTCCGCCCCGGTTCCTACCTGCAATCGTTCTACGGCAAAGATAAAGAAATCGTCACCGAAGAATTTTTCTGCAACTTCGAAGTCAATCCCGACTACGAGTGGGCCACCATGGAAGCCGGCTTCCCCGTAGTAGCCCGCGGAGCGCAAGGCGAAATCCGCGCCATTGAATCCCCTACCCACCGTTTCTTCACGGCCACTCTCTTCCAGCCGCAACTATCCTCAACCAAGAAAAATCCCCATCCCATAATCCTGGCCTTCTTACAAGCCGCAGCCGACTGGTCCCGCAAGAAACAAGACGACAGCGTCCTCGAATAGTAGTTGCCCTACCCTGTGCCCCTCCGTGTCCACTGTGGTAAAGATTTTTTCTGCAGTAACCCTTACGAAAGATTCCCATTCCGGCCCGATGCCCTAAAGCCCCAACCCACTCAGCCGATCTCTTTTCATATGGTGAACTCAATCAGCAGCACTCATGCCAGCCAAACCAACGAGGCCGCCAAAACGGCCGCCGCCACCAAACCCAACCAAACACGCAGCAAAAAACTACTCCGCAACCCTCGGACGCGGTCACGCTGAAAAGCGCAACCGGCGCCAACAGATAACATCACGAACCGCAAACCCTCGACTTGAACCAAAAAATGGAGTGACGGGCAAGTCCCGTCCTCCAATTTTTCCTCTACAGTGAGGCAGATGCAAGATTGTTTATCGTGGATTGTGGGCCCCTGAAGATAGAGCTTTTAATCAACAATCATCAACTCAACCACTCACCAACTCAAACACCGGATAACTCCCCGCAATCTCCTCAAAACTCCCAGCCGCCGAACCAGCGGCCACAGGGAAATACCGCTCCACCTCACTCGTGAAGGAATCCAGGTAGGCCCTAAGAATCTCCGGCGTCTCCGTCTTCCCAACCGGCAGCAGACGGAATTTCAGCAACGTCCCGCCCTTCTTCAAAGTGACTTCCCCTGCGGCCTCGGCGTTGCGCACCCATTGAGTGCGCCCCCGCGGCGCCACCAGAAAGCGCCGGCCCATCCATTCCAGCAGATTGATTGGAGTTGAGTAAATCTTCCCGCTCTTGCGCCCGCGCACTTGCAGAAGATACTTGTGAGGAAATGGAACACCGATCCCGACCAGAAATCCGAACACACGATTAAATATCTTCTCGACTCGAGTCGGCTCGCGAAAAACCGGCAGGCTTGAATTCATGCCCGCAATTGTACCGTCAGGCTTGCACCCGCCGCCGAAGGAGACCGGGCTACACCGCCTTAGCGAACCGCATCGCCGCCGAGTTCATGCAATACCGCAACCCTGTAGGCTTCGGCCCATCGTCAAATACATGCCCCAGGTGCGCATCGCATTCCGTACATGAAACCGCAATCCGCTCCATGCCCAGCGTAGTGTCGCGAATCTCCCGCACGTTCTCCTGCGCAATCGGAGCCCAAAAGCTCGGCCATCCCGTTCCCGAATCAAACTTCGTCGAAGAACTGAACAGCGCGTTATCGCAACAGATGCAGCGGAACACGCCCTTCTCGTGCTCGTTCAACAGCGATCCGCTGAATGCTCTCTCCGTGTCCGCTTGCCGCGTGATCGCAAACGAATCCGCCGAAAGCTGCTTCCGCCACTCCTCCGGCGTCTTCACCACCTTCGCAACTTTCACCTTCCCCAACTTTTTGCCGTCGTCGGAAAACTGCACAATGGTCACTTCGCCCGGCTCCGACTTCACCGCAGCGATCACGTGCGTGCCCCGGGTCCGCCAAATGAGCACTCCACCCAAAGCCGCGCCAGCCCCAACCAGAAACACCCGCCGCGAAACCTTGTTCTCCTCTTTACCGCGCTCAAAATCAAACATAACCCCTCCACCTCGATGTGATCCTGATCGATTGTCATCCTGGAGGCGGGCGCCTTTGCCCGCCGAAGAGCCTGTCCCGAGCTTGCCGAGGGAATCTGGGCGGGCTGCGCGACGGAGCCTGCCCTGAGCGAAGCCGAAGGGTCGCGTTCTTTCCGACCCAATAATCGCGCGTCTATCCCGCTTCCCCATTACTTCGCATACATCTCCGGAAATTCCCTCTTCAAATTCGCCACCTTCGGCGCATCGTTAAACATAATGTAGGCATCGTTCGGATGCTGCGTAAAATAATTCTGGTGATAGCCCTCCGCCGGATAGAACTTCTTCAGCGCCACCACCTGCGTCACAATCGGCCTCGGAAACACCTTGGCCTGGTCGAGTTGCGCAATGTAAGCCTCGGCGATCCGCTTTTGCTCGTCATTTCCGTAGAAAATCAGTGAGCGATATTGCGTGCCCTCATCCGGCCCTTGCCGGTTCAGTTCCGTTGGATCGAGCGCCACCGAAAAGAACACTCGCAGCAACTCTCCATAAGTAACCTTTGACGGATCGTAAACAATCTCCACCGACTCCGCATGTCCAGTCCGCCCGCTGCTCACCATCTCATAATCCGGATGATCGACCGTGCCTCCCGAGTATCCCGAGGTCGCGCTGCGTACGCCCTTCACATGCTGAAACACCGCCTGGATTCCCCAGAAGCATCCCCCGGCGACCACCGCCGTCGCCTTCCCCGGAGCCGTGGCCTTCGCCTCATCCACCGCCGGAGCCGGCACCGGCGCATCCGTCCCACTCCCCGCCCGGCAAGCCAGCGTAACCGCCAGCACCGTAAGAACCATCGCCACCATGCGCACAGAAATCCTAGACATAAACCCTCCCAGCCATCCCCCAATTAGACTTACGAACCCAAAAGAAGTTTCGGATGCCCCAAAAACGGCAGGATCTAGAAATAATAATAAATAATGGTGTGGGGACGGGCGCCTCGTGAGCCTGCCCCGAGCGAAGCCGAGGGGGCCAGCAAGCGCAGCGAGCGCCCTTCCACCACCCGCACCAGCCATCGGTATACAATGTGCCCTGTCTTTCAACTCAATAAATAAACCTGACAGACTTCCAGGACAAACGATTCATATCAAGAATATCCATAACAGAGACTCGTATCAGGATATGCCTTCAGGCATACCGGCAAGAGCCGTATGCTCGAACGCGCCTTCAGGCGCTGCGAAGCGAATCCAAATTTCTAAGCAGCCCCTAAGAAGTCACAACCAAAAGCACAGGAGCAAGACAAGGAAATGATAACGCGAACCAAATTCCTAATCCCCGGAGCCCTGGCGATCCTTCTAGCCGTAGGCCAAGCCACAGCCCAAGATGCCCAAAAACCAGAACCCTCCGAGAAAGAAGCCAAACCCGCCACCAAGCCTGCTCCCGAGCCCAAAGAAGAATTCTCGGTAACTGACCACACCATCAAGATCGGCGGCCAGACCATTTCCTACAAAGCCACCGCTTCTACAACCCTAATCAAGGACGATGCCGGCGAACCCACCGCCAGCATCTTTACCATCGCCTACACCCGCAGCGATGCCAATAGCAAAGACATGAGCCAGCGCCCCATCTCCTTCGTTTACAACGGCGGCCCCGGATCATCTTCCATCTGGTTGCACATGGGAGCCTTCGGCCCGCGCCGCGTAGTAACCACCGACGCCGGGCCCACTCCGCCTCCGCCTTTCAAGCTCGTCGACAATGCCGAATGCCTGCTCGACAAAACCGATCTGGTCTTCATCGATCCCGTAGGAACCGGCTTCAGCCGCGCCGTCGGCAAAGCCAAAGACAAAGACTTCTGGGGCGTTGATCAGGATGTCAAATCCCTGGCCCAGTTCATCTCGATCTACGTCAGCCGCAACGGCCGTTGGAACTCTCCCAAATTCCTGATCGGCGAAAGCTACGGAACTTTTCGCTCCGCCGCGCTCGGCAACTATCTTCAGAACCACAATGGAATGTATTTCAACGGCATCGTCTTGATCTCGTCGGTGCTCGATCTCGCTACGATTTCTTTTCCGCCCGGCAACGACATGCCCTACATTTTCTATGTTCCCAGCTACGCCGCAGCGGCCTCCTACAACAAGCTGTTAAAGAACCAGCCCGTTGACCTCAACGCCTTCCTCGCCGAAGCCCGCCAGTTCGCCTCCACCGAATATGCCGTGGCCCTGATGAAAGGCGCCAACATATCCTCCACCGAAAAAGCCGACATCGCGAAAAAGCTCTCCCGCTTCACCGGCCTCAGCGAGGACTACCTCATCAAAGCTGATCTGCGCGTCAAACTTTCTCAGTTCATGGCCGAACTCCAGCGCACCCGCGGCCTTGCCACCGGACGCTACGACTCCCGCTTCTCCGGCCCGGAGCCTGATCTGCTCGCCGAAAACGCTTCCAACGATCCGCAAAGCAACGCGGTCACGGGAGCCTTCGTCGCGGCCTTCAACAGCTACGTCCGCGAAGAGCTGAAATTCGGCAAGGACCTCACGTACAACTCCATTGCGATGGAAGTCAATGGAGCTTGGGATTGGAAGCGCGCCCCGCAACAAGGCAGGCAATCCGGTTTCCCCGGCGCACCCAACGTCGAACAGGATCTGGTCGATGCCATTGTGACCAACACCCATCTCCACGTCGAGGTCGAGAACGGCCTCTACGACCTGGCCACCCCCTTCTTCGCCACCGAATACACCATGACGCACTTAGGCCTGCCCGAAAACCTGCAGAAAAATGTCAGCCTCAAGTACTACGACGCCGGCCACATGATGTACCTGCACGAAGCCGACCTCTCAAAGCTGAAAGGAAACGTAGCAGCGTTCTTAGACAACGCCACAAAGCAATAGCAGAAACAACTCATGAGGGGGACTGGCAAACTCGTGTGGGGACGGACACTCCTGTCCGTTGCCTTTGACTTTGATCTTGATTCTGTTTCGACTCAGGAGGTGTTAAGACGCTGCGTGTGTCTCGATACTATGCCGAGCCCGCATCCCGCGCACGCTCAAACAACTTCGCCGTAAGCGCCCCGAAAATAAATCCGCCAACATGCGCCAGGTAAGCCACTCCACCGGTCTGCGCATGCGCCACCTGCCCGGCATTAAAAAGCTGAGTAAGGAACCAGAAGCCAATCAACAGCGCCGCCGGAATGAACGTGACCTTAATAAAGATAAAGATGAACAGAATTGAGCGAATCCGGTCGCGAGGATAAGTCACCAGAAACGCCCCCATCACCGCCGCAATCGCCCCGCTGGCGCCCAGGTTGGGCACAGTAGAATGCGGGCTGGCCAGGACCTGCGCCAGCATCGCCACCATCCCGCCCACCAGATAGAAGATCAGATATCGCCATCGCCCCATCGAGTCTTCGATCTCCGGACCAAACGCCCACAAGAAAATCATGTTCCCGATGATGTGCGACCAGCTGGCGTGCATGAACATCGCCGTGAGAATCGTGATGAAGCGATGCCCCGAAACAATCTGGTCAGGGATCGCCGACCACTGCATCACAAACGCATCCCCACCCTGCAACTCGCGAACAAAAACAAACACGTTAGTCAGGATGATAAGGATCGTAACCACAGGGATGCGCACCGGACGCCGCGAAGCATCTCCCAGTGGAATCAGTCCGCCCATTCAGTAGTTCTCCATGAGGCAAACCGCATGTGAAGAAAGCATGTTAAGAAAGCATGTGCAGATAGAGTGTGGGTACGGGCGACTCGCCCGTCCGCGGAGCGAAGCAACGCCGGTGTAGCGCGGACGCCCCCGTCCGCTGCCTTTGACTCAAGATTTTGACGCAGACTTTTTGACTCGGACCTGGGGTGCCCCATTTCTCGCGTCCGTTGCGAGAAGTGGGGCCCTCCCTGAACCAAGAGTCGAACTAAGCCGCTAACTTTGTGCTAGCCACGTCGCCAGTAGCCCGGCGCACCGCCATCGACAGCATCACTCGAGCCACTCCGCTGAAGATCAGGCTGATCCCCACCAGAGTTCCAATCGCCCACGCCGAACTCGAGGGCCATTGCAGGTAGATCATCAGCCCCAGCAGCAGGCTAACGATCCCGTCAATCAGCACCCAGCTCGATCCCTGCGCCGGACGCATCTTCGCATACAGCACGATGTCGAGGACGCCTTCAATCAGAAACAGCGACGCCAGCACCAGCGTGAGCGACGCCACTCCGATCACGGGATGCAGAATCAGATACCCGCCGAAGACAAGGTAGGCGACCCCGACCAATGCCTTCCAGATCACGCTCCCCGCGCCATGCGCGCGAAAAGCCAGCATCAGGTGGACAACGCCCGCCAAAATAATCAGGTACCCGACCACCACACTAACCGCCACAGCGGCAATAAAAGGCGAAATCACCGCCATCGCGCCAAAAACAATCAACAAGATTCCCCACAAAACCGAAACCGTCGAACCTCGACGCACCATCTCAACCGGAGTGTTCTGTGCCATAAAGGCCTCCCTTAAAACAGCGGGCATAAGCCTACCTCAAAACCTTCCCAAATTAAAGGGGGAGCCGGCTCAAAGGAGCAGTGGGCTTTGAAGGGGCGAGGCTTTAGCCGCTGAGGCCCATGCGGCCCCCACGATGCTAAACTTGACGGTAAACTATGGCACAGAAAGATTCGGCAACCAGAGCTGCGTTAATCGGGGCGGGAGCGGTCATTCTGGCAGCTGTTATCGCGGGGATCCTGAACCCGTCTTGGTGGAAACCGGATGCGTCCCCTGCCCCAGGCGACACCCTGACCATTGCGGGCCGCGTGGTTGACCAGGCAACAAATCTAGGGATAGGGCAAGCATCCATTTCGATCGTGGGCCGAGCCGAGACAGACGTGACCATCGACAACGGCAATTTCCGAATCAACCTCAAGCCGCCAATCCCAAAGGATGGAACGGTGCGGCTTCACGTCGTGAAAACGGGCTATGCACCTGGGGACGAGACAACTACGGCCACGGAAACGTTAATCATTCAGCTCAAACAAATGTGAAGACCTTACTGTCGCGTCTCCTCTCGGCCGTAGTGCTCCTGACGCTGTGCTCGGTAGCACAGCAAGGGGCAATTGTGCATGTCCGAGGCCACATCACCGACGCTGCGACACACAGGGACGTGGCAGGGGCCTCAATCAGCTCGGTCGATGCCAGACATGATGCGACTACGGATGTGAACGGCTTTTTCAGCCTCGACCTGCGCGACGGAACGAAACCCGGCGACGAAGTAAGGATTCACATTGAGAAGCAGGGCTACAGGGCCGACGACGTGACCGAGGCTGCTTCCGAATCAGTAACGTATCCGATACAGCTTACACCGCACAGGGTCCCATCACTCGGACCAAAGAAACCGAGAGCCACGCCCTCAGATCAAGCAAAATTCGCCTACCCATTGATAGCCGACATGGGTAACCTCGGCGGCCTTACCACCCCAGTTCAAGCGATAAGGATAGGCTGCAACGTATATGACTGGCCGACGACGACTGACGATTTACGGCACGGTAGGGGATCTGTTGACTCGCTTTTCCACCTACAGTTGCTTGTTACGCAGGTTGATTCGTTAGCTCCTGGCGACGTAACGAACGGGCACGCAGTGATGCCAATAGACATTATTCCTGAGTGGAACAATGAAGACGCGTCGACCAAGCCGTCCGCGTGGATACCCTTGAATCAAGAGTTCACGGTGTTTCAATATCACGCGGGGGCAAGGAGGGGTAACTGGGTTGGGTATCTAATTGTCCGCAAGTTCGGAAATAATGTGGACACCGAGCAAGGCGTCAGCGGAAGCGTGCTTTCCGACTCGGGACAACGGCGGACCATGAAGATCACGATATTTAACAGTTTGGAGAACGGGAAGCTGACAATAACCTCTCGACTCGAATATCAGGAATTATCAAACGAGAGGTTGAAGGCATTGGGCATCCCTACGAGACAAGCCGCGCTCCACGAAGAACCCCCTAAACAGGAAGGGAAAGCGCCACCAACCTTTGGCGTTACGAATCCATCAGGTTCAATCGTCAACCAAGACTCGGTGATATCCGCCCCGCAGACGGTTATTAACTTTGCCCCTCCTGAACGCCACTTGTTGCGCCAACAGAAGGATGCCATTGAGTCTTTTCTTCAGGGTAAGGCATGCAAGCTCACAATGATGGGTATTCTGGAGAATGTTCCAGACGCACAGACCTACGCCGTTGAAATAGCAGATGCCTTTAAGGCAGGAGGATGTACGGTAGCGGACAACCGGGTTCAATCTTATATGGCTGACAAGCCGTGGTCGGGAGTCGGAGTTTTCTATTATGACGAACATCCGATTTTTGAAAATGACGGACAGGTCTATACTCCTCTAGGCACCCCGCAAAAGGTAATCATTAACGCGCTTGAAAGCGCACAGCTGGGGCGAATCGCGGTAAAGCCCAACACCAATATGCAGAAAGATGAAATCGTCATCGTAGTCGGCCTGCAGCCGAAGTAAGCCAACATTAAGCGACTTTCGTGAACTGCTTGCATTCGAGGTTGTCAGAGTGAATAAAAGAACAGACTTTTTGCTGGTACTGAACAGGTCGAGCTAGGCCGAAAAACCCCACATTCACCCCACCCCAACCCGCTCCTGTCTGTGACATCCAACCCTTCCCCAACCGAGGAAAACTCCTGTCAAGCAATATATTTATCCCCTTCCCCCACAACCTCATACAGCTAAGCATCCACAGGCAATTCCAGATGTCGCTGCTATAATAGTGAGTGTAGTGATTAGCAATAAGCAACACCCGTCCCCTACCCCAGAAGCCGATTTCTCCCATGCCGCTAACTCCATATTAGTCAATATTTTAGCCGCAAACCCTTGGTTACAAAGATTTTACGCCGCCGTCGTCATACCCCGCCTCGCCAACTCCGACAAAGCAAAGAACTTAACTGAAAGGTATCTCAATATTTCGAGGTCTGAGCCTATGCCGTGCCACCCCAGCGTAAAAATCTGCACCCACATCAAGGTCACCGGACACTCCTGCGGCTCTCCCGCCCTCCGCGGCAAGCGTTTCTGCTACTTCCATGAGCGCATGATCCACGGAGTCCCCACGCCGCCCAAGTCGCGTATCCATCCCATGGCCCTGATCGAAAGCGCAGAAGGCATCCAGGTGGCGCTGATGGAAACCCTCAACGCCATCGCCCGCAACACCATCGACCTCAAGCGCGCCACGCTAATCCTCCGCGCCCTAAGCATAGCCACGCGCAACTCCCGCCACGCCCGCTTCGACCGCCACGAAAGCGAAATGGTCCAAGCCATCCCCGACTACGAGCCCGCCTTAGCGATACCGGAAAATTCAGAAGCAGCCGAGATCCCAAGCGGAAAGAGCCTGCCCCCAGCGCCGCCGAAGGGGACGACACAAGCAGCGACTCCACGCAAGCCGCCCGCGCGAGCAGCATCAGCGCCCATCGCGCAGGCTAAGGCAGCAAACGCCGGCCCGCAACGCGAGTGAAGAACCGGAAGCAAAAGTCAAAGACAACGGACAAGAGTGTCCGCTCCGCACGAGCCGTAGCTAGAGGCTAGGAGCTAGAAGCTAGCGGCTGATTCTCCTTGACATTCGCCTTCCATTCGCCAACAATGTCGGCATGGCGATCACACGCAGGCAGCGCGAAGTCTATGACTTCATCTCCCGCTTTGTGGCGGAGCATGGATATTCTCCGTCGTTTGAAGAGATTGGCAACGGGCTTGACCTGAACTCGCTGGCGACCGTGCACAAGCACATTACCAACCTCGAGAAGAAGGGACTGCTCACCCGCGACTACAACCGCAGCCGCTCGATCGACCTGCTGCCGCCCAAGGGACGGCTCAAGCAGGCCATGAGCGTCAACACCGGCCTGGTGCTGCCGCTGCTCGGGCGCATCGCCGCCGGCCAGCCCATTGAAGCGGTACAGGCCAATGAGACCATCTCGCTGGCCGACTTCGTCCGCTCCAAGGAAGTGTTTGTGCTGGAAGTGCGGGGCGATTCCATGCAGGATGAGGCCATCCTTGACGGCGACTACGTGCTGGTCGAGAAGCTGAAGACGGCGCACAACGGCGACATCGTGGTGGCTTTGGTGGATAAAGATGACGCCACGCTGAAGCGCTTTTACCGTGAAGGCGACAACATCCGGCTGCAACCTTCTAACGTCACTATGAAGCCCATTATCGTGCCCGCCGCGTCGGTCGAAGTGCAGGGGCGGGTGATTGGAGTGCTGCGGAAGTATTAGGGCTTCGGGCATCGGGCAAGAGCTTTTAACCGCAAAGGTCGCTAAGAACTGCCGCGAAGGGCGCTAAGAGAACCTTGGACTGCCAATTACGTTATGCGACGCCAATATCTAACTCTCGTTCGACTGATTGCGGGGATCTGGTTGTGCTTTTGGCTCGGCGTTTCAGGGCTCGCGCAGAGTCAGCCGGGGCAGAGTGCGGCTGGTAAGGAGAAAGTTGTGACTGGTCACGCTCGTGGAACGTTTGATGTGAAGCTGACGCCGCAGGCTGGCGAAGACGGAGCCGAGGCGAGCATCGCGAGAATCGCCATTGAGAAGCAGTTTCACGGCGACCTGGAGGGAACCAGCAAAGGGCAGATGCTCGCCAGCAGAGCGAAAGGATCTGGAGGTTACGTTGCGATGGAGATGTTCACCGGAACGCTGAAGGGCCGCACGGGGAGCTTCGTCCTGCAACACAGCGGCACCATGACTCCCGCTGCGGTGCAACTCAGCGTGACGGTTGTGCCGGACTCCGCGACCGGCCAACTCGAGGGCCTCGCAGGAACGATGACTATCAAGGTCGCCGACGGGAAGCACTCGTACGAGTTTGAGTACACGCTGCCGGAAACGCAGTGAAAGGTGCTTCTAACTCAGCTGCTAGTTTCTAGCCAATCCAAAGTCTGGCGAAGATCGGGTGCCCAAAAAAAAACGCACGCGACTGAAAATCTCCGCGTGCGTTTGAGATTCTAAGCTAGAAGCTAGGAGCCCGACTTAGCTAATATGGCGATCGAGGGCTTGCGCTATGGTTTCCTTGGGCTTGTAGCCGACGATCTGTTCCACTACCTGGCCGCCTTTGAAGACCAGCAGCGTGGGGATGCCGGTTACTTTGTAGCGCATCGGCGTGGAGCTGTTGGAGTCCACATCCATCTTGCCGATTTTGATTCTGCCCTGGTAGTCCTTGGCCAGCTCCTCGACGATGGGAGCGATGGCGCGGCAGGGGCCGCACCAAGTTGCCCAGAAATCCACCAGCACGGGCTTATCCGACTTCAAAACATCCTGGTCGAAGTTTGCATCTGTGACTTCGACGATTCCATTACCTGCCATGTTTGTCTGCTCCTCGTTGTAACGTCGCGTTCGGCGGACGCTCCCGTGTTTTGGAAACAACGAGTGTCTTTGCCGGGACCCGGACGATCTTAACTGATTACGATTCTTTGCTTACTACGATCTTAACTGATTTCGATCTTAATTGATTGCCGTCGATCGTTTACGATTTTCGACCAGTACGACGTATCGAAAGCTTTCCCTAAACAGCGTGCAAGCTTCTATCGTACCATCCCGCATTTGATGCGCGGGCCAGGGGGAAGGTCGCACGAACAGAAAGGGTGCGGTGGCGCACAGAACGGGCTAGAAGATGAATTTAATCGCGGCCTGCATGAGGCGGGGAGGGGCGGCGCTGACTACGTCTCCGAATGAGGAGCTGTTGATGTTGCCGTTTACGGAGGTGGGTCCGTAGAACTGGGCGTGGTTGAAGATGTTGAATCCCTCGAAGCGGAACTGAAGAGACTTGGATTCGGTGAGTGCGAGGCTCTTCAACAACGCCATGTCGTAGTTGTCGATGCCAGGGCCGTAGAAGAAGCGACGCCTGGCGTTGCCTGGGTCTCCCAAGGGCTGAAGGCTGAAGAGGCTGGTATTGAAGTAGGGCTGGCCGTTGCGCGGATTGTGGTCGATAGCGAGCGGGCCTGGAGTGTATTGCGGCTCGTCGACACCGTAGTTGTTGATGCCGTTGGGCTCGGCTCCGAGCAGAGAGTTGTCACCATAGTTTAGAAGCGTCACCGGAAAGCCGCTGCTGAAATGGGTGATGCCGGAAAGAGTCCAACCTTTTGTCCAACGGTTGGAAACGCCGAAGAGGTGCTCGAAGGGAAGCTCGTAGGCGTAGCTGACCACGAAGTTCTGGGTCACATCGAAGGCGGACAAAGCGCGGCTGAGCGCGGGATTAATGGGATTGACTTGTTCTCCGACGTTGGAGGACTGATCGATGGATTTGCTGTAGGTGTAGCTCGCGAACAATTGCAGGCGCTTGCTGGTGTGGCGGAGACTGAGTTCGAGGGCGTTGTAGTTGGAGTTGCCGATGGTCGACTGATTGGTGTCGCTGCCAAACATGGGGCCGAGCGGTCCGCGGGTTCCGCTCTCGGTTTCCGTGAAAGGTCCGCAACCAGGCGTGATTAGGCACAGCGCGGGGTCGCCGGGGTTCGATTCCACCAGCACCAGAAGGCGATGAGACTGGTTGCCGACGTAACTGGCGCTGACCAGCGTGTTGTTTCCGAATTGGCGCTCGATCGAGAAGACGTATTGCTCCGTATATGGGATGCGGTTGGTGACGGGATACGCGGGAATGCCGGTGATGGGCACGTATTGCGACCAGTCGACATGGGGATCTGGATTGCTGCGGGAGGAATTCAAGGGCGCGAAGGTGACGGGGAAATACTGGCCGAGGTCTTCTCCGGTGGAAGCGGTGACGAACGGGTTGGAGAACGTGGGAGGAGCGGGGCTGCTGTACGTGGTGCCGTAGGGAGCATTGGCCGCCAAGACTCCGATGGTGAGGGCTTCGATGGAGGTGTAATACATTCCGAAGCCGGCGCGAAGACTGGTCCTGCCGGGACCTCCGAGGAGTTTGCCGAGAAAGCTGTCGGTCGATAGATCGGGAGAATAGGAAATGCCGAGGCGCGGCGAGAATTCATCGCCGGGAGGCGCGAGCGTGCGCCGCACCCCGGGATCAGTGGGATAGAGGATTCCAACCGGCGCAGTGGGGAAGACGACGGACTGCATGCCCGGCTCGGTAGTTGAAATCTGATTGTACTTTTCATACCAGGGCTCGATGCGGTCCCATCGCAAGCCGTAGTTAAGAGTGATGTTGGGGGTTAAGCGCCAACTGTCCTGGGCGAAGATGCCGACATATTTATTGCGGCCATAGAAGGGATTGAGCTGACTCTGGTTGTACTGGCTGGGAATGCCGAGGAGGAAATCGGCGAAATCGACTCCGGTCTCGCTTCCGGTGAATAAGAAGTTGCCGTTGAACTGGGCAATCGGATTCACGTTCACCTGGTCGTAATGGAATTCACCGCCGAACTTCATGGTGTGGCGTCCTATGACTTTTGAGAAATTGTCGAGCCACTGGAAAGTGTTGTTGGCTTGCTTGAGTTCGTTGGTGTTGGTGCCGGTGGAGAAGTTGTTGAAGACGAGGTTCTCCACGCCTTCGCCTCTGGGGTCAAGAGCCACGATGGTCGGGGTTCCGGAGGGTGTGACGAAACCTTGAGACACGAGGCTTACGCCGAGGCCGCCTTGCGGCTTGCCGAGGTCATTGTAGGCGCGCAAGAAGCTGAAGTGGAGTTCGTTGACCGTCGTCGCGTTGAGCGTTTTCGTATCGCCGATGCTGAAGAGCTGGGCGCGGCCCAGATACAACGCGTTGAAACCGGGCACGGTGGCTCCGCCTTGCGCGACCGGATAAGGATTGTTCAGCGAGTAGTCATCCAGGAAGTAATAGCCGGAGATGAGGCCCCAGCGCGTGTTGGCGTCGAGACGCAGCGCGCCTTTGTCGTCACGAAGCGCCTGGTTGAAGGCGGACGTTGCAAACTGATCGACCGAGGCATTGGGCGTGGGTACGTATTGCAGCAAATGCTGGGCGGGCACGGACCACGCGCTGGTTGGGATTTGCAGAGTAGGAAGAACGCAAGCGGTGGTGCTTCCCGGAGAATAGTTGGTGTTGGTGCAGCCCGGAAAATAGTAAGGCTCACCGGAGGAAACCTGATAACCGAAAGCCTGCGAGAGCGAACTGGCCCAAGCAGGACCGCTTACGATCGTGGGGGCTACAACTGCCTGCCCGTTCACAGTCTGCGTGGTGTAGAAGGAGCTGGCGAGATCGGATAGATCGCCGGTGCGGTCGGCGTTGGATGGCACTGGGATGAGGCCAGTATCGACTCCCTGGCGCTGGCGCGTGCCTTGATAGTCGGAGAAGAAGAAGATCTTGTTGCGCTTGATGGGGCCGCCGAAAGTTCCTCCGAACTGGTTTTGGATGAAGGTGCCGCGAGTGGGGGAAAAGTAGTTGCGCGCGTCGAGATCGGTGTTGCGGAGGAACTCGAAAAGGTCGCCGTGAAACGCGTTGCTGCCGGATTTGGTGATGACGTTGATCTGTCCGCCGCTGAATTCTCCGTACTCCGCATCGAAGTTGCTGGTCAGAATGCGGAACTCGGCGATGGAGTCGAGGTTGGGAATGATCGCCGTCCCCATGTTGACGTCTTCTTCGGAGTCGCTTCCGTTCACGATGAAGGCGTTGGCGAATTCGCGCTGGCCGTTGATGGAAATGGTGCCGGGATTCAGATCGCCGGAGGGTGAGAGCGCGCTGGCACCCACGTCCTGCACGGTGTTGGAGTTGATGGAAGTTTCGGGCGCCACTCCAGGTTGAAGCGACAGCAGATCGGTGTAAGCGCGGCCGTCGAGAGGGACGGCGGTCATCTGCTCACTGTTGATGACCTCGCCCATCTGGCTGCTGTAGGTATCGAGATGGACGGTGCTGTCGCTGACGGTGACGGCGTCGGTCCTTTCGCCGAGTTGCAGCATGACATCGAGCGAAAGAGAACTGTTGGTGTCGAGCACGATTCCGGTGCGCTGGTAGGGTTTGAAGCCGGGGTGGTTAACCTCGAGAACATAGTTGCCGACGGGAAGAACTGGGAAAGCGTAAGCGCCGCGGCCATCGGCAGTAGCCGATTGCCGGACACCAGTGCTGGTGTTGACCAAGGTGACGGATGCTTTGGCGATGGCGGCGCCTGAGGGATCTTTGATTGTGCCGGAGATGCTGCCGCCGACGCCGGCGAAGGCTGGAGCCAGCAGGCACAGGAGGAGCAGCGAGATTTTAGAAAAAGTTTGCATGTTCTAACGAGTGTCGGGTACAAGGGATTCCCAGTTGCAATCCAGTCGCAACTAGGCTTACGATTAACCCCTCGATCGGGAATCAGCAGCCGTTCGAGAGGGTGGAACAGGTGTACAGCTAGTTGCAATCGAGTCGCATCTGAAGTACGGTCTTCATATTGACGGATTGGGCTGTCCGCCGTCAAGAAGCGGCCGAAGATTTCGTCGCAGCGCGGTTGCGACCAGTTGCGACGGTCTGGGTTGACCAGTTGCGACGGTCTGGGTTGCGACAATCACGGTTGCGACAATCAGGGTTGCGACAATCTGGGAGGGCGCCCATGCCATTGCCACAAACTGAAATACCGGGCCGATTGCAGTCCCATCTCGCCGAGCGCGGAATCCGCATGACCCAGCAACGGCGGGCGATTCTGCACGTGATGGAGACCGCGACCAAACATCTGGATGCGGCCCAACTCTTGCGCAAGGCACAGAAGCTAGATGCCAGCGTGGACCGCAGCACGGTATACCGGACTCTGCGGATGCTCAAGCGGCACGGCTTGATCGATGAACTCGATCTGATGCACATCCACGGCGAGGGACATTACTACGAGCGCAAACTGAACCGGGACCACATTCACATGGCGTGCCTGCGGTGCGGGAAGATCATGGAGTTTGTCAGCGATATTTTCGAGACGCTGAAGGGACAGGTCGAGAAAGATTGCAGGTTCCGGATTGTGGTGTCTAGATTGGAAATTGGCGGGTACTGCGCGGCTTGTTCGAAATAGTGATTTTCCTTGACAGGTCGCTATCGGAGGATTAGGTTTTGCACGGTTCTTTCTGGGCCCCAGCTCTATCCCCGAATGGAGAGGAGGCATCATGCGAAACCATCTCCTGCTCGTACTTCTCGGGTCCTGTGCACTCAGTGGTTGTGGCGGCGGCGGATCAGCGAGCACTTCTCCGCCAACATCGCCAAGCGTCTCTTTCTCAGCGAGCAGCCTGACTTTTGGCGACGAAGCGGAAGGCGCAACCAGCGAACCCTTGCTCATCACGCTTACCAATACCGGCACGGCAGCGCTGACTCTTACGAGTATCGCGGCCAGCGCGAACTTTGCGGAGACCAATAACTGTGGCCCATCGCTCGCCGCCGGAGCAAACTGCGCCATCAATGTGACTCTCGCGCCTGACACTACGGGCAGCGTGAAGGGCACCGTCACGTTTACCGACAACGCGACCGGCAGCCCGCAAACGGTCTCCCTCAGCGGCACGGCAGTGACGCCCAGCACACTGACCGGGTATTGCGTTTACTTCACAGGGGTTGGGCCGTGTGGGGTTACGTCTTATCAGGACCCCCCCCAATGTCCCGTTGGGCAGCCGGCTGTGGCCCCGGCCGGTGGCTATTGCCAAGATGGGGGCGAGATTATCACCGACACTTCGAAACACTGCTCGGTCCCGGGAGGTTATAGAGAAGAAGGCGCTTGCGAAGCGACGAGGGCTGTCGGTAGCTGTTCGGTTCAGAGCCAGCAGTGTGGCACCGCGGGCTCTTCACCTTGTTGCTCTGGATTCACATGCACGGCCGGAACCAACGGGTCGTCATGCCAGCCAACGACAGGGGGAAATGACAGCAGGGCGCGGTCATCCTGGGATCGAGGACTCGAGGATAGGCTCCGCTAGGCAGCGAGAGTGTTTCTACACGCTTTGCAGAATAGAGGCTTGTTCGAGCCTTTCAGAAATTAAGAAGGGCGCCACCTGAGTTCCCCCCTGCCCAAGGCATGGCCCCGCATGCGGGTGAGTGTGCTCTTAATTGGAAAGAGCATAAAAAAGCGTCCTGGACTTTTCAGTCAAGGACGCCTCGGCAGCCCTCCCCCAGAACTGCCAAACCACGAAATGGATATTAGTGAACTAGTGATTTGGTGTAAACGTCACTTTGGTAATCGGTTCTTTCCCATTAATTAAGGTTGTCGAACCGGGAAGCCGGAATATCAGACCGACGGTCGAATGCCTCGCGGAGTCGATAGGGGCGGAGGCGAAAAGGGGTCCTTCGACTACGGTTGTGCTTCGCATTCGCGAAGCACAACCTCCGCTCAGGATTACGAGAGTCTAGAGGTCGCCCACTACTGTTTGTGCCAGGTTTGGCCGGCGTCGGTGGTGGTCCAGATTTCGACGTTTGATGTGGTCACGGTGCCGTTGCGCGGGTCGGAGAATTGAATGCCGATAATGTCGCCGGTGAGACGGACGCCGGCATCGGAAGGAACTACACGAGCCCAGCGATTGCCAGCATCGATGGTGTGATACAAGGCGCCAGCCGAACCTCCGGCCCAGACTTCGGCGGCATTGGACGATACGGCAACGGCGCGAAAGATCGTGTGCGAGGGCGGCTCTCCTTCGGAGGACTTCGGACTGGCCAGAGCCGCGGATCTGGCTGCGGGCTTTGCTTCGAAATTCGCATTCTTCTTCACTTGGGTGTTGGCTTCAGTCGTCGATTCGGCCTGCGCCTTGACCGTCATAGTCTGAGGACCCGGCGCGAATTTCGAAGTCATCGAATTATCGGCTATGACGTTGACATCCAGCCACGTCTTGCCTCCGTCGAGAGAACGCTGGAGAGCGCCGTTGGGGCTGATGGTCCAACGAAGTCCTGCCATGGCCATGAGCGTGGGATCGGTTCGGAGCAACGGCGCCGGCAGCATGACTGGGGAGGATTGGCCCGCCGCAGATTTCGCCCTGGCGACACGGTCGGCTGAATCCTGCGACAACTCCGGTTCATTGTTAGCTAGCTGGTCTTCAGTTCTGGTCTGAGTCTGAGTCTGTGCCGCAGTTGGTGTGGCGACGAGCGGGCCCCCTGACACTTCGACAGCGGTCGAAGGTGGAGTCGGATTTGGCTTTGTGGTCATCGCCGACGCCAGCTCGCGATGAGGCGCGGCGCTGATGCGGCCGCCACCTGTGCCGGATCGCGGACCGGCAGGGACAGCATGGAACCTGCCCGCCGAAGTTGCACGGTTCATTGGCTCGCGCTGCACCACTATTCCATTGGGAGCGGGGGGACTTTGCGCGGCAGCGTCAGCCGACAGATCGCGGGACACCGGACCAGTAGCGATAAGCGTCTTTTCCTGATGACGCTGTTTATATTGCACGACGCCGACTGAGGCTACGGCGAGAACTCCGGCAGCCACTGCGCTCCAACGAAGAGTGGGCCAACTCAGCCAGCCGATTCGGGAGGCGTTGCGCGAACTGGCGAGTGCGACGGCTTCGGTCGGAGGCAACGCGAACGCCACGACCTCGCGGCAATCGCGGCAGAGAGCGAGGTGCTCGAGCACATGATCGCGTTCGCGGGCGGCCAGAGTGTGCTCGGCGAATGCGGTGAGCAGATCGGCATCGGGATGGGGGTCTGCCGTGGCTGGCGCCTGCTGCTGCAATCTGGCTCGCACGACTTTGGGGACGTTTTGCATTTAACTTCAGTTTCTAGTTTCTAGTTTCTAGTTTCTAGTTTCTAGTTTCTAGTTTCCGGTTTCTAGCTTTTTCCTCTGGGCGCTGCCTTTTGCTGAAGCGGTAGCGCATCCTTGTTATTTAAGAACGTTGCTGCCGGGGAATCTTGCGCCAGGTTACGGCGAATATCCACCTGCAAGTCGCGGACGTCTACATCTAAAGCTTCCTCGGCCTGGCGGCGAGCCATGCCCTGCTGCATCATGCCAGCCACGATCTTCTTGCGCAACGACTTGGCCAGCTTGTCCACTTTGCGGCTGATGGTGGACTCGTGCACGCCCAGCATGCGGGCGATTTCGGCCAGGGTGCGTCCATCGAGATAATACGCCGCCAGCACCATGCGGTCTTCGCTCTCAAGTGCGGCGAGGGCGGCGTCGGTGGCGGATTCCAGGCGCGAGTCGGCGGAGGGGAGCAGCTCCAACGTGGAAGCGGCGAACTGCACTCCATCTTCACTTTCTTCGTCGAGACTGACCAGGCGTTTGGTGCGACGGTAGCGATTTACGAACTCCTGCGCCAGCACGGTGCGCAGCCAGCCTTCGAGCGAGCCGCGACCGGTGAAGGAAGCTAGTTTGGATACGCGTTCGCCGTCGCGCGTGGTGGTACCGTAGAGTTCGGCATAGAGACCATCGGCGAGGTCGCGCGCAGCGGAATCCTCACGCGCGATGCGCAGCGCGGACTGATAAAGTTTTTCACGATAGCGGGTGAGGAAAACTTCCCAGGCCGAATTGTGGCCGGCGGCGCAGGCCTGGGCGAGCGCGAGTTCTTCGACGCGCAGCGTCAGCAAAAAAGTTCGAGTGTCTTCTGTGCTCGGGGCGGATAGATATTTGGCGGCGACCTCACAGAGAATTGTGGCGAAGGATTCGCGGTCGAGTCCGATCTTTTCGCAGCCACCTTTCGCGTACAGCTCGGCGAGCAGACCGGCGACTGCCGATTGCACTGCGGCGGAGATCGGTTTCGTGGCGCGCATCAAAAGATAGAGGGTACGACGAGAACCATTCCCGATGCTACTAGAAGTACTAGACAAAGAGTCTTCGGGGCTAAAGCCCCGAGACAAATCCCCGTGCTTTAACGCAGGCCTGAAGGCCTGCTCCACCCTCCTCCATTAGACGCTTGCAACGTTAATTTTGGCCGCAAGGCTTGTGGTTTATTTCGTTCTCACGGGGAATCGAAATGGGGCGGCGCGCTTCGTGGAGCTGGCAACTGCAAACTCCTGGGACCGGGGCGCACCGCCCGCGAGGGGAGGATAGCTATGCGTCCGAGATTGTTTGGGGCAGTGATCGGGTTGGTGATCGTGGCCGGGCTGGTCTGCCTGGACCTGCGGCCGGTGCATGCCGGGGAGCAATCTTCTGTCTCCGGCTACAAAGTGCTGGAGCCGATCCGGCACGGAAGTCTGACGGTGTTTCCCGTGGTCGCTCCCAAGTCCTACGCCACCGGCGAGTTTCTTACGCTGGATGAGGGATTGCGATCTGGAGATGTAGTGGTGACCGAATACGGAAATATTCGCGGGCTGATGCGCGGGCACCTTACGCCCGCAGTGCAGCGCGAATACGCCGAGGTAAACCGGTTGGTACTGGTCAATAACTCGAAGCGTCCGTTGCTGCTGCTGGCGGGCGAGATTGTTACTGGAGGCAAACAGGACCGCGTGATCGGGAAAGATCGCATTGTTCCGGCGGAAAGCGATCCCGTGGATCTCAGTGTGTTCTGCGTGGAGCCCGGACGGTGGGTCGCGACCAGCGAACATTTCGGAACATCGGGAGCGACGTATGGCGGCGCAAGCGGCGCGGGACGCGTTCCCGCTCCAAGCGCGGTCATGGCTCAACCGTCGGTGCGCGCCAAGGCTATGGCCGACAAAGATCAGAACCAGGTTTGGGCCGAGGTGAGAAAGCAACAGCAGTCGATGGCGGTCGAGGTGGCGGGGGGTCCCACGGCGAGGGGGGAGATCCAATCGACCAGTTCATACGCTCGGGTGATGGAGAACAAAGACGTGAAAGAGAAAGTGGACGAGATTGCCGCGCCGATTGAACACACCTATGAAAGCCTGATCAAGCAATTGCGCGATCGCAAGGCTGTCGGCGTGGTGGTCGCGGTGAATGGGCACATCATCTGGGCCGATATTTTCGCGAGCACGGACCTGTTGGAAAAATATTGGCCGAAGCTGGTGCGCTCCTATGCGTCAGAAGCCGTGGTGTCGCGGGCAAAAGGCGGCGAAGCCAGTCTGGCGCAGGCCGAGGCGTTTCTGGGGAATATGGAAGGACGCCGGGAAACGATCGAGAGCGAGCCGGGAGTCTACCGTCACGCGGAGGTGAATGGCGATGGGTTCAAGGCGTTCGCGCTGATGTCGCTCTTACCGAAGACGGGCTTTGATGTGCATGTAGCGAAGATGGCGGAGTGAAAAAGCAGGGGTTAGGGGATAGGGCTTCCCTAACTCCTATCTCTCATCCCCTGATCATTGGCCACTGGCCACTGATTCTTGGTACCAGGTTCGCCAGGCGGTTGAGTCGTTGGGCAGGCGTTGCTTGGTGATGTCGGACAGGGCCTGGAAGGCCCAGGCGTGGGTTTGAGCGTCGAGCGCGGGGTCGTCGGAATAGTTGATCAGTTGTGGGACGGCGGTGAGGCGCTGCTCGTGGGTCAACATACCGGATTCCGCCAGACTGCACGCGGCACGTTCGCGCACCATCGCCGAGGGGTCGTTGTGCATCGCATTAAGCAGGGGCGCGATGGTTGAAGTTGTTCCTACCAGGGCAAGACCTTCGACGGCCCAGCGGCGTGCGTCTTCATCTGAATCTGAATTCTTGCCAGAATCTTTCAGGTGCGCGGTGAGCACACGAACCACGCGATCGGTCTCAACGCCGCGGTTGCCGAGCAGGCCCAGAGTCCACAAGGCCCAGATTTTTTGAGCATGATCGGAGGAGTCGGCTTGCCGCACCAGCGCGTCGACGCTCGACTCGCTCTTGGTCAGTCCATAGGCTGCGAGTTGGACTTCTATGGCGGAAGCCCGCACGCTCTGGTCGTTGGAATTGAGTGCGACCGTGGTGAGGTCGCCAAGCTTCGTGTCCCACTGGAGCTTGCCGCGCCAGGTATCGAGGCGGGCTTCGATCTGAGCTTGGCTCTGAGCTGTGCCTTCATCGGAGCGGCTGACCGCGCGCTCCAGGAGAATCTCAGCTTGCCGCTGCGGCTTCTGACGATCCAGTTCGGGATCAGAAGACGCGGCAGAGGCATGCGAAGTTCTTTGCGGCGAGAATGCGCTGAAAGCCTTGCCCCATAACGCGGCACGTCCCCCGCCGGAGACCATTACTGCGAGTCCAGCGCCCAATATGATTGCCGCGACATGAGGCCAGTGCGCGATCGAAGAGGGTGGCCTTAGTGTAGGCGCGGCTTGCTCCGGCGCGGCTGGTTGGGACACATCCATTAATAAAGTTTAGGGACGGTTCCGAACGCGGTAAAGTTACTTCGGGGTCCCTCCCCATTGAGATTGATGGTGACCGTAAAGTTGCGGAGGAAATCATGTCTGCTCGGAAAAAAAACATGCGCGGTGCGTTACTGGCCTCCTTCGCTCTGCTGATCGGCGGAGCTGCTTCGGCTGCGGCTGGCCCGGGATACAGGGTCGTAAACACTTACAAAGTAGGCGGCGATGGTGGGTGGGATTATCTGACCGCGGACGCGGCGGCCCGGCGTCTTTATATTTCGCGGGCGACTCACGTCATCGTTCTCGATCTTGATTCAGGCAAGACGGTCGGCGACATCGCGGACACGCCGGGAGTTCATGGCATCGCGCTAGCGCCGGAGCTGGGGCGCGGCTTTGTCAGTAACGGCCGCGAAGGCACGGTCAGCATCTTTGACCTCAAGACGCTCGCCACCAACAGCAAAGTGAAGGTGGGGGATAATCCGGACGCGATTCTTTACGATCCGGCAACCGAGCGCGTGTTCACATTCAACGGCCGCAGCCAGGATTCGACGGCCATTGATGCCGAGAAGGGCACGGTGCTGGGTACGATCAAACTGGATGGCAAGCCGGAGTTTGCGGCCAGTGACGGCAAGGGCGAGATATTCGTGAACATTGAAGACAAGAGCGAGTTGGTGGCGATCGATCCTAGCAAGCTCGCGGTCAAGTCGACGTGGGCGCTGGCGCCTTGCGAATCGCCCTCGGGCTTATCGATGGACCGAAAGAATCGACGCCTTTTCGTGGGCTGCGAAAACAAAATGATGGCGGTGGTGAATGCCGATACCGGAAGGGTGCTGGCCACGCCGGCGATTGGTGACGGTGTGGACGCGACCACATTCGACGACGAAACCGGACTGGCTTTTGCTTCCTGCGGCGAGGGTGTGTTGACGGTGGTTCACGAGGAGTCAGCCGACAAATTCAGCGTGGCGGAAAACGTTTCGACGCAGCCGGGCGCGCGGACGCTGGCGCTCGACTCAAAGACACACAATGTGTTCGTAGTGACAGCGAAGTTCGGTCCGCCTCCGGGCGCGACGGCGGATAACCCGCATCCTCGGCGGACGATACTGCCAGACAGCTTTGTGGTTCTGGTTGTTGGTAAGTAGACACAAGGAAGCTTTTCACCACGGAGACACGGAGACACGGAGAAAATCTAAATCGGGTGTCTTGTTTCCAGATATCGAACGACCGTTCGGTTGTCAGGGGCGCGGCTTGCCATGTATTATCTCTCCACTTTCGCGGACTGCATTCTCTGGTTCCACTTCGGCATCTAGAGCGGTGCGGCTGGCGGAGCTTTTTGAATATGACGATCCCGGACGACAAATTCTTCCAGGCTCGAGTCACCAAAAGGGTGGACTTTGCGCCCGACCTGTGGATGTTCCGCCTTCAATCGGGCGGCGCGTTCAATTTTGTTCCGGGGCAATATGCAACTCTGGGCGTGGAGGAGGGCGGCAAGCGCATTGAACGTCCTTACTCGATTGCCTCCTCTCCCAGCGAAAGCGAAATCGAATTCTTTTTCGAACTGGTGCCTGAAGGTGCGCTTACTCCGAAGCTTCACAAGCTGCAGCCTGGGGATGAATTGCTGATGCGCAAGGCACCCAAGGGACGGTTCACGCTCGATACCGGCAACGGACGTACGAATCATTTGCTGGTATCTACCGTGACAGGCGTGGCGCCGTTTGTCAGCTTCATCCGCACTTTGTCGAAAGAGTGGAAGGAAGGCCGCTTCGACGGCACGCACCGGCTGTATCTGCTCAACGGCGCCAGCCGTCCGTGGGAATTTGGCTATAAGGACGAATTAACCCGCTTTGCCGAAGAGTTGCCATGGCTGAAATACGTTCCCACCGTGAGCCGCCCGTGGGACCACGCCGACTGGCCCGGCGAGATCGGTCGCGCCGACGACATTCTGCGCAAGTACGCCGACTCGTGGGGGCTGGATGCCAGCAATACGCATGCCTATCTCTGCGGCCATCCTGACATGATCGCGAACAGCAAGGCCATTCTCAAGCGCCGCGGCTTCCTGGATAAGACAGCGATCAAGGAAGAAATTTACTGGGTGCCGGCGAAGTAGTTGTTGGTACCGGGTACCTAGCGGAACGGTCGATTCGAAAAGCTTGGGGTGTTAGTGCTTCCGCAGCTTGGGATCACGCCGGGTTTTCTCGATGTCCCGAAGGCTCTTACGAGTAGCCCATGCGATGGCACCGAAGATCGGCCCGCAGAGGAGCAGCATCGCTAGGACGAACAGCCAAGTGACGCCCGCCTGGTGGGTCGCGACCAAGATTGCAGCAGCGGAACCAAAGACGAAGATTGCAAGGATGGCCAAGCCAATCTTTGTCGAGGTCTTGGATGGCCCTGTTCCGAGGTTTCGCCAGAAGCGCGCCTCGTTCTCCACCGTTTCCGGGAACACGACGTTGCGCTGTCGCGCTCGAATATCCTGCAGCCAATCGTCCCGCTTGTGCTGGTTCGGCATATCTACGTCGAAAGGTAACAACCCGAATCCTACTACTGTTTTCGCCGAATATTCGGACCAAATCACTGGTTTTTCGGAGAGGATCGTGAACAGAGGCGGACAGTCGTGCCCGTCCCAACGCGACCTGGCTAGTGCTCGCGGCGGCGCAGGTAGTCGATGAACATTTGTTCTACCGGCTTGTCGTAGGCCATCAGGACGTGGCGGACGGTGCGGCCGCTGACTACGTGGCAAACTTCCTCGGCTAGATTCTTGGCGTGATCGCCGGCACGTTCGAGAGACTGGGTCATGAAGATGACCTGCAGGCTGGCCTGGCGCGTGATGTTTTCGGGGTTCTCGATATGCCTGAGGAAGATCAGATTGCGCAGGCGGTCGATCTCGGCGTCGGAGCGGAGTACGTCGACGGCTTTGCCAACGTCGCGGGCGGAGAAGGCGTCGCCCACATCGGTCAGCATTTTTTCGAGGATGGTGGCCATGTGGGTGAGATCGCGAGTGTCGTCGGAATCGATGCGTCCGGAAGCGGATTGAGCGCTGTTAGCGAAGCTGAGAAGCAGGTCGCCAATGCGCTCCAGGCTGATCATGAACTTCATACAGGCGAGAAGTTCGCGGGCCTCGGCGGGTTCGACTTCGGTTATGGCGGTGGTAACGGCGCTGTCGATTTCCATGTCGAGCGTGTCGAGTTCGCGCTCGCGCTGGCGCAGAGAATTGAGTAGAGGCGCAGAGCCGGTGGCGATGCCTTCGGCTGCGGCTCCGGCGGCTTCCTTCGCCAGGCGGCAAGCTTCGACGGTGCGGCGAACGATTTGCTGGTGGGTCGGTTCGGGCGGCAGGCTCTCGACGCGAGCAGTGCTCATTAGGGTATCCCTGGGGCGTGGGCCGGAAGAGCGCGGACCTGTTAGCTCTGATTTTGCCGTACCCATAAGCGAATCGTCAACGGCTAAGGATAGGTTTTCTCTTTCTGGCGTGGGTTAAGAGGGTGTGAATTTTTGGTCATTTCTTGGACTGCGCGAGTGATGGCCTGCGGCGATGGCAGGACGCCGGCGCTACCGTCTATTTCCGGCGTTGCTGCTGCTTGGCTGCCTTGCGCTGTTGTTTTTGGTATTTCTTCGCGGCTTTGCGCTGTTTCTTGGCTATCTTCTTTGACGCCTTCTGCTGCTGCTTGGCTGCCTTCTTAGCCTCGCGGCTATTTTCTCCGATACTTCGGTTTTCCTTTCGGGCAACAGCCGGTATCGACCCTACGACACCGAGCGCGGCAAGTAGTATGAGAGCTGCAATTCGTTTCATGTCGTCTCCGGGTGGGAGATTCTTACATTTGATGTTAACACCGCGGCCACGCCCGACAGGGGAGTGATTACCTAGGAACCTGTCTAGAATCGGAGCACGATAGGACACGCCTTATGGTAACGTCGCGTTTTCGGTTCGAGAACCGCACAATACTGGAATGGATATAGTTACAGTTTTTCTCGATTTCCTGCACCGCATCGCGATTGGAGCGGGCGCTGTGTTTGCCTTGCTCCTAGCCACCCGGCTTGGTCTGCCGGCACGCTCAGGGAGCGGCGACGCCCCGCGAACAACCCACTAGCGGCACCTCACAGCTGCCATTCCAGAAGATCATTTCCGAAGGTCCTCTTATGGTTTCCGTCATACCCAATACGGGGTTTGACTGGATTCGCGCGGCGTGAGATAGTGGCTGGCGCTTCAAGCGCCGCAGCCAGCTGCAAAACCCTGACGCGCTTGGAGTTTGTCGCTTCCCCAATGCTCCAGCTCATTCCGAAAGATACAAGCTTCTTCAAAATGTTCTCGGCGATGTCGGACAACCTCATCGCGGGGGCGCGAGCTTTGGTAGATCTGTTCGCGGATTACCGCGAAGTCGACAAAAGAATAGAGGAGGTTCGTCGGATCGAGCGTGCAGGCGATGAGCTGACGCATGCCATCCTGACCAAACTGAACCAGACGTTCATTACACCCTTTGATCGGGAGGACATCCACCAGCTGGCGTCGAAGCTGGACGATGTGCTGGATTATGTGAATGCTTCCGGGGCACGGCTGGTTATGTACAGGATCACCACTCCGCCGCCAGCCGCAGGAGAACTGGCCAGAATTATCCTGATGCAATGTCAGGAGCTGCAGAAAGCTGTGTCCCTGATGCAGAAGAACGGGAATATTCTTGTCCATTGTGTGGAGATCAACCGTCTGGAGAACGAAGCCGATCTGGTGTCGCAGCAGGCAATTGCCGAACTTTTTGAATACGAGAAGGATCCGATCAACCTTATCAAAGTCAAGGAACTGCTGGAATTCCTCGAGAGAGCCACGGACAAGGCCGAAGATGTGGCGAATGTCCTGGAAACAGTTGTTTTGAAGAACACCTGAGTTGAAGAATCCAAGCCAACGGGAAAACTGGTGAAGCCTGACCTGCTGCTGCTGATTATCACCGTCCTCGTCGCCCTGACCTTCGATTTTCTGAATGGATTTCACGACGCCGCAAACAGCATCGCGACTGTGGTCTCAACCCGCGTCTTGTCCCCAAAACTGGCAGTGTTGTGGGCGGCCTTCTTCAACTTCGTAGCCGCTTTTCTCCTTGGGACCGCAGTGGCTAAGACTATCGGTGGTGGGATGATCAGGATCGAAAGCGTGACGCAGTACGTAGTGATCACAGGATTATTCGGCGCCATTGTTTGGGATGTGCTGACCTGGTGGTGGGGATTGCCGACTTCCTCTTCACACGCATTGATTGGCGGCTACGCGGGAGCGGCCGTGATGCGCTCGGGATGGCACGTGATTATTGCCGCGGGCTGGTATAAGACTTTGATCTTCATCGTAGTGGCGCCCGTGATGGGTCTGATTCTGGGTTTGGGATTTATGGTCGCCATTTCCTGGCTCTTGCGAAACAAGCCCCCACAGCGAATTGACACCTGGTTTCGTAAGCTGCAACTGATCTCGGCGGCCGCTTACAGCCTGGGTC
>Ga0187871_10000878_pt1 | contig 27330 bp, 22 predicted proteins | sample June2016WEW_16_1_FD_132988 | JGI IMG/M metagenome (GOLD analysis project Ga0187871, IMG submission 132988) | Peatland microbial communities from SPRUCE experiment site at the Marcell Experimental Forest, Minnesota, USA - June2016WEW_16_10 | ecosystem: Environmental > Terrestrial > Soil >...
GCGGCCGGCCAGAGGCCCATCCCGTTGGTCAGCGTGAACTGAAGATATCCTCGAAAGGCGAACTCTTCCCCGAGACCTACGATCACAAAGGCCGCGGTCCATGCGGCGGTAGCTGTGAGGATAGTGTTGCCGTGAATCGCAAGGCCGGCCAGGTAAAATCCGTGGAGGGCGAAAATGGCAAGAAGGCTGGCGCTGATGGAGAAGAAGCCAACGAGGGTCCCGAGCCAGAAATGCTTGCGAAAAGCGAATCGCACGGGCAAGCCATATTCTCCCCACTTGCGGTGCTCGATCCGGCTCATGATGAGCGCAGCGACGCCGGCGAGGAAAAGAATCGAGCCGTCGCTCAAGATGGCGGCCGTGGGTGTGAGCGACGCAATTTCACCCATGTGAGGCCGGCGGTGCAACAAGAAGTGCATCACCAACCAGATCACGAGGTTCACGGCAGCCGCGAGACCAACTACGATCGCCAGAAAAATGAGCGCTCGCCAGCCCGAGCGAATCCCGTTTGGCCCGCGGAAAATACTTCGGGCGGACGTTGGCTGAGGAACTGCCGCCTCGGATGCTGGCGGTTCGGACGGAATATTTATCCCTGGATCTGACATGCAACCAACTTACGCGAAAAGCAGCGTCAAAGTTCCACGTCTTGTTCGGCTGGCTGCTGTCGAACGCGCGGCCAACAAACCTACCAGTTAAATTTCAGCGCGAACTGGAACTGCCGCGGATCGTAGGCGGCAGTGGCCTGGCCCGCGTTGCTGAACAGCGGGCTGACGGCGGCCACATTGTACCGGTTGGCGATGTTGAACATGTCGGCGATCAGTTCCATGTTGTAGCGCTCGCCGAAATAAATCCGCCTCGCAATCCGCACATCGTCAAAGAGCGTCCACGGCTGCGTTCCAGCGTTGCGGCCGAGGTTGCCATCAAGTTGCAAAAGCGTCGGGTAAATCATGTTGGCGACGAAGCCGTTGATACAAGGCTCCTGAAAGGTCCCACTCGGCGAATATTTGCTCTGGTAGACGCTCCCGCAGGCTGGGTCGATCGTTGTGTTGGGGCGCGACGTGAGAGAGGAAATCTGGAAGTTGTCACCGCCGGCGGTCGTGATATTAAACGGCCGGCCGGACGCAACCTGGATGATCGGGGCGAACGTCCAATCGCTCAAGAACCTGCTTCTGAAGCCGCCTCCGCCCACCTTGCCGCTCTGGTAGACGCCGCTGAAGACGAAGCGGTGGCGCTGGTCGAACAACGAATTAGAACGCTCGATCGCCGGGTAATAACTATCTTGCGGCGTGAGCGTGGCCTGCAAGTCGGTCGAATCGTCGATGGCGTGCGACCAGGTGTAGGACGCGAGGAATTCGTAGTGGTTGCTGAAGCGTTTGCGCAAATTGGCGGTAAAGCCGTGATAGATGGAACTGCCGTTGGAGTAATTGGCGTCCATGTCGCCGAAGGGAATGCAGCCGGTGTAAGAAAACCCGTTGGCTGGCGAAGGGTTGCAATTCGCGTTGAAGCCCGGGAGTGTCTTAACCAGCGTCGTCGCCTGCGTCACGCAAGGGGCCGTTGCGCCGCTCAAATTGTATCCGGCCGCAATCGATGGGTTGAGTCCGCCCGGACGAAAGAAATTCATCAAAGCGGCGTCTACGTAAGGAAACGGTGCGCCCCCTGCCGGGTTGCAGCTGACCGTGAACGGACTTGCCGGAGGAGCCTGTCCCGCGAGCACCGCGTCGTAATACGCGTTCTCGAAGTTGGCGGTCAGTAAATCGCCGCGCACTGTGTTGGCGTTGATGGGCCGGTTGAGATGTCGTCCGCCGTTGAAGTTGTAAGCCAGATTCAGGGCAAAGCCGTGGCCCAGATCGCGCTCCACGCTTATATTGGCCTGCTGCGCATAGGCATACACAAAATTCTTGGCCTGCGGATAGCCGAATGGCTGGAAGGCCAGTGGCAGAAAAGTCGAGGTCAGCGGATTGGTACCCAGATTCAAATAATTCTGATTAAGAAACGCCGATTGTGGAAAGTTGAGGGCTTGGAACTGCTGCTGGTTGGGCAAGTATCCGAGACTGGCATTGGCAGCCGGGAACGGCGACGGTGCGCAACCCGGCTGGTTCAACAGGCCCTGGAAAATCGTAAACGCATTCAGATTGGATGCGTTTCCGTTTCCGCTGCAAAAGCCCGTGCCCACAAAGGCCAACTGTCCACTGGTAGAACCGTCGGAAGCGTCGCCCAGGAAATACAAGCCCAGCAACGGGTGATCATAGAACAACCCGTAGGAGCCGCGGACCACTGTCTTGCCATCGCCTTTGGGATCCCACGCTATGCCAAAGCGAGGCTGAATGTTATTCGTGTCGGTCTGAATCCCCTTCTGCAATCCCAGGAAGTTGTATCCCGCTTGCGCCAGGGGGCTGACGGGTTTGAACTGCGGCGCAATTTCCACGTCGTAACGCAACCCGTAATTCAGAGTGACTGTGGGGCGAATATGCCACGAGTCTTGCCAGAAAGCTCCGATCGGAATGTTGTGGAAGGAGTCGCTGGGGCTGCCGAGACCCTGGACGAAATCTCCGGGCAGACCCGCGCCGTAGGACTGCACCGGCGAAAGGCCGGGGAAGGCCGGAACTGTACTGGGACAGGCTGGAACGGTGGTCGCGTTGCAAACGAAACCCAGATTGCTAGAGGCGAACGGACCGAAATCGTAGACGCCGCCATAGTTGACGGTGAATATCGCGGTGAGGGGCAGGTAGTTAACGTCCGCGCCGAACTTGGTGTTGTGACGGCCGATCGTCCAGGAGAAATTGTCCGTGAACTGATACCGTTGTTCCACGCGCTGGATATAAGAGTAGGGCTCGCGGCCAAAATAACCGTAGCCCGGGATATTTATTGCCGGATCGGAGCCGCCCGGGATCGCAGTATTGTAATAGTACGAAAGTCCGCGGCGCGCGTACTGAAAGGTGAACTCATTCACTTTATTGTTCCCGATGGTCCAGGTGTCTTTGGCAACCCCCGTCACATCGCGGTAGGTCTGCTCCGTCGTGCGCGAGTAGGCGTTTTGCCCGATGGGCTGGTCCTGGCCGCTGCCTTCGATCCCGGTGATTGTGCTCGGGCTCACATTGACTCGCAGAGTCAGGCGGTTGGCGTTGCTGAGGTTGTGGTCGAGGCGCAGCGAGTAGAGGCTGGTTCCCTCGAATACTGGAAAGTTGCCCACTTGCGCCGCCAATGTTTGGTAAGAAGCAGGAACCGGAGCGCAGGCGCTTCCCGGCGGGCACGTTGTAGGAAAGCCCGCCCAACTGGTCAGCAATCCGCCCGTGGCGCCAGCGACTAACTGACTCGGCCAGAATCCCTGAATGGCCTGACCCGAGGACGCACCAGTAAGAACCACATAGTTAGCAACTTCCGCGCCGAAACCGGCCGGATCGGCTCCTTCCTGGGCAAGGACCGCGGGGTTCGTGAGAAATGCAATCTGGTCGGAAGTCAACTGTACGCTTCCGAAAGGCAGCCCCACCTGAGTCGTGTCGAAGGGCGTGAGTCCGAAGTTGCCCTGGCCTATGCTGGAAAATCCTGTTTCGTGTCTGCGGGTAATCTCATAGGAAAAGTAGTAATAGGTTTTGTCCTTCTTGATTGGACCACCGAATGCCGCGCCGGCTTGTACGCGCGTGTAAGCAGGATTGGGGACCGTGCTAAAAGGGTTCACCGCTTGAAAATTCCGGTTGCGCAAGAAGCCGAACACGTCACCGTGAAAAGCATTGGATCCCGATCGCGTGATGATGTTCACCACTCCGCCGGCAGCGCGACCATATTCCGGGCTGTAGCTGTTGGTGATGATCTGGAATTCCTGGACAGCTTCCTGTGACACGGTGGAGCGCACGCCGTTCGTGGAGTTGTCTGTGGCGTCGGCCCCGTCCACGTTTACCAGGTTCGATCGGGCCCGCTGGCCGCCCATGTTGAGTCCAGAGGTTGGCGCGGCGCCGAGGCTTGGGGCGTTATCGGTTACTACCTGGGAATCCGTCAGCGTGAAGTTAATGTAGTTCCGGCCATTGATCGGGAGATTGTCGATGCGGCGTTGTCCAATCGTATCCGTCGTCGAAGTGCGCGAGGTCTCCACGAGATCCGCCTGAGCACTCACCTCCACCACTTCCTTGCCACTGGCGACCGCCAGCGCCACCGGAAGATCTACGACTCCGCCGACCGTGATGCTCACATCCTTGGCTTGCACCTTGCCGAACCCCGGTGCTGCCGCAGTAACGGTGTAATTTCCCGGCGGCAGCAGTCGGGCCGTGTAGCCGCCTTGTCCGTCACTGGTGACCGCGCGTTCAACACCTCTTGCGACATCGCTTACCGTGACTGTGGCGTTCGCCACAAGACTTCCATGAGCATCCCTCACGGTTACATGCAGGTCGCCCGTAGCCACACCGCCTTGTCCCCAGGCGATGGAGCCCAGCAACAGTACGAGCAGCGGGAGGGCGAGTGTTTTCAGGTTGCGGGTCATGATGCTGCGGATCGTGATGCTGGGGATCATTCGGCTGCTGATCATAGAGTCTCCCTTGAGTCCGCAGCTCGAAAGCGGCGGCAGAAACAACTCCAACGGCGATCAATCACAGTGCGCACAGAATGCGCAGGAAACCGGCACAGATTTCCAGGCGCGGCAGGTTCCCGCTGGTTTTTACACCAGATCGGGTAGCGAAAACAAGGAGGAATGATTGGGGGTAGTGCGCAAGGTACCCCGGCTGCGGCAGCGGAGGAACAGCGGCGCCGGGGCGTCAGATAACGGGTAACCGTTCTTGAAATTCGTCAGAAAACCGGACTAGCAAGCCTAGATAGACGCCGACAGACGAATCGGGACGCCTGGGTTCTGCAGCCGGCCAAGAAGCATGGCTGCTCCGTTTAGTTGCTCATACCGTTCGACCACGCGCACAGCGGCAAACCCAGAGTTGGGCAAGGCTAACGCCAGGTAAATCCGCGCCAGTGCCACTGTAGTGTTCCGCCGGAGCAACAACGCGTCATTCACCAGTTGATGCGCGGCTGCCGCAATCCGCGGATCGCCGCTGGCCAGAGCCGCTCCGCCCACTCGCACCAGCACGCCGGCGTTACTCTGCGCGACGTGAACATAGGCGGCCATAGCGCGCAAGCGCTCTCGACGCACCACGCGGAACTGAGCTGGCGGCAGACGCCGCCGCAAATAGCGGTCCTCTTCCGGATCGATGAGGTTGCGGAAAGCCTCGATATCGATGGGACGGATCGCGATGGCCGTCCCCGCGCTTCCCTTCACCTGCAGGCTGCGCGTTACAGCAACGCTCAAGATTATGACAAGCGCGAGGACAGCAGAAATGACGATGACAATGGCCAGATTCATTGGTGTAGTAGACGCTCCAATTCCGCGTTCCAGACTTCGAGGTGGTGCTCGGGAGGAGGTGGCGAACCTCCGCGGTCGGACTTATTCTTCCCGGGGAAGAGGAGGTAGTAATACCAGATCAGGACCGAAACGTGGTACGTCGCCATATTAAGGATATCGAGAAGATCGCGATTATGAGCGCTAGAAAAATGCCCGTTGGCCATAAGGGCCCAGGTAGCAAGAGGCACGCAAGCCGAGATTCCCAAACCCAGTGCGATGCCGAAGGAAGGACGGTTCCAATGCAGCTTGAGATAAGCCGCAAATAGAAAGAGGAACAAAATCAATCCGCACTCAACCATGAAAATCGTTTGTTCAAGGATATGGGCGTAGGAAATGATCCAGGAAGTATTGTCTTTCGTCGTGTAGACGGCAGCGACCGTGGCCAGGAGTACAAGGACCACGCCGACTCCGCTGATGAATAATTTGCCAAGCTTCGCCACGGAAGGATACCGCCCGAACACGCTGCTGAATATCTCGCCGATGAGGGCGAACTTTACCAGAGCCTCAGCCAGCAATCCCGCCCAGAATACATACCACCAGGTTGGCGGACTGATCGAGGGAGTCACGTCGATGAAAAAGAGAGTAAGTTGCTCAATCGAAATCACTACGGAAAAAATGAAAAAGACCGGAAACTGCCTGTGAAGCTTCCGCCGCCACATCAGGAGGGCTAGGTTAAGAAGAAGAAGATTGGGCGCAAGCCAAAGGTAATACCAAAGAAGTGAGTGCGCCTGCAGCATGGCCGTCGCTAGGCACTATACCGCGACCTGCTGCAGGCGGCAACAGTGTTGTCAATCGTGTCCGTTTTTCGTAACGCTACTTAGAAATTACGGCTTGCAGATTGTGTTTCCGCCACAATTAGTACCGCCGGGACCGCCATCGGCATGGAGGACGGCAGGTACCATCAGAGTGTTGAGGAGCATCAAGGCTGCGGCAGCAATCAGTAGAATACGCTTCACGGTAGTTTTCTCCTTGTTTTGGAAAATCGATCCGTGATACTTTCATGCCCTCCGCCCCGACGGAAAGATGACTTCCGTCACTTGACTGTTCGGAATTCGTAACAAGATGACGCTGAAATCCGCCCTGCAGGATCTGCGAGAAACGACGCTGGCCGCCATTTCCGGGCTGCTGGCGAAACTGGCTTATCTGGGGTCTTTGCGCCGCCAGGAAGGCGGCTATTTGCACTGGGGTATGTCGCTGGTGCACGGAGAAGAAGCGTCGAACCGCGCCTTGAAAACGGCCCACACCGAGGTGTTGTCCGTCGTGCTGCGGACGCCGATATCAGAGCTGGTAAGGGACTTGCGCGAGTCGAGTCAAAACAGCCGCAAAACCGCGGGAGCTTACCTCGAAGATATGTGCGAACAGGTCAGCGGACTGCTTCCTTCACCCGAGGATGCAGTTTCCGCCCGCCACCTCAATTCAGTACTGGTTGCGCTTTCGAGCCTGGAGAAGACACGGCGTGCCACTCCGTCAGCTTCATTGCCACCCCAACCACCTGTCCGATGATCTCGGCTTCCTGAGGATGGCGCAAAATCCGAACCGGCACCGGCGACAACGGATGCGGTTGCAACACCACATCATCTTTTCTCATGCTGCACCAGCAGCAAGTGTGTCCCTCGCGCGTTTCCACAAAGTAGATCGGCCGCTCGTACTCCGACCGCCACAGACCCTCCACCACTTTGTCCTTGGCTTCGTCGACTTGCACAAAGCTTCCGGGCGGAAGGATCGGGTACATGGTGAAATCCTGGTGGCCAATGTAGCCATAGGTGAAATCACTGTGCTTGAACTGCGCTAAGTACGCCAAGGGCACCAGGCCCCACTGCTCGACCATGCGGCCCAGGTTGGTCGTACGTTGCTGATCAAAGCCAGGATCCATGCGGACCGGCATTTGCACTGAGGATAGTCCCGAAAGCGTCTCGGAGATGTGCGACCGCGGTGGAGAAATCAGGCCGAGATCAGCTGCCATATTGTTCATATCCACGCCGTACCACGCCAGCAGTTCTCGTAGATCGCGTCGGTAAATCACCGCCAGCGCATAGAGCCGGAAAATGCTGGGTAAAACGTTCTTGGTCTCAATGTCCGACAAACGGCTGGGAGGAATAGAAAACTCCTCGTTGCGATACTTTTCTGCCATACGCGCACTGGAAGTCTCGATGTCGCGCATCGTCAGGCCTAGTTTCTCTCGTAGGGCTCGAAGGCTTTTACCGGCCGGCAACATGACACGCCCTCCAATACAAGTGCTGAACATCATAGCAGGGGCCTGCTGTTTGGTGTCACCATTTTGCACAAGAATTTTGGCCGGCGGGTCTTGTTACGATTTCCGAACAGAGTTTGCCCCGCGCCCAGCCGAGGGAAACGCTGGTGTCTCGCTGAAAGTCCGCGGCTTAGTTCGTCGGGCTTGTCTACCCGAAGATGGCCTGCCTGTTCGGATTTCGTAACAAGCCACACAGAAATTGCGCCAGACTCGCCACTGCGCTTGAGATTCCGGCCTGAAATCCGCACCCTTTATGGTCTCTTCCTCGCCCAGCTTTAGTCCACTTCGGCGCCATGACATTTGTCACGCCCGCAGCGTGATGAACGGCACTGGCGCAGCACCAGGGACTCGGCAATGATGCAGTCACCGGGAAGGATTGATCTCCAGAGATTGATCTGACTGGCAAGTTCAAGCAACCGCACCAGCAAAGAGGGCTCTTATGATCGCGACTCTCGAAGAAACGCAAAGCCTGCAGCGCCCCAGTTCCTCAACTGTCGTTGCCAGTCTCGAAGGTGTCAGCAAGAACTATGGAGAAGTCCGCGCCCTCAGCAATGTGAATTTCAGCGTGAACTCCGGCCAGGTCGTCGCCCTGCTCGGACCCAACGGTGCAGGCAAGACCACCGCCGTCAAACTTTTGCTGGGGCTCATGCAACCTGACTCTGGCAAAGCCCGCGTGTTCGGAGGCGACCCCACCAATCCCCAGAATCGCATGCGCACTGGCGCCATGCTCCAGGTGGGCAAGGTGCCTGAAACTCTGCGGGTCCGCGAGCACATCGATTTGTTCTCCAGCTATTACGCGAATCCGATGCCACTCGAACAAGTGCTGGCCGCGGCCGGTCTGGAAAAGTTGCGCGACCGCAAGTTCGGCGATCTTTCCGGCGGTCAGAGACAGCGGACACTGTTCGCGCTGGCCATCTGCGGCAATCCCGACCTGCTGTTTCTCGATGAGCCTACAGTCGGACTCGACGTCGAAGCCCGCCGCTCGCTCTGGGAAGAAATCCGCCGCTTGGTCGAACGCGGAAAAACCGTCCTGCTCACTACGCATTACTTAGAGGAGGCCGATGCTCTCGCCGACCGCATCGCCGTAATCAATCAGGGCGAGATCATCGCCGCAGGCACGCCCTCCGAGATCAAAGCCCAGAACGGCGGCAAGCGTATCCGCTGCATCACCGCGCTCAGCGTGGCCAGCCTGCTGCAGATTCCCGGCGTCACAGACGCCAGGCAGGATCGCGAGTCCATCGAGATCCGTGCCTGCGAAGCCGAGCACGTCGTCCGAGCATTGCTTGCGCGCGACGCTTCGCTGTCGGGACTCGAGATCACTAGCGCCGGCCTGGAAGAGGCGTTCTTGGCTCTAACCCAGGACAACGGCGAGAGCAGCATTCGCAAGAACTGATTCGTCATTTCACGACACGTGCGAAGAGAATACGAAATAGGAAGCAAGACTCGAGGAGACTCTTATGAGCACCGCCGCAGCAGTTCTAAACACACAGATCGAGCGCTCCCTAGGCCACACCGCCACGATTTATCTGAAAGAAGCGAAGTATGAGTTTCTGAAGAGCCTTCGCCTGCGCGTCTACTCGTTGTCGGTGATCAGTTTTCCGGTGATGTTCTATGTGCTGTTCGGCCTGGTGTTGAACGCCAAGCAATCCATCGGCAGCACCACCGTTTCAACTTATCTGATTGCAACCTACGGCACTTTCGGAGTGATGGGGGCTTCGCTCTTCGGCACCGCCGCTGGCCTGGCCTCCGATCGCGGCCTGGGATGGCTGCAGGTGAAGCGTGCCAGCCCCATGCCGCCGTTCGCCTACTTCGCCGCCAAGGTGATCCTCAGCATGATCTTCAGCGCCATCGTTGTTTCACTGCTGCTGGCGCTTGGCATCATTTTCGGCGGAGTTCGCATGCCGCTCACGGAAATGGCAAAATTGCTCGGCACTCTCATAGCCGGCTCGCTCCCGTTTTCCGCAATGGGGTTGGCCATCGGCTATTTTGTCGGACCCAACTCCGCCCCTGCCGCCATCAACCTTATTTATCTGCCCATGTCGGCCTGCAGCGGCTTGTGGATGCCCTACATGTTTCTGCCCAAGATCATGCAGCGGATCGCGCTGGCGCTTCCGCCCTTTCATTTATCTCAACTGGCGCTAGGAACTGTAGGCGCCGGAGTGCAACAGTCCATGGCAACGCACTGGGAAGTTCTGCTCGCCTTCACGCTGATTTGCCTCGGCATAGCCCGCATCGGCTTCCAGCGCGACCAGGGCAAACTCTACGGCTGAAGGCGAACCGGGAGTTGCTCTCATGCAGATGCTTTAGCTTGCTTTCCTTCGGCCTTCTTATGAGTGCGGATTCGAAAAAATCGACCGGTGCAACCGTAATATTCATCATCCTCGGCTTGGCGGCCTTCTTTGGCGGAGTCGGTTGGCTCGCGCTGCTGATTCCCGTTGCCGTTCTGGTGTGGCTCGGTGCCGGCTCGGCATGGCGCACTGGCCGGAATTGACTGAAAGGGTGAGAATAGACCTATGCCGCTGATACCTGTCGGTCCCGAAACAACATGCGAGGCCGCCGGTCCTTTCAAACTCAAGCCCTTGAGCAAGGTATTCAAAAACACCGACCACGGCTGGAGCCCCTTGTTCTGGGTGGTCTATCTGGGCTTCTTTTTCATTTCGCCGGTCGTGAACCACGCCAGCCTGAAATTGTGGCTTCTCGATGTCCTCGGTGCCGTGCTGTTTCTCTTCTTATACTTCGGCCTGTTTGTCCTCCAGCACCCACGCGGCCTGGTGCATGTCTCCGGCATGGTATTACTCGGGCTTCTGTTCCAACCCATCAACGACGGCGCATGTACCTTCTTCATTTTTGCCGCAGCCATGCTGCCGTTCTGCGTCGAAACCCAGTCCGCCGCCGTCGCCGGATTGCTCGCCATCGGCTCAATCGGAGCCATCGAGGGATTGCTCCTGCATGTCGCCGGCTGGTCGCTCTTCTACATGGCCCTCTTTCCCGTCATCATCGGAGCCGGAAATACATACTTCGCCGAACGCAATCGCATGAACCGGAGACTGCGCAAGGCGCACGACGAAATCGAACACCTCGCCAAAGTTGCCGAACGCGAGCGCATCGCCCGTGACCTCCACGACGTGCTCGGTCACACGCTCTCTGTCATCATCCTGAAATCTGAACTGGCCGGAAAGCTTATGGACCGCGATCCGCAACGTGCCGGCAACGAGATCCGCGAAGTCGAACAGATTTCCCGCCAGGCTTTGTCCGAAGTTCGCGACGCCATCCGCGGCTATCGCTCCCGCGGCTTGCAGGCCGAACTCGCCCAAGCCAAGTCCACGCTCGAAACCGCGGGTGTCGCTGTGAAATTTGAAACGGCCCGAGTCCCGCTCCCCGCGCTGCAAGAGGGAGTATTGTCCATGGCCGTGCGCGAAGCCGTCACCAACGTGGTGCGCCACGCTAACGCACACACTTGTAGTTTGCAGCTCGAGCAGCAAAACGGCTCCTGCCGTCTCGAAATCAGAGACGACGGCCGCGGCGGCGCTCAAAACGAAGGCAATGGACTGCGCGGCATGCGCGAGCGCGTCGAAATGCTAGGCGGTACGCTCACTCGCGACTCGCAAGCAGGCACCCGGCTCACCATCACCGTGCCACTCAAAGAAATAACACCGAAAACCGAAGGCTCAGCCCATTGAATCCCACCTCGAAGGACTCCCGCAAAACTATTCGCGTAGTCCTCGCCGAGGATCAGGGCATGGTGCTTGGCGCACTCGCCGCGCTGCTCGAGATCGAAGGCGACATCTCAGTAGTAGCTCAAGCGCGCGACGGCAAGCAGGCACTCGAAGCCGTCCTAACCCACAAGCCCGATGTTCTAATCACCGACATCGAAATGCCGTTAATGACCGGACTCGACGCCACCGCAGAACTCAAACGCCGCCGCGCCGGCACCCGCGTAATCATTCTCACCACCTTCGCGCGCGCCGGATATCTTCGTCGTGCCATGGAAGCCGGAGCCCTGGGCTACCTTCTGAAAGACATGCGCGCCGAAGAACTCGCCGATGCCGTCCGCCGTGTCCAGCAAGGCTTGCGCGTAATCCATCCCGATCTTGCCACCGAAGCCTGGGGAGAAATGGATCCGCTAACCGACCGCGAACGCCAGGTCCTGCGCCTGGCCGGCGAAGGCATGCAGAGCGGTGACATCGCCGCCGAACTAGGTTTGTCGGAAGGCACAGTCCGCAACTATCTCTCCGAAGCCATCAGCAAAATGGGAGCCACCAACCGAATAGAAGCCTCAAGGCTAGCCCGCACCAAAGGCTGGCTGTAGAAAGCGCGCGACTAGTTTGGGGCGGACACCCCTGTCCGCCTGCGTGCAGTTGAAAAAACTCAGCTCGTCGCAAGTGAAAACGATCAAACCGGGAAGGGCCTTACTACTTCTGACCCAGCGAGCAATCCGGATTCACATTCTGAATGTAAATTCCATTATTACCGGTCCGGTCATCTTCAAACGCCACGGCCGCGATACTGCCGGGGGCAACCGCGGCAACCAGTCGGGATTTATCTGAAGGCAACGAGGATACCGGAAATTGCGCGCATGTGGTCGCGCCCGCATCGTCTAGTCGCGCCGCTTGAATCGTGGACGATCCATAACTCTGCATGTCCACCCAGAACACCAGCGCTCCACTGCCAAATTGCACGGTCGAAACGAAAATCTGCTGGTCCGCCCCGAGCGGCACAAGGGTCAATCCGTCCGCACCCCACTCCAACTCGCCGGTCGAGTTGAACTTCTGCCCATACACTCCATTGAAAACCTGGTTGGAGTCCTCTTCGGTCCAGAACATAAATACTTCGTCGGTGGCCGGTCTGTAGGCTGCGCTGGGCGACACGCGCACGTTGACGTTATTGCCGGAGCCGGCCACGCCATTCTGCGGGAAAGCCGCGCTGCCGTCAGCTCGAATGTGCTGCGCGAAGCACTGCAGCGTGGGAATACTGGTGTACCACGCAAAAACCGCACCGCCGTTTCCGTCATACACAAAATAAGGAAAATTACCGAACTGCAGCGAGCCCACATTGAAAATATTGACGTTCCCGCTTGCCCATAGCAGGCTTCCGGAAGAAGAAACCTTATTAGCCCACAGTTGGCTGTTGCTGCCAAAACCCTCGTTGCTAACCCACGAGACGATCACCGATCCGTTGTCTGCGGCGTGCAGATCCGCCAGCAGAAAGTCATCGCCAGCTTGGCTGAACACCACCCCGCTGCCCCACTGCGCGACGCCGCTGGCATTGAGCTTTTGCAGAACCACATTACTGTTGCTGGTCCAGGCCACCACAATCGACCCATCGCTCGTACCCACAATTTTGGGCGCGGCATTCGAGTCCGAACCGCTGGTCAATTGCACCCCATGATGCCCCCAAAGCGCCTTGCCATCCGGAGCCATTTTTGCGGCAGTCACCTGCTGGTTTGAACCTTCCCGCGTATCAAGAAATGCGATAAGCGCATTGCCCGTGGTGTCAATGCCGAGGCCGTAGTCTTCAGTAGAGCTGTTCGTAAGATCCGCAACCATAATGCCGCCCTGCGGAAATATCTGCACCCCGGCGGGATTCAATCGCTGGTAGAACACGTCATAACCCACCGGCGGTTTAGTCGCCGGATTCGCGTCAAACCAGCTCGCATACCATCCATTTTGTTTCAAAGGCAACAGCTTCGGCTGCACCTGATCGCTGCCGTTGGGATTATCGGCCAGCCCCAGGTTCACCATGGGATCAGACGACCACTGCGCCCAGGCGGCCGAAGTGCACGCAAGCATCGACAAGGTAATGGCTGCAATACGAAACAGTTTTTTCATGATTCCCCCAGGGAGTATTGCGCGAGGTGAAAACGCGGTCCCAGCAGCCTACTACCAGCCGAATGCCCCGTCAATCAAGGAGTTTCAGCCACCGCGGAGCCGTGTGGCGTCGACACTCCTGGCCCCGTGCGTCCGGCTACCACACTCCGTCCACCAGAAATAAATCCGACCTCACCTCCAACTAGGCCGTGCCTATGTCATCTCCAGCGGCACCGCCAAAGCCAAAGCTGCCTACCAAGACTTCTTCACCCTCTGGAAAGACGCCGATCCCGACATCCCGATCCTGAAAGAAGCCAAAGCAGAGTACGCGAAGTTGCAGTAGTTCAAGTTGCTAGTGTGGGGCGGACACTCCTGTCCGCGTGCGTGCAGCGTCAGAACTCAGTTCTTCCTAAGCAGATCGATAAAACGGGGTCCATGCAAAAAGAAGCGTCACACTCATATCACGAAACCCCGCGCTCAATCCCAGCCTCTTCCTTCTTCGCACTCTTAAAAGCCCAGGCCATCCGCGGAGTATTATGCGCAATCCCGAACTGACCAAGCACGTTCAGCACAATAATCCCGCCATGCCCATTCAGCCGCTGCTTCAGATAATTCATCGCTTCCTGCGCCGCCCACTCCGGAAGATTCCCCGCGGCCACCCGGTCCGCCGTCCACTTCGCGAGTACCAGCTTCATGATCGGTTCGCCCCACCCGGTAGTCGAAACCGCCGCACTCGAATTGTCCGCGTAGCACCCGCACCCAATCAAAGACGAATCCCCCAACCGTCCCGGAGCCTTGTTCAAAGTCCCTCCGGTAGAAGTAGCAGCAGCAATGTTTCCCAAGCGATCAAGCGCAACCGCGCCTACCGTGTCATGCGAAATCTCCGGCGCAAACAAGTCGTTTCCATCATTCGCGGATGAACCGCCCGCGGCCTCGCGCTGATACTCCCGCAACCGTTCCACCTCGCGCGGAATAATTAGCTCCTCATTCGCGCACAACTCCACTCCATGCTCCGCTGCAAACCGCTCCGCACCCTCGGCGACAAAATAAACATGCGGACTCTCACTCAAAATCTTCCGCGCCACCCGCACCGGATTCCGCACCCGCTCCACGCACCCCACGCCGCCCGCCCGCAACGTGGATCCGTCCATAATCAAAGCATCCATCTGCACCCGACCGTCGCGGTTGAGAAAACTCCCCCGCCCCGCGTCAAAAGTCTCGTCGTCCTCCATCACCACCACCGCTTCTTCAATAGCATCCAAAGCCGCGCCACCAGCGGTCAGCACCCGCCAGCCGGCCGCCAGCGCGTCCCGCACTCCACGCAAGTGCGCCTCCACCATGTCATCAGGCATGGCCCAAGCCCCACCGTGCACCACCAGAACAGGATCAGTAGCCAAAAAGATTCACCGCAAGAAGTCAAACGACCGAATAGTCTAGCATCGCCCGCCGCGGTCGAGCCTTCCAAACAACTCCACGGACTACTGTAAAATGTCTCACAAGCGGCACCTCCGGGCCCGTAGCTCAGCGGTTAGAGCCGTGGACTCATAATCCATTGGTCCCAGGTTCGAATCCTGGCGGGCCCACCATTGAATCTCGCCGAGTGCGCAACGGGCGGGCGTTTCTGTCCTCCTCATTTGCGGAGATTGCCGGTCGATGTGACAATGCTTGGATGCATAGATCTTTGACCGTCGCTGTCCTACTCACGGCTGGAGTGTTGCTTTCGGGGAATTCCCCGGCGCAGCAAACGCCCGCCACCACTCCGCCACCTTCTTCAACTCCTGCCAGTTCGGCTCCCAAAGCTTCATCGGCTGCATCTACTGCGGGCAAGACTCAGAGCCCGGCTACCAAGGCACATTCCGCGACTGCGACTCCACTGGCGCTTAAGACGCAGAAAGATAGATTCAGTTACGCGGTTGGGATGAATAATGGGAAGAAGCTGGCGGAAATTTTTCAAAAGCAATCCATTCCATTCGATCCTGCAATTCTGGCGCGCGGCATGAAAGATGGCCTCGCGGGCGGCAAGACTCTGCTTACCGACCAGGAAGCGCAAGCGGTAATGGATGCGGTGCGGAGCGACGTGATCAAGAAGGCGCAGGCAACGAGCCGGAAAGAAGGGGACGATTTTCTGGCCGCTAACAAGGGCAAAGAAGGCGTGGTCGTACTGCCCAGCGGGCTGCAATACAAGATACTGAGAGCCGGGACAGGGCCGAAGCCCACCGCGAGCGACACAGTGGTTTGCAACTATAGCGGCACGCTGATCAACGGAACGGAATTTGACAGCTCCTACAAGCGCGGGCAGCCGGCAAAGTTTGCCGTGACTGGAGTCATCAAGGGATGGACGGAGGCGCTACAACTCATGCCCGTCGGATCGAAGTGGCAACTTTTCATTCCATCCGATCTGGCTTATGGCGAGAGTGGCAACCAGGGGATCGCGCCGAACTCCACGCTGATTTTTGAGATTGAGCTGTTGTCGATTGAGGGCGGGGATAAGAAATAGGGCTTGGGGCTTGGGGCTTAGGGCTTGCGGCTGTCGGTTTTCGGCCTGTGCAGGAGGCTGATTGCTGGATTGCTTTGTAGTAATCTTGGGTTTGATCATCCCCCCTTACTGAAGGAAGTGTATGGCGCACACCGTGTTTTGTGTGAAGTTAAAGCGAGAAATGCCCGGACTGGAAGAGGCTCCGTTCGACAACGACCTTGGCCGCAAGGTTTATGACAACGTCTCCCAGGAAGCCTGGAGGATGTGGACCGAGCACTGCAAGATGCTGCTGAATGAATACCGGCTGAACCCTGCCCGTCGCGAAGATCAGGAAGTGATTGTGAAGCAACTGGAGCAGTTCTTTTTTGGAGAAGGATCGGCCCTGCCTAAGGAATATGTACCGCCGGCGCAGAAGTAGGGATTGGTTTGTGGACCGTTGTGCGACCACGGAGGATCGAGTCGCCCCCGCCGCCGCCTTTTCTCCTGATCGGCCTCAAGTTCGGCTTTATTGTTGAAACATCGCCTCAGAACTCAGTGACCAGTGGTCAAAACGTGTAATGACCTGGTTATGTCAACTAAGCCATCACGGCGTAGTACAGTCTTAGCCGCTGAGATTCAGGCGGCGGTGATCCGCGTCACCGGGAAGGGCAAGAACGGCAGACCTCGCTTTTTCGAAGTCTGCCGCTTTTGTTCCACCCACGCAGCCTCAGAGTTTGTGAGAAGCGAAACTCCGCGCTACACCTACTCGCTTACGGCAGACGTTCGAAGCCGTGGGCGACGTTGCTCCCATCAACATACCATCCCACGATCACCCCCGTCGCGGTGATGACGTCGGCGAAAGTGCCCTGGCCAGAGCCAGTGCCCGCGCCCGTAACATTGAACGTCGTGATGTTGCCCCAGGAATCGCGCAGGTAGCCATGGGACGCACCGTTCGCGTCAAAGTAGTCTCCCGTGACCTCCCCCGCCAGGTTGATCCCCAGGCCGATGGTGCCCTGGCCAGAGCCAGTGCCCGCGCCTTTCACATTGAAGGTGGTGATGTTGCCCCAGGGATCGCGCACGTAGCCGTGCCAGGCACCGTTCGAGTCAAGGTAGGATCCTGCGACCGCTCCCGCGTCGTTGAGGCCCCCAGTACCGGCAGTGAACGTGCCCTGGCTCGCTCCCGGAGCATCGAACGTCGTAACTTTGCCGTAGGGACTTCGCACAAAGCCGTGCCACATGATCTGGTCACAGTACTGTCCCGCGGTTGTACCCGCCGCGTTGATGTTTAAGTCGTCCGTCGCGCAACTCCCGTTCGAAACATCGAACGTCGTAAAGTTGCCGTAGGGATCTCGTACGAAGCTGGGACACGTGGTCGCGGTACAGTAGGCTCCTACGATCATCCCCGTAGGGTTGATGCCCTCGGCGATAGTGAGCGCGGAGCCCTGCGGATCGATGGTCGTGAAGTTGCCGTAGGGATCTCGCACGAAGCCGTGCCCCTGGCCGCTCGAGTCAATGTAATATCCGATGATCGACCCCCACAGATTGATGTCGGAAACGGAGGTTCCCTGGCCAGCCTCGGTGCCCGCGTTGGGGTCATTGAACGTGATGTAATGATTGTCCTGCGCGGCCAGCGAAACTGGGATGGCCAGCGCAACGAGTACGGTCATCGCGGTAAGCAAAGTAGAAATTTTGGATTTCATTTCGGAATCTCCTTTTTACGGGATTGAAATGGTTTCCCGAGGATTCGGGTCATCCGCCTCTGGGGGTGCTGCGTCCCGCCCCGTGGTGGGAACTGCTCTTCGGGGAGACGAACGTTACTTAATTCCACACGAATGAGTCGCATTATGTCAGTGAATTGAATCACATCTTGAAGTGATGGAATGGCGAAGCCCGGCTCTGGTGGCCGGAGTTGCGAGCCTGTCAGCGACTGCGCGTGGGAACTGCAACTCTATCCGGAATGGACTGGTCTAGGTCAATTGGTGAGAAATCGCGATTACGCTCATTGGCTCCCAGGACAAAGTCAAGGGCAACGGACAGGAGTGTCCGCTCCACACGAGCAGTGCTTGCGCTGAGAAGATCAACGTCAAGGGCACGCGCTGCAGACCTTCGTATCTCCCACCCTTGCGCAAAGAGCGCGCAAGGATGGGGCACCCTCGGCGTTTCTTGGGGCGGGAAGTCAAAGTCAAGACAAGGGTCGGAGTCAAAGGGAGCGGACAGGAGTGTCCGCTCCACAACGGACAGGCCGCCGGGACGGCGGCGCTACTTCCCGCGATTGCCATTCTTGCTGCTGGCCGCTTAGAATCTTCTATTCAGCGCCGCCTTTCCTGTGAGGACTATTGAACAAGGGACTTGCCATCTATCCCGGGTCGTTTGATCCGCCTACGAACGGGCACCTTGATCTGATCGAGCGGGGGTCCAAGATTTTTGAGGAGTTGGTGGTCGCGATTCTGCGCAACTCGGAGAAGAGTCCGATGTTCAGCGTGGCCGAGCGGCTGGAGATGCTGCGGACGCTTACGGGGCATTTGAAGAACGTGCGGATCGACACGTTTGACGGGCTGATGGTGGAATATGCGAAATCGATGGATGCGATTTGCATTTTGCGCGGCATACGGGCCATCAGCGACTACGAGTATGAATTGCAGATGGCGCTCATGAACCGCAAGCTCGAACCTACGCTCGAGACTGTGTTCATGATGCCGGCCGACAAGTATTCGTATGTCAGCTCGCGGCTGGTGCGGGAAGTGGCGCAGGCGGGCGGGCCGGTGAAAGGACTGGTCCCCGAAGTGGTGGAACTGAAGCTGCGGGAGAAGCTTGATCCGGCATATAAGTTTCACGGCGAGATGCACGAAATTCCGTCAGGAATGCATGGCGGAAAAGAAAAGAAAAGGAAGAAGAGAGCATGACGACTGCGACCAGCGAAGCGCTGAAACTCACCGACCGCATCAACCGCATAGAACCTTCCGCCACGATGGCAGTAGTGGCCGAGGCCGACAAGCTGCGCGCGCAGGGCATTGACGTGGTGGATTTTGGCGCGGGCGAGCCGCATTTTTCGACGCCGCAGCATATAAAGGATGCGGCGATCGCCGCTATTCAGGGCAACTTCACCAAGTACACGGCGGTGCCGGGCACGGCTGAGTTGCGCGACGCAATCGTGCATCGCCATGCGGCGGATTTCGATTCCAATTACCGCCGCGAAGAAGCGATTGCCTCGACGGGAGGCAAACATGCTCTGTTCAATGCAATTCAAGTGCTTGTCGACCACGGCGACGAAGTGATTTTGCCGGTGCCCTACTGGGTTTCATTCAAAGACATCGTGCGCTATGCCGGCGGCGAGTGCGTACTGCTGCACTCGGATGAGTCGCAGGGCTTCCGGGTAACGGCGGAGATGGTTGCCGCGCTGATAACGCCGCGGACGAAAGTGATCATTCTGAATTCGCCTTCGAATCCTTCGGGCGCGGTGATGAGCGCGAAGGACCTGACGGAGGTTGTGCGGCTGGCGCACGAGCGCGGAATCTGGGTTCTCTCGGACGAGTGTTATGTTTACCTGAATTACACGGGCCGGAATTTCTCGGTGGGATCGTTGCGCGAATTCAAAGAGCGCATTGTGGTGTTGGGTTCGCTCTCGAAAACCTATGCGATGACGGGTTGGCGATTGGGGTATGCGCTGGGTCCGGCAGCGGTGGTGAGCGCGATGTCGAAATTGCAGAGCCAGTCGACGTCGAATCCGACGTCGATTGTGCAGAAAGCGGCGGTGGCGGCGCTAAATGGACCGCAAGAGCGCGTCGCGGAAATGCGGCGCGAATATATTGAGCTTCGCGACCATGTGGTGAAAGGATTGCGCTCGATTCCGGGCGTGACCTGCACGCTGCCGGAAGGCGCGTTCTATGCATATCCGAATATTTCGGCATTTCTTGGGCGCGGCGGGGTGAAGTCGGCGTCCGACGTCGCGGGACGACTGCTTCGAGAGGCGCACGTGGCAACGGTGCCTGGGGAGGGATTCGGGACGGGCGAACACATCCGTGTATCGTATGCGACTTCTAAAAAGGAGTTGGATCGCGGGCTGGAACGGATGCGGAAGTTTTTCGCGGAGCTGTAGGAGCGGGTTTCGGATCCTCTTGATGATTGGGTTCGGCGAAGGCCGTTTGTTCGCGAACGGCCTTTTTGTTTATCAGGTCTTAGGCGTTGGATCCTGACACCTAAGACTAAAGAGATCCCAAAGACCTAGACAGGCATTTATTGTGAACAATCTTTATCCGTTGTTGATGCTTCCGGGATTCGATCCGCGGCCTTGGGGAGCGCACGATCTTTCGCCGATTTATCCGAATCACAAGTTCGCGGAAAAGATTGGCGAGGCCTGGCTTACCGGGGACGATTGCAAGGTGGCGAATGGACTTTTCACCGGGCAGACTTTGGCACAACTGAGCGAAAAGTATCAGCGGGAACTTGTGGGCGAGGCGGCGCGCGATGCGCGGCGGTTCCCTTTGCTGCTGAAGTTTCTTTTTCCGCATGAGAAACTTTCGGTGCAGGTTCATCCCGATGATGAGCAGGCGAGGCGCGTGGGTCAGCCGTGGGGCAAGACCGAGTGCTGGTACGTGGCGCACGCCAGGCCCGGAGCGCAAATCGCTTTGGGGTTGAAATCGGGTGTGACCGTGGCGCAGTTGGAGGCCGCGATCCATGAGAAGCGTGCCGAAGAGTTGCTGAACTGGCTCAACGTTTTTACGGGCGACATGATTTATGTTTGCGGCGGCACTGTGCACACGCTGGGCCCGGGGTCGGTGATTGTGGAGACGCAACAGCAGTCGGACACGACTTATCGTCTGTACGATTATGGGCGGCCCCGCGAGCTGCACTTGAAAGAGGGACTGGCGGCGGTGAAGTTGAACGTTGCGTCGGGAAAAGTGGTGAGGCCGGCTCCGGCGCGGATCCCGGGAAGTGAAAACCGGCGCGCGCCGCTGGTGGCCGCTCCTTATTTTGTGGTGGATATGTTTGAGATAAAGGATGCGCAGGAGTTGAACACGCTGGACGATTCGGGCAAGAGTTCGGCGCAGATTCTGGTGGCAGTGGAAGGATGCGGAATCGTAGAGGCGCCGGGTGCGGAGCCGGTCACTGTAACGAAGGGCGATGCGGTGGTGGTGCCGGCGTCGGTTGGAAACTTTACGGTTCGGCCGCAGTGGACTCTGGAGTTTCTGAGAGCGCGGGTTCCCGGCGCGGTGCTGCCTGAGCCGGAAACGCGAATGTAGCAGGTGGAATCGAAAAAACTTGGCTAAGAATTCAAAGTTCTATCCGGTGATTCTTGCGGGCGGGCGTGGGACACGCTTCTGGCCATTGAGCCGGAAGAAACGCGCCAAGCAGTTGCTGGCGCTCGACGGCAAGCGGAGCATGATCCAGCAGACGGTGGCGCGGTTGCTGCCGCTGGCTTCGCCGAAGCAATTCCTGATCATTACCAATGACGATCTGCGTCCTGCGATTCTGAAGCAGCTTCCGAAATTGCCGAAGACTCAAGTGCTGGCGGAGCCAGTGGGACGCAATACCGCGCCGGCGATCGGGCTTGCTGCGTTTCTTTTGTTGCGGGAGCAACCCGAAGCGGTGATTGGAATGTTTCCCTCTGACCACGTGATTGCCGACGAGAAGAGCTATCGTGCGACCATCGAACGCGGCGTGGAGATTGCGGCCGCGGGCGAGAATATTGTTGTGCTCGGAATCCGGCCAAATCGGGCGGAAACTGGATACGGCTACATTGAGGCGGGCAGCGGCTTCAACGGCGACGCGTTTCGTGTGCGCCGGTTCACGGAAAAGCCCGACACGGAGAAGGCAGCCGCCTTCGTAGCTGCGGGAAATTATTTCTGGAACAGCGGGATGTTTCTGTGGAGCGCGCGCACATTGGCCAACGCATTGCGCGAGCATCTTCCAAAGACCGCTGCGTTGCTTGAAGAAATTGCGGCTGCCTTTGGCACGCGCAAGTTCGCTCAGACTTTCCGCAGGCTGTATCCCAAATGCGAGAACATCAGCGTCGATTACGCCGTGCTGGAGCCGCGTTCGGCGAAAGGCGAGCAGGCGGGAAACATTTTTTGCCTCCCTGCCGATTTCGGCTGGAACGATCTGGGTTCATGGACTGCGCTGCATGAGCATCACAATGCGAAGAATAGTCCACCTGAGGGCAACATTATCTATGGCGCGGGTGTATTTATTCTCAATGCTCGCGGCAATTACGTTCATGCGCCGGGCAAGTTCGTTGCAGCAGTGGGCGTGAGCGATCTGGTTGTAGTCGAAACTGCGGATGCTTTGTTGATTACCACGCGGCAGCATGCGCAGGACGTTGGTAAAGTGGTGAAGCATTTGGACGAGAAGAAGATGCATGAGCTTACATAGTTTCCGGTTTCTAGTTTCCAGTTTCTAGTCCTGAGCGTTCGGCGGTGTGCGGCACCCTCGGGGCAGGACCCGCGTCCCTTCGGCTCTAGCGGCGGCTGAAGCCGCACCTTTTCAAAAAGATTTACAAAAGACCTTTTGAAAGAAACGCGAAACCGGAGACCAGAGACTGGAAATTAGAACTTAAACCATGCCACAGCAGATTAAATTCGGGACCGACGGCTGGCGCGGCATTATTGCTGACGACTTTACATTCGAAAACGTGCGGCGCGTGGCGGGTGCGATTGCTTCGTACGTTTTGAAATACGAGGATGCTCAGCACGGGGTCTTCATCGGCTATGACACGCGGTTCGCGTCGCAGACCTTCGCGCGACTGGCCGCGGAGGTCATCGCCGCCGCAGGTATTCCGGTGAAACTAGCGAACGACTACACGCCCACACCGGCCGTCTCCTATGCTGTGAAAGACAAAGGCGCGGCGGGCGGCGTGATGATCACATCGAGCCACAATCCGTGGAACTGGAACGGAGTGAAGTTCAAAGGAAAGTTTGGCGGATCGGCCACGCCCGCCATCATGAAAAGAATTGAGGAAGAGTTGAATGCGGGTGCGATGCCACAAGGTTCGAAAGCGGCCATCGAAGAAGTCGATCTCAAGACGCCTTATATCGCCGCGGCCTGCCGGTTTGCCGACATGGATCTGATCGGCAAAACCAAATTCAAGTTCGCGATCGACGCGATGTACGGTTCCGGCCGGGGAGTTCTTAGCGGAATCTTTCGGGATCGCGGGGTTCCATTCGTTGCGATCCGCCAGGAGGTAAACCCGCTGTTTCCTGGAATCAATCCCGAGCCCATTCTCCCGCACCTCGCTCTCTTGCAGGAGACGGTGGTTCGCGAGAAGTGCGACGCTGGTCTGGCCACTGACGGCGATGCTGATCGCATCGGCGCGGTCGCCGAAGATGGGAGCTTCGTCGATTCGCACAAAATATTCTGTGTTTTGTTGTACTGGCTTCTGGAGTACAAGAAGTGGCCGGGAGATGTGGTCCGCGCCTTCAACACGACGCGCATGCTCGACCGCATTGCCGCGAAGTACGGTCGCAAACTTTACGAAACGCCGATTGGATTCAAGTACACCGCCGATCTGATGATGGAGCACGACATCCTGATCGGCGGGGAGGAATCCGGCGGAATTGGCTACTCGCGCTTTCTGCCGGAGCGGGATGGAATCTTGAATTCGCTGCTGCTGGCCAATGCGATGGCGGAGGAAAAGAAACCGCTGGGACAGCTGGTTGCCGATTTGCAGCGCGAGTTCGGTCCCCATTATTACGGCAGGCGTGATCTGCACATTCCGGAAGAGATGAAGCGGAGCGCTATCGAGCGGGCCCGGGCCGAGAGCACGAAGAGCCTGGGACGTTACCGCGTTATGAAGAAAGAGAATCTTGACGGCATCAAGTTCTTTCTCGATGCGCCTACCAACGGCAACGGAGCGGAAGCGTGGATCCTGTTCCGCGCCTCGGGAACGGAGCCGCTGCTGCGCGCCTACGCGGAGGCCGCTTCGCCGGAGTTGGTGGAGGAGATTTTGACGGCCGCAGAGAGTTTTGTCAGGAACTAACTCCGGCGGTTCTCGGCCCAGTTATCCCGCCTGAAACTCCACATTTGACGCAGCAGTAGTGCGATACTTTGAACTGAGCATGACCTTAGCCGACAACTCAGCCTCGATCCCTGACTCGCCTGAGGCGCGCCGTTATAACCGGATCCGCCGCTGGCTGGGCATTGCGGATTTTGTCTTCGGCTCCGCTTTTCTGGTGATTCTGCTGGTCACGGGCTGGACAGATTGGCTGCGCGATGTAGCCTTACGCCGGGGATTTCAGAACTACACGCTGGCTGTATTTGTCTATTTGTTCTTCTTGCTACTGATGGGCAAAGTTCTGGGCTTCGGGCTTGACTACTACGGTTTCCGGTTGGAAAGAAAGTTTCAGCTTTCCACGCAAAAACTTCGCTCGTGGCTTTGGGATGAAGCCAAGGGCTTTCTGGTGGGACTGGTGCTTGCCGGGATCGTGGTGGAGTTGCTTTATTTCGTGATTCGAGAATCTCCGCAGCATTGGTGGCTCATCACCTGGGCGCTGTTTATCGGATTATTCATCTTGCTGGCGCAGCTCGCTCCGGTTGTGCTGTTCCCGATCTTCTACAAGTTCGAGCCGCTCGATAACGAAGACCTGCGGCGAAGGCTGATTTTGTTGAGCGAACATGCGGGCACGCGCGTGCGCGGAGTCTACCGCTGGAAACTTTCGGAGAAGAGCAAGAAGGCGAATGCAGCCCTCACCGGTCTGGGCAACACCCGGCGGATCATCCTGGCTGATACTTTGCTGGACAATTATGCGCCCGAAGAAATCGAAGCAGTGCTCGCCCATGAACTCGGACATCACGTTCACAGGCACATCCTGAAGAGCATTTTCGTGCAGGCCGGAACTACCTTGCTCGGTTTCTGGGTGGCGAACTGGGTGCTTCACTACGCGGTCGATCGTCATATGTTCGAAGAGCTTTCAGATTTCGCCAACCTGCCTTTGCTGGCGCTTACCGCGACTGTGCTTTCTCTTCTGCTGATGCCGGCGCTGAACGCTTACTCGCGCTTCAACGAGCGGCAGGCCGACCGCTATGCTTTTGAATCGATTGTCAGCGTGGAGCCCTTCATTTCGTCGATGAATAAGCTGGCGCAGCAGAATCTGGCGGAGCGCACCCCGTCGAAATGGATTGAGGTGTTGTTCCATTCGCACCCCGCGATTTCGAAGCGGGTCGCGGCCGCGGAGGCCTGGCGACGAGGGCAGGAGAGCGCTAGTACCTAGTACCTAATATCTGGCACCTAGAACTTCAGCGCTCGCGCAGAATTTCCGCCACGCGTTGCAAGTCTTCTTCTGTGTCTACTCCTACCGAGTCGTAGGGTGTTTCGCCCACGTAGATGGGGATTCCGTTTTCCAGGAAGCGCAGTTGCTCCAGGCGTTCACTTTTTTCGAGGGCTGATTCCGGTTGTTTCACAAAGAGATCGAGGGCGGGTTTGCGGTAGGCGTAGAGGCCGAGATGTTTGAAGTAGCGCGGCTCGGTTTTGTCGCGATCAAAAGGAATTGTAGCGCGGGAAAAATAAAGAGCTTGCCCACCGGGGGCGGTGACCACTTTCACCGCGTTGGGATTGCCGATATCTTCCGGCGCACATGGAGTCTTCACTGTTCCCACCTGGACCGCAGTGTCGGTCATCACATCGAGCAGCGTGGCAATTTGTTCCGGGAGCACTAGGGGTTCGTCGCCTTGCACGTTGACGTAAATATCGGCTGCGATTGAGTTCGACACTTCATGCACACGCTCGGTGCCGCTGCGGTGAGTGGAGGAAGTGATTCGCGCATTCCAGCCGTGTCTTCGGCAGGCTTCCATGATCTCTTCGGAATCGGTGGCGATGATCACCTCGGTGAGAAGCGGCGACGAGCGAACCGCTTCGTAGACCCAACCGACCAGCGGCTTGCCCGCGATCTCGCGCAGCATCTTGCGCGGCAGGCGCGTGGAAGCCAGACGGGCCGGAATGATGGCGACGGATTTCATGGATTGGTAGACCATACTACACAAGCGACAACAGTTGCCCTACGGCAGGGAGGTTTGACACTGTTTTACGGTGGCTCTTAGAATCGAAGGTGCATTCAAATTGTTATGCCAGCCTGTGTTATCCAGTCTGGTTGGCACGTGGCGGCGTAGCTCAGGTGGCTAGAGCGACGGTCTCATAATCCGTAGGTCCGTGGTTCGAGTCCACGCGCCGCCACCAAAACTCAAGTCACAGTAAACAGGGCTGTTTACTGGATTACGGCAACTTCGGACTTCGCTGCCCGCGTTGCCACTTCGTTGTCAGTTCGGGAAGTATCACTTTTTGCTGCTGATGTAGCAGGTTCGTTGCCAACCACGAGATTTTCGAACTTCAACATCGCCGCCCGTGTATCGTCTGCTGCGCTCTTAATGTAATACGTGTTGGTGGTCGAAACGTTCGCGTGGCGGAGAATCGCTTGAATCGTTTTCTCGGGTACGCCGAGACGATACAAGTTAGTGCCTAGGCCACGCCTTGCAGCGTGCCATCCATGCCACACAGGGCGGCTCAGGTCCCGCTCAAACTTGTGGTTGGGAGTCGCCTCCACCGCCTTTCGCTTGGGGCACTCGTCTTTCGACTTGCCACAGATTGCGCACCGATTGAGAGCAGGCAAAATGGCACGGTTAAGAACATTCCCCAGATCCATAGGGGCGCCTTTCAGATTTGGGAACATCACTCCCGCCGTTAGATTGCCGCAGCGGGTGCGGTGAAGTTCCAGTCTTCTCGCTAGTGGGGCAATGACAGGAATAGCGCCTCGACTCTTGCGCGTTTTTGGCTCCGTCACGTGGCCTCTCCAAATTGACCGCGTAATCTGGATTTCGCCATCTTTGTAGTTCTCCCACGTCAGTCCCCGAATCTCTCCGCGACGTGCTCCGGTGAACGCAGCCACGGCAAACACGGTTGCGGACGGCTCTGGGAGCAGCGCGAGAATCTGACCAAGCTCCTCAAGGCTATACGCATAGGTCTCCTCTGAAATCCGCGCCGGTGGTATCGCGGTGTTGCGTGCTGGATTCTCGCCGTCGAAGTAGCCCTGCTGCTTGGCGTACGAAAAGATCCCACTAATCTGGCTCTTGATGTGGCGTAACGAATTGCCGCTAAGCAGGCCAGGTTGAGCGATTTCATCAAGCATCCGCTGGACATCACAAGTGCGAATCTCTCGCATCCACAGACGCGCGCAGCGTGCCTTCAGGTGGTTCTGCCAGATGTCCCGATAACCTTTGACCGTGGATGGTCGCTTCTGCTGCTCCATACGGGGCAGGTAGATGCGCTCAACAAAATCCGTGAGCGATACAGCGGTCTCGGGCGCGTAATGCGATTGGTTAATCTTGGCGAGCGTCGGCTTAGCCAACTCCCGTGCCTTGGCCTTGGTGACGGTCGTCGTGACACCATCAATCTCCTCTCGTGACTTGGCGATTTGCTTTGCGATGCGTACCCGCTTGACCTCGCCCTCAATGACGCGGGTAC
>Ga0187871_10000880_pt1 | contig 27310 bp, 24 predicted proteins | sample June2016WEW_16_1_FD_132988 | JGI IMG/M metagenome (GOLD analysis project Ga0187871, IMG submission 132988) | Peatland microbial communities from SPRUCE experiment site at the Marcell Experimental Forest, Minnesota, USA - June2016WEW_16_10 | ecosystem: Environmental > Terrestrial > Soil >...
GCCTTTTGAATCTGGGTTTTGGCGCTTTCCTTGACGGCCTCCGACAGACCGGGCAACTGGATTAAAATGCGGTTGCCGCCCGCCGGTTGAATGACCGGCTCGGCCACACCGAACTGGTCAATGCGTTTGCGCAGCACTTCCACTGCCTGCGACAGCGCCCCGCCGGCATCGTCCGGGTTGGCCAGATTGTTCGTGTCCATTTCAACCAGAAATGACGTGCCGCCCTGCAAATCGAGGCCGAGCTTGATTTTGCCCGCCGCGTCACGCTGAAGCTGGTTCAGGATGAACATGTTTGGGTCCGGCTGGTTCTTCGCGCTGACAAAGGGAAAGTACGGCTGGATGTCGTTCGTGCCGATGGCTTCCTGGAGATTGGCGAATTCGCGGTCGGGCCGCGCCGTTTGCAGCGGTTCCAACCGCGATAGAATGCCGGCGAAGGTAGCGTCCCGGTTCACCGCACGCGATTCAAACTCCTGCGCCAGATCCCGGCTGGTCGGGGGATAAATTTCGTAGAGCGACCAGCAGATGATGAAGGCGACCAGGATGAACTTCCAGAAATCGTTGTTTTTCATGGACGGCCTAGGAGTCGGTCGGGCTGCCGCTGCTGCTGGATTCAAGAATTTCCGTCACGGAGGCCTTGGTGACTTCCATTTTTGCGTCCGCCGACCGCAGGGAAACGGTCTTGTCCTTCACCGTGATGACGAGGCCGACGATGCCGCTGGACGTGACCACCTTGTCGCCGGATTTGAGGTTTTTGATCAACTCGGCCTGCTGCTTGGCGCGCTTTTGCTGCGGCCGGATCAGGATGAAGTAAAACACGACGATCAGCAGGACCATCGGGGCAAACGTCATCCAGACCGGCTGTGAGGATTGGGCCGGCGCGGCCTGCGCCAGAATTTCGTTCAGATAATTTAAGTTCATATCCTGAAAAGTGGTCGCTCACTGTAAGCAAGCGCTCGCCTTTGAGCAAGCGTTATTGGCTGGAATTCAAGAGGGCCGTGCCAGGCCGGTTCCGCCACGTCATGGACCGTAGGCCAGGTCGTTGTCGAATTGGGCGAGCATATTCTGGTCGCCGGGATCGGACGACCCCTTGGACACGTGGATGTCCACCCATTGACCCTGATAAGCGAAGAAATAATTCGCGTTGGGCTGGCCTTGCGCGGTGTAGGAGATCTTGGTGAACTTGTCCTTTTTCTCAACTTTTACTGACTGTGCGTCGATGGCCGAATCGTGTCCCATGTTCGACCAGTAGAAATTGTATACTGGATCGTTGCCGGGCAGGTTGTTCGCCGGCGGTTCGACCAGCAAAACGATATTGAAACCGCTCGGCCCCGGCAGGCCGCGCAGCTTGAATTGGTTGTTGTCCTGCTCTTTGTTCCAGTCACTGAATCCCAGATTGGCAATCGTGAGTTTCCAATTTTGATTGGGGATGGGAATGTCCAGCAAGGGCAGGGGGCCGGTCTGGTTTTGGGGTCTTGCCTTCGCCAATTCCTCTTCCTGTGCCTGCTGCACCGCCAGGTGCAACGCCTGTTCGGCCTGCAACCGCCGGGTGTAAGCCAGGTAGGCGGCGTTGGCCGCGTCCTGTTGCTCCTCCTTTTGCATCACCCCGGCGGCCAGGGGCTGATATTTCCGGCGGATGTCCGGGGGCAGGTCGTCATATTTGACTTTCATGGCCATGGTTCCGCTTTGCAGAACCAGCCCATCCCCGAGGATTTGGCTGACCGTCGGATTGGCCAAAACGTCACCGTATTTGTTGGTGACGGAAAGCGACAACTGATCTCCAATGCCGGGAACTGCCGGGGCGGCGGTGGCCGGCGTGGCCACCAGAAAAGAAATCATTACAGCTGTCAAAAATACCGAGGTTCGTGTCATAAGACTCCGGTTTCTACAGCCGGTTTCATGCCGCAAATGGACCTCAAATCCGTTGCGCCACGACGATGAGACTGACAATAGAGGCCTCCTGTACGGTAGTATTTCCTGTCAACCGGCGCTGGCAGATGGAAAACTCTGGATGTGGAAAAGGTCGCCCGCAAATTCCGCTTCTTTGCTGAAGCCGACAAGGCCGACTTGGAATTCTATCAATCACTCACGACGGAACAACGGTTGGATATTCTTGGAGAATTGATTGCCAGCGCGAATCCCGATGGAACCGAGCAAAGAGTCGAAAGAGTTGGCCGCATAATCAGGCTCCAAGAAGATTGAAGACCAGGTTGGGCGGGACAAGCTGGCAACCGGACGGCAGCAGGATTTGGCGGATGTGGAACGGATTGGCGGGAAGAAATAAGACTTCAGATGGATTCAACGCGAAGACGCAAAATACGAGGCTGCTGATAATAGCCCAGCCTTTCAAGGCTGGGATGTTGGCGCACGACCATTAAAAGTCCTGTCAGGGACGGCAGAAATTTCTTTCGTCCCTGACGGGACTTGGAAGATGTTAAAACCGGTTTACCCAGCGCTGAAGCGCTGGGCTATTTTCAGCCGGGCGCCAACGGCGCGCGTATTTTTGGAAAAGCACGGAATATGTCGCCCCTACGGGGTTGGGGATATTAATGGAATGGTCTGGCTGCAAAGATTCCGCTCCTGACGGAGCTGAAGACTTCGGAAAATCGAAATCAGTGCACTGCCACCGTTTCCCGAGCCTCCGGTTCAACCCACTTGTTGTGTTCCTTGATGAGGTCCACGAGGCGCTCCACGGCCTCGGCTTCGGGGATGTTGAATTTGATGGCCTGCTTGCCGACGTAGAGATTGATCTTGCCGGGCGCGCCGCCCACGTAACCGAAGTCCGCGTCAGCCATTTCGCCCGGGCCATTCACGATGCAACCCATGATGGCAATCTTCACACCCTTGAGATGCTCCGTCCGCGCCTTGATGCGCGCCGTCACGGTCTGGAGATTAAACAACGTCCGCCCGCAACTCGGGCACGCCACGTAATCGGTCTTGAACGAACGACAGCCGGCCGCCTGCAAAATGTTATAAGCCAGCCGCAGCGATTGACCGCCGCCGGACTCGCCACGAATGAGAATCGCATCGCCAATCCCGTCCGCGAGCAACGAGCCGATGACGACCGACGCGCGGAGCAGGGCGATTTTTGGTTCCAGTTGGAGTTCAAGCTTTAGCTTGTCCGGACGGCCTGAAGGCTGAACTCCAACAAGGCAATCCTTGAGGAGGATCGGATTGTTCCGGCCCAACCGCTTCAATTTCGCCGCCAGCAGGCGAAACGCGGTGATGGCCGGCAACTGGACGCCGTCCTTTACCGTGACCAGCTGGGTTTCGCAATTGATTTCAAAATCCTGCGTCGGGTCGATCTCGGCCACGTTCAAATCTTCGTAAATCGCTTCCGGCTTCACGTCGTCCTTGGGCCGGATCTTGTGCGCGACCTTGTCCCAGGTGGCGCGGGTGACGACGACGCGTACAGTTTGTTCGCCGCCGCACCTGGCATTTTCGTTCAATTCAATCTCCGGCGTCTCGCGGCGCTCGAAATGGAATGGATCAAATGGCCACTGTTCGCTGAGGCCTGCAGCCGGGAGCGCCGGCATCTTGTCGGCGTGTTGAGGTTCGGTGGTTGAAGAACCCGCCGGCTGGAAGCCGGCGCTCCCAGCGGTTACGGTCAATGAAGCAATCTGCGCCAGCAAATCGCGGCAGACCTCGATTTCCCGCGGGGAATCTTCCGTGAGCGAGACGCGAATGGTGTCGCCGAGGCCGTCGCACAGGAGCGAGCCGATGCCGATGGCGGATTTGATGCGGCCATCCTCGCCTTCGCCCGCCTCGGTGACTCCGAGATGAATGGATATTTCCAATCCGGCCCCTCCTGTTCCAGCCGCGCCACCAACAGCCGGTAACACTCGATCATCACCTTGGGATTGGACGACTTCATTGAGAATTTAAAGTTATGGAAGTCGTGTTTGCGGCAGATGCGGGCGAATTCGAGCGCACTCTCCACCATGCCAAGCGGCGTGTCGCCGTAGCGGTTCATGATGCGGTCGCTGAGCGAGCCGTGGTTCGTGCCGATGCGCAACGCGCGTTTCAACCGGATGCTTTCCCGCACGAGCGGCGTGAATTTCTCCTCGATGCGCTTCAATTCGGCGGCGTATTGCTCGTCCGTGTATTCCTTGGTCGCAAATTTCTTCGAGTCGGCGTAATTGCCGGGATTGACGCGCACGACCTCGACCCATTTCACCGCCTCCATCGCGGCTTCGGGCTTGAAATGAATGTCGGCGACAATCGGGACGAAGCAGCTCTGCCGGCGCAATTCGGCGACAATGTTCTGCAGGTTGGCCGCGTCCTTGACCGTGGGGGCGGTGATGCGCACGAGCTGGCAGCCGACGGCAACAAGTTCGAGGGTCTGCTTCACGCACTCGGCGGTGTCCATGGTGTCGCAGGTGAGCATGGACTGCATGACGACGGGATGATGGCCGCCGATGATGACGCCGCCATGATTCGGGTCGCCGATGACGACCTCGCGCGTTTTACGCCGCTGAAAGAAGTACGGTGATTCGCAGTAACGCATGGTTTATTTGGCAGGCACCGGCGGCGACGCAGCGGGGGTGGTCGTTTGTTCGATGTGCGCAGTGTTGTCAAACATGGCACGGAAGAATGACAGCCGTTTGATATCCCCAAAAACCGTGACGTAAAGCATGAAGGAAATGAGCATGACCGCGAAGCCGGTGGTGACGTATTCCACGAATTTCACGTTCATTGGCCGGCGCCGGATTTTTTCAACCAGGGCCATTAAAATATGGCCTCCGTCCAGGACGGGAATGGGCAGGAGATTAATGATGGCGAGATTGATATTCAGCAGAATCAGAAAATTGAGCGCGAGGCGATAGTCCGTTTTTACCTCGATGGCGAGCATGGTGAGAATACCAACGGGACCAGCCAAATCCTTGGCACCCACGCCCGTTTCATGAGAGTGAACGAGCGCACTGATGACTGTAAAAGTTTGGTACAAAACGCCGCTGACATTCTCCCAAGGCGTTGGCCCGGGCTTTTGAACGATATAATCCTGGGTCGAATCCGTGCCAAGCATGATGCCGACCTGGCCAAACTTCGTTTCGGGATCAAGCGTCGGCGTGACCTGCAGGGTGATTTTTTCCGCGTCGCGTTGAATGCGCATCTCGGTAGCCTGCCCGCCGCGCTTGCGAATCAGGTCAATCAATTGTTCGCGGCTGGCCACCGGCACGCGGGCAAACGAAATAATGACATCTTTTGGCTTGAGTCCCGCCTTTTCCGCCGGCGTGCCGGAAAGCACCTGCATCACCTGTGGATGATCGCGTGGATCCAGATTCAGCATTTTAAGGCCGATGGCATTGTCCGTCGTCGCCTGCAGTTGGTAGGAATGTTCCTGGCCGGCATGTTCAATGACGACGGGCAGTGTCGTGGTGCGTGCCACCACCGTGTCCATTACTACTTGTTGCCAGGAATCGATGGACTTGCCGTCCACGGACTTGATGACGTCGCCTCCCTGAATGCCGAGTTTGGCCTCCGCCGAACCCGGTTCGACGTAACCGATGATGGGTGGATTCACGGGCATGGGCAGTCCGACAAAATAAATAACCGTCGCGATGGCGAAGGCGAAAACCACGTTCATGAACGGTCCGGCAAAGGCCACGAGAATTTTATGAAATGGCGGCGCGGGCGGCACCGGCGACTCTCCCGTCAATTCATCGCCGTGGTCGGTTTTTCCCTCCAAGGCCTCCGAGGTGACCATCTGCGGCAGCTTCACGAAACCGCCGGCGGGAATCCAACGCAACGAATACTCAATGCCGTCACGTTTCCAACTGTAAATTTTGGGTCCAAAGCCGATGGCGAATTCCTCGACCTTCATTCCCAATTTACGGGCCACCCAAAAATGGCCGAATTCGTGGATGAAAATGGCCGCGCCGAACAATACGAACACGGCCGCAACAACATAAATAATGGTCAAAATAGTCATTTAAAAAACCGCCCCTGCACAGGGACACACTGATTATATCAGCAAAAAGCCTGCCCGCAATCTTTGCGCACGATGATTAAATGGCTGCCGCGTGGCGACGCGCCCAGGCATCGGCCTCCAAAATTTGTTCCAACGTCGGGTGCGGAACAACCTTGTGCGCATCCATCGTAACTTGAACAGTTTGTGTGATTTGCGTGAAATTGATTTTATGATTCACAAAGGCTTCGACGGCGATTTCGTTCGCAGCGTTCAATACCGCCGGCAGGGTGCCGCCGATTTTGCCGGCGCGACGTGCCAGGTCCAGCGCCGGGAATTTCTCCACGTCCGGCTCCTCAAACGTCAGGCTGCCGAGCCGGGCGAAGTCCGTCTGCACCCGCCCGCTCGGCGCGCGATCGGGATACGTGAGCGCGTACTGGATCGGCAGGCACATGTCCGGCGTGGAAAGCTGGGCGAGCAGCGAGCCGTCCACAAACTCAACCATCGAGTGCACGATGCTTTGCGGATGCACCAGCACGCCGACCCGTTCGATGCCGACGTCGAACAGCCAGCGCGCCTCGATCATTTCCAGTCCCTTATTGAACAATGTGGCCGAATCGATCGTGATTTTCCGGCCCATGACCCACGACGGATGTTTCAAGGCGCGTTCGACGGTGATGTTGGGAAATTCCTCCTTCGGCGTGCTGCGAAAGGGTCCCCCGCTGGCGGTGAGCCAGAGTTTGCGGATGGAAGCGGGCGGTTTGCCGTCCAGACACTGGAAAATGGCCGAATGTTCGCTGTCCACGGCCAGCACACGGACGCCGTGTTTGCGCGCCTCGGCCATGACAATTTCGCCAGCCATGACCAGGATTTCCTTGGACGCAATCGCGATGTCCTTGCCCGCGCGAATCGCCGCCAGCGCGGGTTGCAGGCCGGCCGTGCCGACAATCGCAATCAGCACAATATCCGCGCCTGGTAGCGTGGCCAGTTTCAACAAACCGTCCGCGCCGGAATAAACCCGGGTGGAAACCCCCAGCGCGTTGCCGAGCTTCGTGGCTTTTGCCGGATCCGAGATCGAGATGGCTTCCGGACGATGCTTGCGCGTCTGCTCGAACAGCAGTTCGGAGTTGTTGCCGGCGGCCAGGCCGACCAGCCTAATGCGGTCCGGCAGATCCTCGGCCACCTTGACGGTGCTGGTGCCGATGGAGCCGGTGCTGCCGAGTAAAACAACATTCTTCATTTACGATTTACGATATACGATTTACGCGCCCCGCGACGTGCGGGCGGTTTTTGCCGACGAGACGACGATGGCCAGAATCTCGTCAGCTTCATTCATCAAATCCCGGAGACGCAGCGCTTTTACTAAATTATTGTCTACAAGCGATTCCATCCAAAATAATGATTCGTCACATTCTTCTTCGACAATGCGCAACTTGTTTATGAAATCCGAGTTGGATTTGGCGCGGCACACGGCGCGATAGTTTGCTCCCACGGAAGTTCCGCAGCGAAGGAGCTGCTTACCCAGCGTTTGTGCCACCCAGTTGCCCGGAAGAGCCGAACAAACCTTTACAACGCGGTTGGCGCAGGCTTTCGTACGTTTTTTCATTTCTTCGCGTGTCATAGGGTTGGAGGTTGGTTCTTGATTCGTCGTTATTTTGCCCAAAATCGCGCAAATCGTATATCGTAAATCGTCAATCTCACGGGGACGTGAGGATGTGGCGCAGATAGAGATACATGATGGGGGCGTTGAACAAAAGGCTGTCGAGCAAATCCAGAACGCCGCCGATGCCGGGGAAAAATTTGCCGGAATCCTTCACGCCCGCCTCGCGCTTGAACAGCGATTCGATCAAATCGCCGATGACCGCCGTCACGCTCAACAAAACGCCGAGCACCACGGCGTGAAACCAGTTCATGCCCGCCATCCGGTCGCCGAAAAAGTGCACAAAGACGAGGCTGGCTGCCGTCGAAAGCGCAATCGCGCCGGCAAAGCCCTCCCAGGTTTTGCCGGGGCTGATGCGCGGAATCAGCTTGTGTCGGCCGATGAGCGAGCCGACGGCGTACGCGCCGGTATCGCTGAATTTGGTGATGAGCACGAAGTAGAGCAGGAAATACCGGCCCTCCACGCCGGGGAAAAAGTTGATTTTCTGGATGAAGTTCAGGAGCCAGGGCACGTACATCAGGCCCAGGAGCGTCGTCGCAATGGCGACCATGCTTGTGGCGCCGTTGTGTGAAACGAGCTGCCGCACGCACAGGCCCAGCACGAACAGGATGATGAAGCCGGTTTCAAAATCATTCACGCGCGCGGGCGACCCGGACGTGCCGATATGGCCGGTCAGGTTCAGAAACGTCCCCACCATGAGCAGCGCGCCGCCGAGCAACCCGCACCATTTGAAGCAGGCGAGGCCGCGTTTTTCCACCAGCCCGTAAAATTCCGCGAGCCCGGCCAGGGCGAGCAGGAAAATGATGAGCAGGAAGAGGCCGTTGGAAATCAGGGCGTTGCTGGACAATAGCCCGGCCAGGATCACCGTCCAGAGAATCACCGTGGTGATCAACCGGCGGAGAAACACCTGTGTCTTCGAAGGTGTATGGGCGGCCACGGCCGGGTCGGTCATGGGGGCGGAAGGTAGCAAGCGCGGCAGGAGTTGCCAACCGGCAATTGAAGCAATGGAACCGGACGGCTCGTCCGCAAGTTCTTGCGTAGTTACCGGGAGCGCCGGCATCTTGCCGGCGTTTGTTGACCAGAAAAATGAACTCGCCGGCAAGATGCCGGCGCTGCCGGCGGCGGCCGGCCGCGCTTCTGTGTGGGGAATGACTTGGGAATTGCGCGGCGCGATTGTTTATGGCAAAACCATGGTTGACGGGCATGGAAGAATTAAAAACACCGCCCCAAGATTTAAAGAATTACGTTAAGGCGTCACATTTTGGTTCATTAGATAAAGATGAATCAAATCTTAGGGAACTGATAAAACAGGGAACATTAAACATTCTCGCCGAGCGATTTCCCTTTGAGACGGTCAAGGACGTTGAGGAGGATACAAAGGCCAACGGCTATGCGGTATTTTTTATTCCGCGTTCAGGTTCAACCGCCTTCGCGGATTGGTTCTCGCACCACTGCCAAACCACCGCGTCCGGAAGAATAGCCTTCATCTCGGCCAAGCCATTCAAAGGTTCCCACAAAGAGCTGTGCTGTGGGTCGTAAACCTTCCCGCCCACTTCCCGATACCAAGGCATCACAGTCCAGACTTTTGTGATGACAACAGGAGTGCCATTCGTTTGGGCGGCTGCACTCCATCCGAACATGTAAGGGATAGCAACCCACAGGACAAATATGCGAAATCCAGAATCAATTCTCATGCCGTCAGTTCCTTGTAGCCGAGCTTGCTGTTTTCGGAAATCTTTTGCATCACATCTGAAAATATTGTCTGCATTGACTCCGTGCGGCGATTCAAACGATAGGTGAATTCTTCGACGTAGCGTTGCAGATGCTTCCGGCTCATCTGGTGATAAATACCGTGATAACCGCGTTTGAACAACGCCCAAAACGATTCAATGCCGTTCGTGTGGCAATCGCCAACGACGTATTGCTTTGCCATGTGGTCAACAGTGGAGTGATTGAACTGCGCTTTCAGTCCGCGATACGCAACCCATCTGTCAGTGTAAAGTGTCGCGCCTTGGGCCACGTTGCTTTTGATTTCCTTGTGCAAGTCCGCCATGCCGACAGACGGAACAACTTTGGCTCGCACTTCACCACTCCGGCTTTTCATTCCGAATATGGGAGTCTTAGAGGGTTTGATTTGTGACACGCGAACATCTAAACCATATTTCCATTCCGCTTTGAAACGTTTTATGATTGATGCATCCGTTTCATTGGTGGAAGCAGATTTGCCCTTTCTTGCAGCTACCAGCTTTTCAAGCAATTGGCCAAGAGTTGTTTTCTCCGCTTCCGAATCAACCTTGTCCATGGATTTCACCCAGTGAGCCAGTTTCCGTTCTGCTATTTTTCTGTCAGTTGTTTGCAAACTGTGTTCTTTGCGCTTGCCTGCAAACTTTTTTATTCCATAATAAGTGCCGTTAAGTTTGTGGCGATAGAGGCACGGAACATATGCGATTTTACCCAAGAGTTGCCTTGTGCTTTGCTGGTTAGAGGCCATGCAAAAGTGTAGGGGGTGACAAATAGGGGTGACAAATAGGGGTGACAAATAGGGGTGTCAATGAAATTGTGAATTTCCTTTATCTGTCATAAGTACTTTATAATAAATGTGATGGGGTCGTAGCTCAGTTGGTAGAGCGTCTCGTTCGCAATGAGAAGGTCAGGGGTTCGACTCCCCTCGGCTCCACCAGTCTTCGCCCGGAGCAACGCGGAGAGCGAAGACTGCCGCGCCAGAGCGCAGCGGAGGCGGGCCACAGCAGTGCCCGTATGTATAAGGTGCTCCGAGCTACGACTCGGCAAGCCGGTTTTTTAAGAATCGGAGCAACGCAGAGAGCGAAGACTGCCGCGCCGCCTGGCCGCTGCGTTCCCCGACAAATCAGAATTGACATTGCCGACCCGGCGTGGCTCAGTTCCTGGTTATGAATCAAAAGGCTGCCGGAGTGCTCCAAGGGTCGGACCAAAATCAGGCCCGGGTACCGGCATCGATGATGAGGTGACAAATGAAAACAGCGCTGCGTGAACACATTGAGGCAAAAATCATCAATTGGCTTCATGATACAAAAGCGCCCAACCGTGCGAGTGAGATAGCCCTGCACATTCACGAAACCAGGGAAGACACGCTCCAGGCGATCCAAAGGCTGGTAAGAAGCAGCACCATCAAGAGCATACAGGATTTTACCTTTTTCAATTCCACCGGTGAAACCGTTGCCTACACTTTGGCGGACACATCACCGCCGCCACCGTCGACGTTTCCGCCTTCCGTTCCGCCTCCGTGGTTGACACCGCCGTCGCCGCCTGGCTGAGTTCTGAACGTCAGACTTGCTGGCATGCCGGACATCACCTGAGAGACCATGAAGTTCCTTGGACCGAAATGGGCTGGTTTCCTTGCGTTGTTTGCACTCCTGTCTGGAATGCAGGCTGCGGATGCGCAACCCTTGCGCCACGTGCAGGTGCAAACTGCCAATGGTATGCTGGAAGGCGTGGTCAGCGCTGATGGGAAGGTGCGCACTTTCAAAGGTATTCCCTATGCCGCGCCGCCAGTCGGCCCGTTGCGTTGGAAGCCGCCGCAGCCGGTTACGCCCTGGACCGGGGTTCGGAAGGCTGTTGACTACCCGCCGCGCGCCATGCAGGGACGCATCTTTGACGACATGGTGTTCCACGACAGGGGGCCGAGCGAAGACTGTTTATATCTCAACATCTGGATGCCGGAACATCATCCGGAGACCAAACTGCTGCCAGTGATGGTCTGGATCCATGGCGGCGGCTTCGTCGCAGGGTCCACTTCCGAACCGCGCCAGGACGGCGGTAATTTGTCGAAGAAAGGCGTGATGGTGGTCAGCGTCGGCTATCGGCTGGGGGTGTTCGGGTTTTTGGCCCTGCCTGAACTGACGAAAGAGTCGGAACACAATGCGTCCGGCAATTATGGGCTTTTGGACCAGGTGGCCGCGCTCAAGTGGATCAAGGCGAACATCGCCACGTTTGGCGGCGACCCGGACAACGTGACGATTTTTGGGGAATCGGCCGGTTCGTTCTCGGTCAGCTCGCTGATGGCATCGCCTCTGGCGCAAGGCCTGTTCCGCCGCGCCATCGGCGAGAGTGGTGCGTTCTTTGGCACCACCTTGCCCGTAAAGTCGCGGGCCCAGGCCGAGGAGGACGGTGTGGAATTCGCAGCGTCGGCGTTCAGTACCACGTCACTCGAAACGCTCAGGGCCTTGCCTGCCAAATATCTGCTCCGAGCGGCCCTAAAGCGGCCACGGGAGTATTTCCGACCGGACATCGATGGATATTTCCTGCCGACCAATTGTCTTTCAATCTACGCAGCCGGCCAGCAAAGCCACGTTCCGCTTCTGGCGGGTTGGAACCGGGACGAAGGAAACTTCAAGTCTTACTTCACCAACGATGCGCCGACCGTCGCGAACTATGTCAGGCGCGCCCAAGCCCGGTTCGGCACCAACGCGGAGACGTTTCTCACCCATTATCCGGCGGCGACGGACGCCCAGGCCAGGCGGTCGGCGCAGGATTTTGCCGGGGACCAATTCATCGCGTACGGCACCTGGAAATGGATTGAAATGCAGATCGAGACGGGCGGGTCCCCGGTCTTCCGGTACGAGTTCGATCAGACGCTGCCGCTGCCGGCGAACGCGAAACGAGTCACGGAACCGGCGGCGCCGCATTCCGCCGAAATCGAATACGTCTTCCGGATGCTCTCCTCGAAACATCTGCCGTGGCGGGCGGAGGATTACCAGGTCTCGGAACTCATGGCTGCCTATTGGAGCAACTTTGCGAAGACCGGTGATCCGAACGGTCCGGGTCTGCCGCCATGGCCGGCCTACAACCGCCAGAACGGTTACCCGGTGATGCACCTCAAAGCCGACGCCGGTTCGGTTCCCGATGCACACCGCGACCGTTATGAATTTCTCGATCGATTGAGTTCCGCCCGATAAATCTCCAGCGCTCCCGAACAGGATCCTGAATCGCCCCAGTCCTCGTCATGAGTTTGTGAGGCTTTGCCGTTTCAATCGGAAGCTCATGCGTGTTATCAAGCCTTATGGACAGGAATTAAAACAAGTGATAAAGTAATTGCAGTTCGGCGGAATGACACAAATATGAATACGCGCAAGGCCAGAGTCGCTTTTATGGCATTCGCCGGCAAGCTTTACGGTTCACCCAGATCAATCGCATGCATCGTCCTCTCCTGTTTTTCGTTGTTCGTTTGGTACGCTTATTTTCTGATGACCGGCACTTTGGGCCGTTTTCTGGATCCGAGCGCCGTTCCTGAATGGGTTCGCCACTCGCTCTCTCAAAATATCAGCCTTCCGCTGACTGTGCTCGCCATCGCCTGTCGAAGCCTGGCCGTCGCTTCATTGATCTGGTGCATCTGGTGTTGGCGCAAAGAGTCGGGTGTCGTGGTGGGCATCGCGGTTGGATTGACCGGCCTGGCGATACTCGTAAACGTGCTGATATTTTTGTGAGCGTAACGCGGCTTGGCGGAATGCCGCAGCCAACGCAGAATGACGCAGTCAGCCCGCTCCGGTGGCTGTAATCGCCACAATTAATTTATGGCACGAAAGGGACATCGGATTTTCGGCATGACCGTGATGGAGTTGTTATGTGTCATCGCCATCATTTCCATTTTGGCGGCCATTTATTTGGGCGCGGTTGCCAAGGCCTTTGTTCACGTTAAAAAGTTTCTGGACTTTCTGGGAAAATAGACGCAGCCGCCATGAACCGTGTATTTATATGGCTCATAACATCCAATTGTTGAACAGCAGCCAGATCGGGGAGGCCAAAGCCGTAATTACCGCGGGATGCTTCGAATTCTTCGGTGAGGCTCCTGTTGACTTCGGAGACATGGACAGGATTTCTTCCCAGTATGTGAAACCTTCGGGCATTTTCCTGGTGCTGATGGATGACCGGCGGGTGGTGGGCACCGGGGCGATACGCCGTCTGGATGAACAGATTTGCGAACTGAAGCGGATGTGGTTTTTACCGGCTTATCGGGGGAAAGGTTTTGGAACCAGGATGGCGGAACAGCTGTTTGAGTTCGCACGTTCGGCGGGCTACCGGCGTGTGCGGCTCGACACCTTGCCGCTGCTGGAGGCAGCCAACCGGCTTTATCAGCGTTTGGGGTTTTACCCGGTTGAGCGATATAACGACGGCCCCGGCACAATATTCATGGAGAAGTGCCTGTGAGCAGGAACGGTTACTCCTCCAGTTCAAAGACTTCGTAGCTGTGTGGCAATAGATGCACGTTGAAGGACTCGCGGCTTTCGCCAAAAGATTGACGGCGGCCAAAGCCGCGCGGCTGTTCCGGTGACTGACCGGCAATCTCCTCGCCGGTAACCAGATTCTTCAGTTTGGTGTAATCACCAGTCACGGAAACTTTCACGTCGGTTTCCGTGGGCAGATAGGATTCAACAATAAACGTGTGATTGTCGTAGGCGAACAACGCCACCTGACTGGGACCGTCCAGGCGAACCGGAAAACCGCGCATCAAATAATCCTTGAGCGCGCCTGTGACGGCGGGCGGCAGCCGGTATAAATCGGCAAAGTTGTCGGGAATGGTCAGGACATACAGCACGCCTTTGGAATAACGGTCCATGATCAAGAGTGGGCAGGCGCCGCCGTTGGCCATCGCGCGCACCAACGGCCACGCGTCGTTCGTCAGGAATTCAATCACCGGCAGCAGGATGGCCGCATTCGGGTCGTCGCCGAGATCGGCCCCGTTGCCGGCGCCAAACCCGCCGTAAAACTCGTGCGCCAGCAGTTTGCGGTCGGTGTAACGCAGTTCCACGATGTCGTTGATGCCCCGGTCTGCCAGCGCGTGGAGCAGGCCGGACGTGATGACGACGGATTTGCCGGCGACCAGTTGCTGTTTAATTTTGGCGACGATGTCAGGATCAAACTTCGCCGATTCGGTCAGCAGCACCAGGTCCGCGTTGGTGGGGAAATACGGATACAGCTCAATCGGAATGCCAATCATGCCCAGATAATTGTGCAGGAAATCCTCACCATTGGATTGATAGGGTTTGTAGCTGGCGATGCCAATCGGGTTGCCGAGCTGGCCGAGGAAGGAGTCCACTTCATTCAGGCTGTAACTCGCGACGGACGCGATGGTGGGATTCGTCAAACCCGCCGGACGATTGGTTTCAAACGCCGCCAGCATTTGAATGTAATCGAAACTGGTGTGCAGGTTTTGCCAGGCGTTGCGGTCGCCGGCTGGAATGGGCCGGCTCATCGCCGACCATTCGAACAGCATGATTTGCGGCGCCCTGGCAAACATCGTGTCCCAAAGCTGTTCGGCGTAGCGGTCAATGTACTTGATGCTGTACGTGTCCACCCAGCCACCGCCGTTGCGGTTGGGTGCAATATTGTCAAAGTAACGGATAATTTCGTAGCTCTCGTACTGCTGCAAATGCTGGTCGGTGATGACAGGGTCGCGCGTTTCCGTGCCGGTATAAATGCCGTCGAACAATTTGGGTTCCTGGTCGAGATCGTAGCCGAGTCCTTGAAAATGCTCGTACCAGTTGGGAAATTTGATGACCAGCTTGACATGGGGATTGACCGCGCGCGCCGGTTTGATGATTAAATTTTCCGCCGCGTCATCCATGAGCGCGAGCCGGAACTGCGTCCAACTGTTCGTCCCCTTGGCCGCGATGTCGGAATCGGTCTTGGTGTTTACAAAAAAGAAATCGTCCTGAATCACCTCGTCGAAATGCCGGGCTGCCAGTTCTGCCGCATTCTGGATGAACTGCCGGTCCTGTGGGTCGGTATAGCAAAACGACTTGAACTGGCCGTTTCCACCATCGGACAGTGCCATACCGCCCGCTACGCGCACGCCGTGGTCGAGGAAGAATTTTTTGACCCGTTCCAGCAAGGCGTCGCCGGCCAGCTCCCGGTTGCGCTGCACCTCGATGTAAACCTTGTCCACTTTCAACTGGCCGCTGACCCGGTCCCAGTCGTTTTGCAACTTTTGCGGATCTTCAAAACTGCGCACGACCCCCACCGGAATGTAGATGGCGACGTCGAAGTTGGTGTAATTGCCGGCCCGGCAGCAAAAGGCCGGCAGGGCGAGGGTGCTTAGGAGGATGGATAATACTCTGATATTCATAGGTGTCAGCGATGGGCGACAGTAGAAGAGGGACGCCGTGCGTGCACGCGCAAAAAATAGGGACAGAGTTGTGGCGGGCGAGGCTTGGCGCTGTTCGTAACTCCCTCTCCCCGCCTGAGCGGGGAGAGGGTTGGGGCGAGGGGTTCAAATACTGGTTTGCGAAACCAGCGCCGATTCTCAAAATCGGATTTGAATTTAAACGTGCCACCTCACCCCGTCCCTCTCCCCCAACTTCGTTGGGGGAGAGGGAGAAGATCGCTCTCTTCAATCTTCTGGAATTTGCGACGCGCGACCGAGACGCCGCGACGGCCTGTCAGCCCGTCTCAAAGACGCGTTCTTTCGTAGCAGCCGAGGTAACGAGGCTCAAATTTATTTGAAAACGATCACTGGTTCAGAGCCTCCTCACGTCGGCTGCTACTATTTAACATGCCGCTATGGAAGTTGTGCGGAAAGCATTTCGCATAACACTTTCACCTTGAACTAAGCCAAAAGCGGATGAAGATTCTGCGTATGAGTTCGTTGAAGAACCGATGGGTCCTGATTACCGGAGCGTCGTCCGGCTTCGGCGCGGCTTCGGCGCGGGCGTTTGGCGCGGAAGGTGCGAAATTGTTGCTGGGTGCGCGGCGCGTTGACCGCTTGAAGCTGGTCGCGGCGGAATCGAAGAAAGCCGGGGCCGGAGAGGCGCATTTTCATGACTTGGACGTCAGCAAGACCGCCAGCGTCGAAGCATTCGTCGCATGGGCACACCAGAAAATCGTAGGCCGGAAGTCAGATTCCGGAGGTCTTCACGTTTTGGTCAACAACGCGGGTGGTGCGCACGGCCTGGACACCATCGTCGAAGGCAAGGACGCGGATTGGGAGGCGATGATTCAATCGAATGTGCTGGGCGTGTTGCGCGTGACACGCGCGGCGCTGCCGCTGATGCCGCGCGATGCGGGCTCGTGCATCATCAACATCGGCTCGGTGGCCGGCCACACGGCCTATGAAGGTGGTGCGGTCTATTGCGCGGCCAAGGCGGGCGAACTGCAAATCACCCGCGCCTTGCGGCTTGAACTGCTCGGCACGGGCATTCGCGTCGGCACCGTGGATCCCGGCCTGGCGGAGACGGAATTTTCACTCGTGCGCTTCAAGGGTGACGCGGCCGGTGCGAAAGAGGTTTATGCAGGCACCCATCCGTTGACCGCTGAAGACATTGCAGAAATCCTGGTTTGGATCGCCCGCCGCCCGTCGCACGTGAACATTGACGAACTCATCGTCAAGCCCGTTGACCAGGCGGCGGTCGGGAAGGTGTTTCGGAGGACAAAAACATAACAGGATAGATGGATTTGTGGATGGATGGATCCCGCGGTTTCGCAATAATCCATTAATTCCAAAATCCATTCATCCAATTTTAAATCCCTTTGTTCGCGCGCCAGAGCAGGACGGCGCCCACGGCCTGAAAGATGAAATTCGGCAGCCAGAAAATCAGGTGCGGGGCAAATTCCGGCCGGGTGGAGAGCGATTCGCCCAACATGACAAAGGCGTAGTAAACCAGCACGAGCACCAGGGCGATGGCGACGCCGACATTCGTCTCGCGCCGGTGAACCCGGATGCCGAGTGGAATGCCGATGAGCGTGAAACTAAAGCACGCGAACGAAAACGCAATTTGCCGGTGCATCTCGACGCGGATCGGTTCCGTCAGGTCCGCCCGCTGCTTTTCCACCTCGTCTACCGACCCGAGCCGCGTGTCCGAATCCGTTGTGGCGTCGAGGTCCGGGGGCAAACTCAGCTTTTGATTCAGGTCATCCAGCTCATCGCGCAATTGCCCGAACGTCATGTCGCTGATGGCCGGGTGGTACGGATGGTTTTCCATGGAGGAGAGCGGAATAATGCAGGGAGTCCAGCCTTTTGAGGAATCAATCCGCACGCGATCATTGGGCATCAGCGTGACCATTTGCGGATTCAACAGATCAAAGACCAGCTGTTTGTTTTGCGTGTCCGTCTTCAGCCGCCCCTCCGGCGCGCGAATGGTGGTGGTCACGTTCGTTTCATGTTGCAGCACAAAGACCATCACGTCCTGCAAATCGCCGCGGTCATTTTTGTCCACGTAAATAATGTAGCCGGGGATGTCGCGGATGAACTGTTTTTCGGGCAGTTGGAAGTGCGCCAAATCGGCCCGCGCTTGAAAGAGCAGTTCCTTGAACGCCACGCGCGAGCGCGGTCCCAAATCCAGGTTGATCCAGGCGCTGAGGCCGCAACAAAACAGGCTCAGGAGCAAAACCGGCGTGACCAGCGAAAGGAGGCTGATGCCGCCGGCCCGCGCGGCCGTGAGTTCCTGGTCGGCGCTGAACCGGCCAAAGACCAGCAACGTGGCCGTCAACAGCCCCATCGGCAGCGCGTAAACCCAGATAAACGGGATCAACAGGCCAATGGCTTCCAATACCACGCCAAGTTGCACCTGACCGCCGATGAGCAGGGGCAGGATTTCCTTGAGTCCATCGCCGATCAACAACACAAAGGTGAACACCGCCATGCTCAGCAACAACGAGGCCAGCACCTGGCGGGTCAGATATTTGTGCAGTGTGTTCATTTGGCTTTGCGGACAGGCCAAACCTAGAGTGAAGACGCCAAATCCGAAATGCCAAAATGCAGATAACAAACGGGCGTAACGGCTGTCGGCAAAAAGCCACACTCCTTAATCTTCTGGAATCGGCGGCGCTCTGCCGAGCCGCCGCTACGATCAAAGGGAAAATTTGCAGCGACGGAAATTACTTGCGGCCAACCAAAATTGGCTTTTTACTGTTTTCCGGCAATGGAGTTTGCCGTCCCACATGGGAAAACCGCGCTACCCCGAAAGCTTTCGGGGCTGATCGTTTCAGTGCTGATGACTCCTACGAGTGAACCAACATTCGCAGGAGTTTTTTATGGAAAACGTTTGGTATGTGGCGGCAATCTGGATGGGGCTGGCATTTCTCGCCAGCCTGATTTCCATCCGCGTCGGCATTTCCGTGGCGCTCATCGAAATCGTGGTCGGCGTCATTGTCGGTAACATTCATTTTGGCAATGGCGCGCACATTTTGCAAACGACCGACTGGACGAATTTCCTGGCGATGCTCGGCAGCGGTGTGCTGACGTTTCTGGCAGGCGCCGAAATCGATCCCGTTTCGCTGCGCGCCAATCTGCGCGCCAGCCTGACCATTGGTATTCTGTCTTTTTCACTGCCATTCGTAACGGTGTGGTTGTTCGCGCAATTCGTTCTCGGTTGGCCGCTGCATCAGGCGCAAATCGCGGGCATTGCGCTCTCGACCACCTCGGTCGCCGTCGTTTATGCCGTGATGATTGAAGGTGGTTTCGGCGAAACGCCAATGGGCAAAACCATTCTGGCCGCATGCTTCATCACGGATCTCGGGACCGTCCTTGCGTTGGGAACACTCTTTGCCGACTTCAACGTCTGGCTGCTCGTGTTCGTCATGGTCACCGCGGTCGTGCTCTGGTTCATGCCGGGCTTGACGCGGTTCCTCATTGCCAAACTGGGTGCGACGCGCGTCAGCGAGCCGGAGGTGAAATTCATTTTCCTGGTGCTGTTTTTCCTTGGCGGCCTCGCCTCCACCGCCAAAAGTGAGGCGGTCCTGCCCGCGTATCTGGTTGGACTCGTCATTGCGGGCGTTTTCCTGCGCGACAAAACGCTCGTGCACCGGATGCGCACCATTGCCTTCACGATTTTCACGCCGTTTTACTTCATCAAGGCCGGGCTCTTCGTTTCGCTGCCGGCGATGTGGACGTCGCTGGGACTCATCGTCATTCTGTTGCTGATAAAAATGGCGACGAAATACATCGGCGTCTGGCCGTCGACGAAATATTTTTACATGCGCAACCGCGAGGCGAATTATACCACGCTGCTGATGGCAACCGGTCTGACGTTCGGCACCATTTCCGCGTTGTTCGGCCTGCAAAATCACATCATCACCCAGTCGCAATACACCGTGCTGGCGACGGTGGTGATTTTGAGCGCGTTTGTGCCGACGCTCATCGCGCAAAAATATTTCCAGCCCACGATTGAATCCATGGTCGAATGGAGCAAGATTTACAGTGAGAAAATCAACAACCGGAAAAACACCCCGACATCGGATGCCGGGACAACTGGAAGGTGAGGAAGCCATGCTGCCCATGTTTCGGAAAATTCTGGTGGGTTACGACGGGTCAAAGGGCGGCAAGGCCGCGCTCGAACGCGCCGCCGTCGCCGCCAAACATTACCACGCCCAACTGACCGCGCTCTGGGTGCGGCAACCTTTGCCGCGACACGCCGACCTGCCCGGCGAATCCGAGGGCGAAGCCGAGGCCGCCGCCGATTATTTTGAGGAACGCAAACGCGAAGTGGCGGAACTGGCCAAACAGCAGGGCGTTGACATCGCCTGCGAAAGCCGCGCCGGTCACGCCGCCAAAGTCATCGTGAATTTTGCCAAAGATGGCGGCTACGACCTGATTATCATCGGCCACAGCGACCACTCGGAATTATGGGGCCGGCTGCTCGGCGACACCGCTGACCGCATCAGTGACCACGCCCATTGCAGCGTGCTCATCGTCAAACAGTGAACCCGGCGGCCTGATTTTTTTGTGGTTTTCTGGCTTGAGTTGTAGTGTCGGCGCTGTCCACCCTCCGCAGTACTGCTACGGAGGACGGGTGCGCCGATTCGCTCGAGCCACAGGCTCGACACTACAGCAAACACTCCCTGATTTTTCTTGGCGTTGAGCTTGTCCAACCCGTTACGATGGGTTGCGCATGGCCGACCGTCTGCCCATCTACGACATCGAACGCGACATTGTCGCCCGGTTGAAATCCGGCGGGCGTTTGATTTTGTCCGCGCCCACCGGCTCGGGCAAATCCACCCAGGTTCCCCAGATGCTGCTCCGGCACGACTTCCTGCAGGACGGCCAGGTGGTGGTGCTTCAGCCGCGCCGGCTGGCGGCCCGGTTGCTCGCGGCCCGGGTCGCCCAGGAACTGAACGTAAAACTTGGCGAGGAGGTCGGTTACCAGATCCGCTTCGAAAATGTCACGTCAGCCCGGACCAAAATCCGGTTTGTGACCGAGGGCGTTTTGCTGCGGCAAATGCTCGATGACCCCGGGTTGAAAGGTGTGGCCGTTCTGATTTTCGACGAATTTCACGAGCGCCATCTGTACGGTGACGTCACCCTGGCCCGCGCGCTCGATTTGCAGGAACAACTTCGCCACGACCTGAAATTGGCCGTGATGTCGGCGACGTTGAACGCGGGTGAGCTGGAGGAATATCTTTCCCAATGTCGGAGCCGAGGTGACGAGGCTCTGACTGGCAAATCCGAACTCCGAACTCCGAACTCCGAACTCCGTTGTTCCGTTCTCTCCTCCGAAGGCCGCACGTTTCCGGTCGAAATAGAATATCTGCCGTGCCGGTTGGGTGCGGGTGCGCCACCGGTTTGGGAGCTGGCGGCGGAGGCTTTTGCCGGTCACGTTCGTTCTGGCGGACGCGGTGACGTGCTCGTGTTCATGCCGGGCGGCTTTGAAATCAGCCAGACCCTGGAGGCCATCCGCCACACCTCGGAGTCAAAGGGTTACCTGCTCCTGCCGTTGCACGGCGAACTGCCACCACGCGAGCAGGACGCCGCCGTCGCGCGTTATGACCAGCCCAAAGTCGTCGTGGCCACCAACGTCGCCGAGACCTCCATCACCATTGACGGGGTGCGGCTGGTGATTGACAGCGGCCTGGCGCGCATTCCGCGTTACGATGCGAACCGTGGCATCAACACGTTGCTGATTGAAAAAATCAGCCAGGCCAGCGCCGATCAACGCGCCGGTCGCGCGGGCCGGACGGCGCCCGGTGTCTGCGTGCGACTCTGGTCGCGGCCGGAGCACGATGAACGCGCCCCGCAGGAATTGCCGGAGATCAAACGGCTCGACCTCGCCGAAGTCGTGCTGACCCTCAAGGCCGCCGGCGTGGAGGACCTGCGAAATTTTCGCTGGCTGGAGAAGCCGGATGAAATCTCGCTGACACATGCGGAGGAGTTGTTGTTGGATTTGGGCGCGCTAAAACCTGTAGCGGCGGTCTGTGACCGCCGGGAGGTAGGGCGGCCTGGGGAGGGTCGGCATGTTGCCGACCCAAATATCAGGGACGGCGGCACGCCGTCCCTCCCGGAACAATTACAAATCACCCCCATTGGCCGCCAGATGCTGGCGTTCCCGGTCCATCCGCGTTACACGCGCATGTTGCTGGCGGCGCAGGAACACGGCTGCGTCCATCAGGCCTGCCTCGTCGCCGCGCTCACGCAAGGCCGCGACTTGCTGCTGCGTAACGTCGGGCGCGAAATCGTGTCCGCCCGCGAAGATTTGTTCGGTGACAAGGCGTCGTCCGATTTCTGGATTCTGATGCGGGCGTGGACGTACGCGGCCAAGAGCCAGTTCCGCCTCGAGGCCTGCCGCAAACTCGGCATTCACGCCGTTACCGCGCGCCAGGTCGGACCGCTGTTTGAACAATTTCTTCGCATCGCCAAAGCCGAGGGCCTTGACACCGCGCCGCGCGAAATCAAGGACGAGGCGTTGCAGAAATGCATCCTGACCGGTTTCAGCGACCGGGTGGCGCGCCGGCTGGATGCCGGCACGCTGCGGTGCGAACTGGTTCACAACCGGCGCGGTGTGCTGGCGCGCGAAAGTGTCGTGCAACACAGCCCACTCTTCGTGGCCGCGGAAATCCGCGAGGTGGAAACGCGCGACCGGGAAATGAACACCATTCTTTCGCTGGCTACGGCGATTGAATTGGAATGGTTGCGCGAATTGTTCCCGGAGGACATGGCGTCAGATTTGCGCGTTGAATTCAATTCTACGACGAAGCGCGTGCAAGCCGCCGAACTGGTGCGCTTTCGCGGGCTGGCTTTGTCGGCCAAACGCGTGGATCCGCCGCCGGCCGAAGCGGCGGCGCGGTTGCTGGCCGGTGAAATACTGGCCGGCCGACTGCCGTTGCCGAACTGGGACCACGGCGTCGAGCAATGGCTGGCGCGGTTGCATTTGCTTTGCCAGCATTGCCCGGAGCTGCAACTACCAGACCTTACCGAGGATGACCGCAAGGACATCATCGAGCAGCTTTGCCATGGGGCGGTGAGTTACAAGGACATCAAGGAACGCGAGGTCAAACCCCTGGTCATGTCCTGGTTGTCAGGCACGCAACGTGAGTTGCTGGACAAACACGCGCCCGAACGCCTGACACTGACCAATGGCCGCACGCCCAAGGTCGTGTACGAAAATGGCAAATCACCGCACATCGCGTTGCGGATTCAGGAGCTGTACGACGTGAACCAGACGCCGAAGATTGCGCTGGGCCGCGTGCCGGTGCTGGTGCACATCCTGACCCCGGGCATGAAACCAGTCCAAATCACGCAGGACCTGGCCGGTTTCTGGCGCGAACATTATCCGCGTATCAAATCCGAGTTGCAGCGCAAATATCCAAAACACTTGTGGCGGTGAATTTGAACGCCAAGATGCAGAGGTTTGACACGGAATGCACGGATTACAAATCCCGTTAGAGCTGGAACTTTAAGCGAAAACTGCCGCGCGTAATCGGCGTTGGTTCCAGTAATGTCTTAGATTGGCTCTGCGACCGACGACCGATTCACCGGTGGCGACGCGCCTTTGGTGCGAACGACCCCGTTCATGAAATTGTGGCTGGCGCTCGCGATGCTGTTTATCGGAGTTGGCTCAGCGATCTGTCAGGCCACATCCTCGATAAGTCTGAAATGCTCATAAAAGTATCCTGTCCTCACCGAGAGCGTGTACTTCTTGTAGCGAGGAGTGTCGCGTATGTCAGGAGGAACAAGACTGTCATGCAACTCATCATAGCGAACTGGCAGAAAACTCACAACCACTGGCGGCGGATCCGTGGTTTCGGTCATGACACAAACTCGCTCGCCAGCGGTAAGTCTGCCAGAACCACTGAAGGTGATGGACGCTGTGAAAAGATACTGAATCTGCGCGTCGCAGCCGTCAATGACCTCCCAAATCTGGCCTTTACTAGGGAAAGGTGCTGATTTGTTCATGTGCGAAGTGGCTTAACGATCCAAAGAAGGCATGAGACACCGCCACCGGAGCCGGACTCCCGCTTGCAATAGTGATGTTCTAGTTTCATCTGTCGGTCAAAACTGAAACGGCGGTGGCCGTTGACTCCAGCGCGGGTTAGGTGGCATTGGTCCTATGGTACTGTCTCAACGCGATAAAATCTCTGGGAACCGTAGCGTGTAGAATCAAAAATGCTGACGTTAGCACCAGTACCTGTGACCGGCGTTCCCAAATCCTGCCAGTTTGTCAAACTCAGGTCCGAAGACCACTGCACTTGATAGGTGGTGTTCGACAAGGCCAACCAGTTGATCTCAACAGCCGTATAAATGGCAACGTTCGGCGCAGGGGAATTCGAACTCAAAGTGACTGAGACATCATCAAGGTAAAAAGTGCTCGCGATGTTTTGGGCGGCAAATGAAAAAGTTGTGTTTGGCGCAGTCGCCACCGCCGTAAAACTGTATTCAGTCCAATCAAAAGTCGGCGGCGCAGGATAGATCTGTGTAAATCCGGTGGTATTACCGAAGGATACTGTCACCTCGTATCCATTGTAGGTGTTACTGCTCCCCCCTCCATACCCAAAATCTTCCACCGCTTTAAGCCAAAAATCCACTATGTAACTTTGTCCAACGACAGTATTAACAGTCTGACTTATCGACCCCGGTATGCTTGGCTCTTGAGCGTTCACAAACGCGCAATTGGTTCCGGTGTGTCCTGGTTGAGCGATCCCGGCGATGCCGACAAAACTCCAAGCGGGAGATGAAAGCTCAAAGCTTGAGTCAGTGATCAAGTTCTGAGCGTGAACCAGGGTTGAAAGCCCAAGCATCAAAACCACAACACTAAAGAATTGGTGCGGGCTCCCGCGGATTATTTCTCGGTGCGTATTCATGTTCATTTTGGGCGGATGTTTGATATGTTCGTCCTGCCGCCTAACGATCCAAGGCTCAGCACGCCAACCGGCCTGTGTCTTCGCAAGCTCGATAATCTTTATGTAGCCCAAGCCATCCATAAACTCAAGGGACAGTCGGCGTTGGCTCCAGCGCGGTGTCAGGCATCAAGTGTTATGACCTGCGGCGCAAGCCGAACAACGTAAGGCCCCCAGTACAAGCATCGCCCAGGCTGAGGGTTCCGGCACGGGCAAGGTTTGACCTTGGATGGCCAGTCCCGTGGCGTTGCCCAAGCCGCTGGCAAACGTGCTTTCGGTTCCACCGGGCGTTATTTCAATGACGTTGCCACTGGCATCATCGGCTACAAACAAATTGCCCGCGCTGTCATAACAGGTCGCTCGATGGGTGACCTGTTTATGAGGCTTTATCGGATTCTTGTCCCGTTCAGGGAGTGGCTGGCTGGAGTTTCACTCGATAAAATTGCTGCGGATCGGTGCCCAGGCTGTTGGTCTGGCTCGTCGTAGGCCCGGTAGCCGTTACCGCCGGCGATATGTCGTTCCAACCGGTATCCGTCAAATTACTTGAATATTGCAGCCCATAAAGTGCCCCGGCAACGGAACTCCAGGTTACGCCGAACACCTGATTCGTTAGTTCAAATGACAGGATCACGGGCACAGGCGCCGACGTCACCGTCAGGGTTCCGCTGTTGAATACGAAGCTGTAATTGTCGGCGTTTAATGTTCCCTGCGCGATGGTGATGGGATAATTGCCAACAGGACTGCTGGGATTCGCCGAGGTGCCCAGTGCCGGGCTGCCTTGTAACACATTGGTATTGTCACTGTTGACGAACCCGACGTAGCTGGCTGTCAACGGCGGATTGGTCAGGCTGTACATGCGCGTCTGGTCGTCGGCTGTCACCGCCAACGGTGCCCGGTTCACAATCAACGTTCCCGGCTGGTATTGAATCGTATAGTTGGTCAGACCCGCACCGGTGGCATTGCTCGCATTGATGGCGTAGGGCGAATTCGCCACGCTCGCCGTCGCTCCCGCGCCACTGCTGCTCAAGCTGACGTTGGTTACCGTGTCCCCATTCACCAGGCCGCTGCTGGTGAACTCGGTCCCCTTAAATAACATCGTCTGGCCATAGGTTTTGTTGGTACTCCCCGCTGTCAGGGTCAAGGCCGCCGGATTTACGGTCAGTATCCCGTTTACAAACTGGAAGCCATAATTGGTGGAGTTCAACGTCCCCTGATTTACTGTAATTGTGTAAATTCCAATCAGACTTGTGACGTCCGCGCTGGTGCTCAACGCCGGCGCACCCGTCAGGACATTGGTCCCGTCATTATTGGTGAAACCCGTGTAACTGAAGGTCAAAATCGGATTGGTTGTTCCGTAAATCCGGGCCTGGTTGTCCGCAGTCACCGTCAGGGTGGGCAGGGGAGTGACGGTGATGGTTGCCGTGGCGATACCCAACACGTTCTGGTGGTCACTCAGTCGAAACTCAAACCCGTCGATCCCGCTGAAGTTTGTCACCGGCGTGTAGGTGAACCCGCCATTAGTGCTCAGATTCAGCGTGCCGTTGGTCGGTCCGCTGATCAACGTTGCAATCAAGTTGGTGCCGTAGACATCAAGGTCGTTGGTCAATACTCCGGGTTTTGGCACGGTCAACCCCGTGTTTTCCTTTGTGCTATAGCTGGGATTCAACAGCAGCGGCGTCACAATGAAATTGCTGAATGACATCGTATAGGCAGTTGGCGTTGCCGCATATACTTCCGCGGTGATGCCGCCGTTCATCAAGGCCGGCTGGCCGTCAAATGTCCCGTTGTCCACCAGGTTTGTAATCAGGTTGCCGTCGAAGTAGGCAAAAACATTGCTGCCCAGGAAGGCCACTTTTACATTGTGCCAATTGGTTCCCACCGCCGGCAGGCGCACCAGATTCTCCGCCGTATAATCGAACCAGTCGCTATACTTGAGGATCTGCAATGTAGGCACTCCGGATGGCACGCCATTATCCGGACCCCACGGAGAATTCTCCGGCAAAATCCAGACGTCATAGTGCGCTCCGGTTGCCGGGTTCAATCGTCCGCCGATAGCTCCGCCCCACACACTCGTGCTGGGATAACGAATCTGGGCCTGCACCGAGTAATCTGTCCAATTGGTGTTATAATACGCATAACCGTAGTTATCGAGGGCGCAGCTGCCCTGCAGCAACTTGTTGGTGACACTCCAGCTGCCCATCTGATTCACCCACGGAAAGATGGAATTGCTGCCCGCCGTGCGCGCGAAGTTATCATAAAACAATTGGGCGGGAGTGGTAATCATGATACTCGCAGTTGCCACCGCGGAGGTAAGCGAACCGTTGACGGCTTCATAGGTAAAGCCATCCATCCCGGTGTAATTGTTAGTTGGCATATAGGTGAAGGAACCGTTGGTGTTGAAAACCAATGTGCCGTTCACAGGACCACTTGCCAGCGCGGCTGCGGCACCTGTGCCGTTCATCAGAACGCCGGGCGCGGGAACCGCCAGCGTATCGCCCTGTGTCATCTGGTAGAAGCCATCGTTGACCACAGGTGGCAACAGGTAGCTGATCACCGCATTGGAGACCGACGTGCCGACCAGCACCTTGATGACCTGGCCGTTGGTCCGATAAATGTTTGTGCCCGCGGGAGTGCCATTGGTGGAAACCTGGAGGGCAGAATATGAA
>Ga0187871_10000882_pt1 | contig 27274 bp, 23 predicted proteins | sample June2016WEW_16_1_FD_132988 | JGI IMG/M metagenome (GOLD analysis project Ga0187871, IMG submission 132988) | Peatland microbial communities from SPRUCE experiment site at the Marcell Experimental Forest, Minnesota, USA - June2016WEW_16_10 | ecosystem: Environmental > Terrestrial > Soil >...
ACCCGCAAGGGTCCGCGGCGCGGCACCGTGGCCAACAAGAAGAAAGCCACGTCGAAAACATAGCGGGACATAGAGGCGTATGGCAAAAGCACCGGCAAAACCGACCAAGAAGAAGAGTTTCAAGAAGAAGGAGAAGCGCGTCGTCCATTCGGGCATCGTGCATATCCAGGCCACGTTCAACAACACCATCGTGACCATCGCGGACCAGGAAGGCAACGTGGTTTCATGGTCCAGCGCCGGATCGCTGGGCTTCCGCGGATCGCGTAAGGGAACGCCCTTTGCCGCGCAACAGGCCGCCATGACGGCAGCCAACAAGGCCAGCGAGAGCGGCCTGCGCACGGTGGAAGTCAGGGTCAGCGGTCCGGGATCGGGCCGTGAATCGGCAGTTCGCGCGCTATCCACCGCCGGAATCGAAGTCCGCCAGATCAAGGACGTCACGCCGATTCCGCATAACGGATGCCGGCCGCCGAAAAAGCGTAGGGTCTAGGGAGCGGGGGCTAGGGACTGGGGTTTTGCCAATCCCCGGGCCCCAGCCCCTAGCCCCAGGCCCAGTGTTTAACAAGCAGGACGAAGGTCCCCAAGGACCGTAAACTGCACCTGAGAAGGTAAAAGGAGAAGTAACTTGGCGAGATATATCGGCCCGGTTTGCCGGCTATGCCGGCGCGAGGGCATGAAGCTGTTCCTGAAAGGCGAGCGCTGCCACACCGAAAAGTGCGCCATCGAAAAGCGCAACTTCGTTCCCGGGCAGCATGGTAAGGATCGTAAGGCCAAGCTGGTCGGTTATGGCCTGCAGTTGCGCGAAAAGCAGAAGGCCCGCCGCATCTACGGCCTGCTCGAAACCCAGTTCCGCAACAATTTTGAGAAGGCCTCTCTATCGAAAGGCATCACCGGCGAAGTCATGTTATCCAACCTGGAGCGCCGCCTGGATAGCGTGATCTACCGCATGGGCTTCGGCACCAGCCGTCCGCAATCCCGCCAGGTCGTACGCCACGGTCATATCCAGGTGAACGGACGCAAAGTGGATATTCCATCGTTCATGGTGAAGATCGGCGACGAGGTGGCGGTACGCGAGCCCAGCAAAAATAACCCCACCATCCTGGCAGCCCGGGACGCCACCGCGCACGCGCCGTCTCCGGCCTGGATGGATGTGGATCGGGAAGCGCTCAAGGGCAAAATCACCAGCCTGCCCAAGCGCGAAGAATTGGTTCAGATTCAGTTGAACGAACAGTTGATCGTCGAACTGTATTCCAAGTAATTTGTTTCGTGGGGCAGCCTCGTAGGCTGCGGCGGGCTCCGAGCCCGCCTCTTTTCTAAAGGAGATTATGTTCAAGGGCTTTCAGAAACCCAAAAGATTGGTTGCCAATACCGAAACCCTGACGGAACGGTATGGCATGTTTACCGCCCAGCCGTTTCAACGCGGCTTCGGCACGACTATCGGCAACAGCCTGCGCCGCATCCTGCTCAGCTCCATCGAGGGAGCGGCCATCACGGCGGTGCGCATCGAGGGCGTAGAGCACGAATTCAGCCCTATTCCCGGCGTGGTCGAAGACGCCACCGACATCATCCTCAACCTGAAACAGATCCCTTTCAAGATCATGGGTGAGGGCATCAAGACCGTCACTATCTCCGTAGATCACTCGGGCGAAGTCATGAGCTCGCAGATCCAGACCGGGCCGGATGTGGAAGTGCTCGACCGCAATCTGCACCTGGCCACCGTCAGCGAAGGCGGCAAGCTGAGCGTCGAAATGCGGCTGAAGAGCGGCCGCGGATACGTCAGCGCGGACAAGAACTTCGACGAAGACCTGGCGTTGGGCTACATCCCCATCGATTCCGTGCATTCGCCGGTGCGCAAGGTGAACTTCGCGGTGGAAGCCGCGCGTCTCGGCCAGATGACCGATTACGACAAGCTTACGCTGGAAGTATGGACCAACGGCGCCGTCTCCCCGCAGGACGCGATCGGCTACGCCGCCAAACTGCTCAAGGACCACATGTCCATCTTCATCAACTTCGAAGAGCTGCCCGAAGCCACCGACGATGTGACCGAGCACGGCATGGACAAGATGGGCGAGATCCTGAACCGTTCCGTCGAGGAGTTGGAACTTAGCGTCCGCTCGTACAATTGCCTGAAGAACGCCAATATTCAAACCATCGGCGAGTTGGTGCAGAAGACCGAAGCTGAAATGCTGCGCACCAAGAATTTCGGGCGCAAATCGCTGAACGAGATCAAGGAAATTCTGGCCAATATGGGCCTCTCGCTGGGCATGCGGGTGGATCAGCATGGCCGCCTGGTGGCGCCGCCGCCGCAACCCGCCGGTAGCATGCCGGAGTTCGACGAAGAAGAGCTGCGCAACGAAGAAATCGGATAGTGGGCACCGCCGGCTAAAAGCCGGCCGCGGCCAAGATTGGCCGCCCCACAATCGAGGGGTTTAGTTGAAATGAGACACAGAGTAGCCGGATACAAGCTGAAGCGGGACGGAGCGGCCCGCAAATCCCTGCTGCGGGGACTGATCACCAACGTGATCGAGCAGGAGCGCGTCATCACCACGGTGCCCAAGGCGAAAGCCGTTAAGCCGCTGGTGGACCGCATGATCACGCTCGGTAAGGCCGATACGCTACACGCCCGCCGCGAAGCCGCCCGCGTCCTGTTTACTCCGGCCTCCGTGAAGAAGCTGTTCGACACGCTGGCCACGCGCTTCGGCCAGCGCAACGGCGGCTATACCCGCATCGTGCGCCTGGGGCCCCGCAAGGGCGACGGCGCCGAAGTGGCCATGATCGAGCTGGTCGGTTCGGAACTCGTGAAGCGCGCCGCCGACCGGGCCAAACGCAAGGAAGAGCGCGAGCGCGCCGCCCGCGAAGGCCGCGACGTGGGAGAAGAAGGCGAGTAGATTCGCCAGAGCTTTTTCCTTGAAGCCGTAGCCTCAAACCGGACCGGCATTCAGGATCGCCAAATACAGCTCGTATACAAATACGCGCGGCCGGCGTTTGCCGGTAATCTCGCGCAGCATACCGGCGAGCCAGTGTACGAGCGTGCGGTGGAGATTCGCGCGGCCACGATTCCCGTAGCCGATCACGCATCCGTGCGCCAGTTCTTCGAACGCCTTCTAACGGCCGAGCGGAGTCCGGCGGTCCTGGTGCGGCAATAGGATCAGGTGGGGCAGGCGTCTACGCCTGCGGAGGGTCTCCAGACCCGATCTTGGCGAGCGTAAGCCCGCAACAACGGGACTTAAAAGTCCCGCCGGCACTCCAGGAATAACTGCCGGGAGTACGCAGTTTCAACGAGTTGCAGACCTAGCTAGCGCCGTCGGCCTTAGCTGCCGAGTTGCGGCTTACCCGGTTTCCGAGACTGCAGACGGCCCGTAGCTCATCTGAGACCCCATTGCCGCTCAATAAGTTAGCGGTTGTTTTTCGGAGCCGCAAAGATGATGAAAACCAAGAGTGGGGCGGCCAATCTTGGCCGGGGTCCCCGCTCGGGGCGGCTTTCCAGCCGGCTTAGCCGCCTGAAAAGGCGGCTGCGGGCATGATTGCCCGCCCCACGGTGAGTTTTCGACGATGCCCCGCAGGGGGTCACCGGCATCCGCGGGGGCGCCCGCTGAAGCGTGCGCCACGGGCCACGGGCGGCTTACGAAGTGGGCTTGGATTTGCGTATTTTCCGGCGAATGTCGGGCCAGAATTCCTTTACCACGTTGCTCAAGGTGTCGTAGGCCAACTGGGTGACCCAGACATCCACGGCGTTCTTCACGGTGCGATCGTCCCGAGGGTGATAGCTGTACGTAGAAATACCCGCCGCTGCCGCCGCTCCGACGACTTCCGAAAAATTGAATTGGTTGGTGCCGGCATCGGAGCGCGTAATCAGGATGCGCCCGGCCGCGTACCCGAACCGGTGCCAGAATCCTCCTTTCCCCAATTGGAAGTACCGGGGATCCTGACGAAGGACGGACGGAAAGATGGCCTTGGTCATGAAATTCTCTATGGTGCCGTCGGCAAATTGCACGCCATAGCGCTTGGCATACCCTTCGGCGCCCTGGCCGAAGCTGGATTCGCTATTCTCGGCCTGGCCGATGCCCGCCAATGCCCCGTACCAGAAATATTCCACGGGATCGAACGAGCTGCGGGCGGTCACTTGGAATTTCGCGGCGATCGTCAAAGGCTCGATATCGGCCGCGTTCTCCAGGGTGAGAAAGTTCGGTAAAGTGAAGAAGAGACGGTCTTTGGAGGTTCCGGAAGCGGGTGCTTGGCCGCTTTGATCCGGGGCCTGAGAGGACGGCTGAACCTGACTCCATAGGGGAGCCGCCAGCAGCCAGGGCAGTAGCCAGCATCCGCATCGCATACAATCTTCTCCTTTTACCCGGTGCGGGTCGGCAGAAGGATTGCAGTTCAGGCACCAACGGGCGTATGCGCACAGCACGAACTGTCCCAAGTTGGTTTGAAACTATTCCGCCGCTCAACTCACCATATAGCAGCAAGGAAGGACCGAAATTGAGGGGTGTGCCGGTCCAATGTTTCTCCGGGTGCCGGCTGTCCATCTCAGTTTCAACCAAAGGAGCAAATACATGCCGCAACACAAGAATCGTATAGCACTTCCCGGCAGCGAGAGACACGCTCGCCGCGGATCCCGTGTCGTGGGAGCACCGGACCCCCATGAGCAAATCAAAATTTCCGTGCTGGTGCGGCCGCGCCAGACCCTGCCCAGTCCGGCTTCGGCCAAGGAACTGACCGCGACACTGCCGCACAAGCGCAAGTATCTGACTCGGGAACAGTTTGCCGCCAGTTATGGCGCCAATCCCGGCGATATCGGCAAGGTCGAAGCGTTCGCGCACCAGCACAACCTGACGGTCGCGGAAGTCAGTGCAGCCCGCCGTACCGTGGTTCTCGCCGGGACGATCGCGGCACTGAGCGCGGCGTTCGGCGTCTATCTCGCCAAATACCAGCACCCCGACGGCGATTTCCGGGGCCGCACCGGACCTATCTATATACCGGAGGATCTCGCGGGCATCATCCAGGGCGTTTTCGGATTCGATAACCGGCCGCAGGCCCGCCCGCATTTCCGCAAGCATAAGCCGAAGCAACCCGCCAAGAAAAGCGGCGCTCCAACCAGTTTCACGCCGCTGCAGGTGGCCCAACTCTATAATTTCCCGGCGGGAACCGACGGCACGGGCGAATGCATCGGCATCCTGGAGTTCGGCGGCGGGTTCAGCAACACGGACTTGAACACGTACTTCCAACAGTTGGGGATTTCGACTCCGCCCGTGACGGCCGTGTCGGTGGATGGCGTCACCAACCAGCCCACGCCCGGAGAAGATAGTCCGGATACCGAAGTGGCGCTGGATATCGAGGTGTGCGGAGCGATCGCGCCCGGCGCCAGCATTGTGGTTTACTTCTCGAACTTCACCGAGCAAGGCTGGGTGGACGCCATCACCACTGCCGTCCACGACAGCGTGCACAAGCCCTCCGTCCTCTCCATTAGTTGGGGATTTGCGGAGGGTCAGCAAATCTGGTCGGCCGCCGCGATCCAGGCGGTGAACGAAGCGTTCCAAGCCGCCGCTTCGATGGGGGTCAGCGTGTGCTGCGCGGCCGGTGACGACGGCTCGCGCGACCAGGTCGACGATGGCCTGGCGCATTGCGATTTTCCGTCAACCAGCGCCTTCGTGCTGGCCTGCGGCGGCACCACGCTGAGAACTTCCGGCGCCTCTATTTCCAGCGAAACGGTTTGGAACGACGGCGTCAATGGCGGCGCCACCGGCGGCGGCATCAGCGACAGCATCGATTTGCCGACCTGGCAGGCAAATGCGCATGTACCGCCCTCGGTCAACCCGGGCGGCCACATCGGCCGCGGCGTCCCGGACGTCGCCGGGGATGCGGATCCCGAGACCGGATATCAGATCCTGGCGGATGGACAAGCCGGTACGGTGGGCGGAACCAGCGCCGTGGCTCCCCTGTGGGCCGGTCTGATCGCGCGCATCAACCAGAAGCTCGGCACCCCGGTCGGATTCCTCAATCCGCTGCTGTATTCGTTGGCGGAAGCCACGGCCAGCGCCACTGTGGTCAACGACATCACCAGTGGAAGCAATGACATCACCGGCCAGATCGGCGGCTATTCCGCGGGTCCCGGTTGGGATGCCTGTACCGGATTGGGCAGCCCCAACGGCACCGCCTTAGCCGGAGCGTTGGCGGGAGCCAACGCGGCCACGCCGGGGCAGTAGTTTAGGTTGAATTTCTCCCTAAAGTTGGCGGACGAAAACGCACGTGTCCGCCAACTTCTTTTTTCTCATCCTGTTTTCAGCAGCTTACACACTTCGTACTACAGCTAACTAATTTCCATAGACACTATGGAGTAATCGCGCTAATATAGCTGGAACACCCCGAGGGCATTTGAGCGATTCATGACAGAAATTCTGGTTGGCTTCCTGGTCGCTGCCGGCGTCGGACTCACGGGTGTGGGCGCGGGTTCGCTTTTGGCCCCCGTTTTGATGCTGTTCTTCAAGGTTCCGCCCGCTGGAGCCGTCGGCACCGCGCTGGCCTTTTCCGCGGTCATCAAGCTAACCATCGCGCCCGTCTACATCGTCCGCAAGCAGATCCACTATCCGACCCTGCTGCGGCTCTGCTGCGGGGGCGTTCCAGGCGTTCTGCTGGGCTTCTATGCTATGGGTTTACTGGACGCAAAGCATCACCGGAACGTGCTCTTTCTAGGCATCGGCTCGCTGGTCGCCACCATGGCGCTTTACAATCTGGTCCGCACCCTCCGGCGCAGCGCGCATAGCCGGACTATGACCGACCGCTCCGGCTGGCTGCCCTTTATTGCCTTCGGCATCGGCTCGGAAGTCGGCTTTTCATCGGCGGGCGCGGGCGCTCTCGGTGGCGTGGCTCTTCTGAACTTAACCCCTCTCAGTCCCGCCCGTGTGGTGGGTACGGACGTCATGTTCGGGTTGGCCTGCTCCCTGATCGGCGGCGGTTTTCATTTGTCGGCCGGACACTTCCAGGCGGGCATTTTGATCCACCTGATCATGGGCGGCATCGCCGGCGCATTGATTGGCGCCAATCTGTTGTCTGTCCTGCCATCCAGGCCGCTCCGGGTAGCTCTTTCCGCATGGCTCACCTGCATGGGCGTGCAACTTTGCTGGCAAGCCCTCGGCTAACGTAAAACGTCGACTGTCGCACCACCGGTTTCCGGGGAGTGCCGACCGAGACGTTCTACTTCTCGCGCTTCAGCACTTCCACCACAAGTTCGGACAGGCCGACGCCGCGCTGCTCGGCTTTCCCCGACATCTCCCAAACGCCCCTCTCGATGGACACCGGCATCGGCACCTGGCACTGGGCGTAATGTTTGATAAGTAATTTATTTTCAATATAAACTCCCGGAAGAGGCGGGACTTAAAAGTCCCGCCGGCACGCTAAAGCGTGGGCCACAAGGCTTTCCCTGCAATCAATACTTGACAAGTTAAGGCTAATATTTTATGATTGTAATCAGATGAAGTTAAGTCCAACAATTCTAACAAGGAGCAACACAACCAAAATGTCCCTTACCCATGTCGATCCATTGGCCAATCTCCGCTACTTTGAAGATGCTTTCAGCCGTCTGCTCAGCGAGCCGCGCGCAGGCCGGCCCTGGTCGCCCGCGGTGGACATCTTCGAAACCGAGGATGAACTGGTCCTCAAAGCCGACGTCCCCGAAGTGGATCTCAAAGATATCGATGTCCGTGTCGAGAATCAGACCCTGACGCTGTCCGGCGAGCGCAAGTTCGAAAAAGACGACACCAACAAGGGTTACCACCGCATCGAGCGCGGCTATGGCCAATTTACCCGCAGCTTCACCGTTCCGCAGACCGTGGATACGGAGAATGTCGGGGCCGAGTACCACAATGGCGTTCTGACCGTCAGACTGCCCAAAAAGGCGGCGGCCAAGCCCCGGCAAGTCAAAATCGACGTCAAGCAATAAATTGCATTCCAATTGCAATGATGGGCGGCGGGGTCGTTAAAACGGCTCGCCGCCCAGTTGTCTTTATGGCGCCGCGAAAGTGTGCGGCTGATATCCTTAAAGGAAAGTAGGTCCCTGTGATCAGATTCGATAAGTTCACCCAAAAAGCTCAGGAGGCGCTGCAACAGGCGCAAGAAATCGCCGCCAAGTCCGATGGCCAGGTGCTCTATCCCCTGCACCTGCTGATCGCACTGGCCCAGGAGCGCGAAGGCATTGTGCGGCCGGTGCTCGAAAAATGTGGTGTGCAGCCGGACGCGATTGTGTCCGAAGGCGAGCAACAGTTAAAGAACATTCCGAAGGTCAGCATGCCGCCGCAGCCGGGTCTCTACGCTTCGCAGCCGCTCAACGAAGTGTTGGAGCGCGCCTTCGACGAAGCCAGCCGTTTCAAAGACGAGTTCGTCTCCACCGAGCACCTGCTGCTGGCGATTTCCGCCCAAAAACGCGATCCCGCCGCCCAACTGCTGGAGCGCGCCGGCGCCACGCACGACGCCATCCTAAAGGCCCTGGTATCCATCCGAGGCACACAGCGAGTGACCGATCCTAATCCCGAAACCAAGTATCAGGCCCTCGAGCGCTATGCCGTCGACCTGACCAAATCCGCCCGCGATGGCAAACTCGACCCCGTTATCGGCCGGGAGGATGAAATCCGCCGCCTGATGCAGGTGCTTAGCCGCCGCACCAAGAACAATCCCGTGCTCATCGGCGAGCCCGGGGTAGGGAAGACCGCCATCGTGGAAGGCCTTGCCCAGCGCATCATTAAGGGCGACGTACCCGATCAATTGCAGCACAAGAAGCTGGTGGCGCTGGACCTGGGTTCCATGGTGGCCGGCACCAAATTCCGCGGCGAATTCGAAGACCGCCTGAAAGCCGTCCTCAAGGAGATCACGGAATCGAACGGCGAGATCATTTGCTTCATCGACGAACTGCACACGCTGGTGGGTGCCGGCTCCGCCGAAGGCGCCATCGACGCCGCCAACATGCTGAAGCCGGCGCTGGCCCGCGGCGACCTGCGCTGCATCGGCGCGACCACGCTCAACGAATACAAGCGCGTGGAGAAAGACGCCGCCCTGGCCCGCCGCTTCCAGACCGTTTTCGTAGGCGAACCGACGGTGGACGATACCGTGGCCATTCTGCGCGGCCTGAAGGAGAAATTCGAGATCCATCACGGCGTGCGCATCAAGGATGCCGCCATCGTGGCCGCCGCCCTGCTTTCGCAGCGCTATATCACCGACCGCTTTCTGCCGGATAAAGCCATCGACCTGATCGACGAGGCCGGCGCGGCTTTGCGTCTGCAGATCGGCTCGATGCCCATCGAAATCGACGAAAAAGATCGCCGCATTACGCATCTTGAAATCGAGCGGCAGGCGCTCGGCCACGAGCGCGACGCCGGTTCGAGGGAGCGGCTGCGGCACGTGGAAAGCGAGTTGGAAGGCCTGCGCGGCGAAACCGCCACCCTGAAAGAGCGATGGAACCGCGAGAAGGCCGCCATTCACGGTGTGCGCCACCTTAAAGAAGAGCAGGAGCAACTGCGCAAAGATGAAGAGCAGGCCAGCCGCCAGGGTGACTGGGAGCGTGCTGCCCAAATCCGCTACGGCCGCCTCGCCCAAATTGAAAAGGACATCCAAGCCGCCGAACACGATCTCGAAGCCATCAAGGATTCCGCTTTGCTGAAAGAGGAAATCGACGACGAAGATATCGCCCGCATCGTGGCTAAGTCCACTGGAATTCCAGTGACCCGCATGCTCCAGGGAGAGGCGCAGAAACTGGTCCGCATGCCCGACAGCCTCAAAGACCGCGTGGTCGGCCAGGACGAAGCCGTGCGCCTGGTCTCGAACGCCATCTTGCGCAACCGCGCCGGCTTGAGCGATCCCAACCGGCCCATCGGCAGCTTCATTTTCCTGGGCCCCACCGGCGTGGGCAAGACCGAATTAGTGCGCGCGCTGGCGGAGTACCTTTTCGACGACGAGAAAGCCATGATCCGGGTGGACATGTCCGAATATGGCGAGAAACACTCCGTGGCCCGCATGATCGGCGCGCCGCCCGGATACGTGGGCTACGACGAAGGCGGCCAACTCACCGAACAGGTGCGCCGCCGGCCGTATTCCGTCATCCTGTTCGACGAAATCGAAAAGGCGCATCCGGAAGTCTTCAACTCGATGCTGCAAATCCTGGACGACGGCCGTCTCACCGACGGCCAGGGCCGCACCGTGAGTTTCCGGAACACCGTGATCGTGATGACTTCCAATGTCGGTTCCACCAGCATGCGGGAAGTCGGTCCGATCGGATTCTCCGTACACACCAAGAACACCGCCAACGAAGCCACGCGCACGCGCCTGCTGGACGCGTTGCGCAGCACTTTCCGGCCGGAGTTCCTGAACCGCATCGACGACATCATCGTCTTCAATTCGCTCAGCCGTGAGCATCTGACCATGATCATCGATATCCAGTTGCGGCGCGTGGGCAAGCTGCTGAAAGACCGTGGTATCGGTCTGGAGCTGACCGCGGCCGCCCGGGAGTTGCTCATTAAGGAAGGTTACGATCCGCAGTTTGGCGCGCGGCCCATGCGGCGCGCGATCCAGCGGCTGATTCAGGACCCCCTGGCGCTGAAGCTGCTCAACGGCGATTTCCAGGAAGGCGACACCGTGGAAGCGGACGCCGATCCCGCCGGTAACGAGCTTCGCTTTCAGAAGCTCGTGCCGGTGGCGGCCTAGTGAAAAGCGCCCCCTCCACCACTTAGAGGCGCAATGACCACCACGAACACCATCAAAACCGTTCTCCTTCTCGGCCTGCTCAGCGCCATGCTGCTCTTCGCCGGCGAAGCCATAGGTGGACGCCAAGGCCTATATTTGGGCCTGGCTCTCGCGCTCATCACCAACTTCGCCGGTTACTTCTTCTCGGATAAGATCGCGCTGGCATCTTATGGCGCGCGGCCGGTCACCGAGTCGGAGAACCCGGAGGCTTACCGGCGCGTCGCGCCCATCGTGCAGGGCCTCTGCCAGCGCATGGGCCTGCCTATGCCGCGCCTCTGGCTGCTTCCCGAAGAGAGCCCCAACGCCTTCGCCACCGGCCGCGATCCCAACCACGCATCGGTGGCGTTCACGGTAGGCATCCTGCGGCTGATGGACGATCGCGAAATCGAGGGAGTGGTGGCCCACGAACTGGGCCACGTACTCCACCGCGACATCCTGATCAGTTCGGTGGCCGCCACCATCGCCGCGGCCATCATGTTCGTCTCGCGCCTGGCCTTCTGGTTCGGGGGCGCCGCCGACGACGACGACCGCGGCGGCAACGCCATCGCCGGCCTGCTGATGATGATCCTGGCGCCGATCGCGGCCATGCTCATCCAGATGGCGATCTCGCGCTCGCGCGAGTACTCCGCCGACGAAGCTTCCGCTAAGTACACTCACGCGCCCAACGAACTGATATCCGCGCTGGGTAAGTTGGATACTTACTCGAAACGCATCCCCATGCAAGCCAGCCCCTCCACCGCGCACTTATTCATCGTCCAACCGTTCACCGGCCAATGGTTCATGAGTCTCTTTTCGACCCACCCATCGACCGAAGATCGCATCGCGCGCCTGCAACAGATGCGCTGACTATTCCTGCTCGTCGGCCGAAGGACCGTAGATCGCCGGCACCGGCACATCGTTCAGCCGTAGGTACACGGTCAATTGGGCCCGGTGGTGGATGGTGTGGTTCATGACGAAGCTGCGGATGCACACCATGCGGGGCATGCTGAAAACGGTTACGCCTCCCCCCAGCAGCGACCAGGTCTTCGCCAGATGCTCGTCGCTGGCGGTGGCCAGGGCTGCGCGCGCGGCCGCCACCTGCTTATCGAAGGCCGCCAGCAACTCCTGCCGCGAGGCCACGGGCTCCTCTTTATAGGGCGGGGCGCCGGGCGGCGCGAAATCGAACGAATCCTTCTCGATCACATCCACGGTCCAACCGGTCATATTGGCGATATGCGTGGCCAGGCTTCCCATGCTGAAGGACTTGGGGTGCGGCTTCCAGCCGTATTTGTCCTCCGGGCAGCGTTCCAGGACCTTCCGGGTGCTAGCCATCTCGTGGTCGAATTCCGGCAAAAGGGCGTCACGAATCATGCGTAATTCCTCCTCGCTTATCTTCGTCTTTTGTTCGCCACGTGTCAAGAGTGAATTTGTTAAAAAAGTTGTACGTTCGTGCGCAGGGACGGCTGGGCTATGGGCCGAGACGACGCACTTGGCGGCGCCGCCGGTCCGCATTCAATCGTGCAGCACGATATTCAGCAGCGAGCTATGGATCTCTATCCCGCCGTTGTAGTGGATAAAGCCGAGTTTGCGGAATTTGTTCATAAAAAAACTCACCCGCGACCGCGTAGTGCCCACCAGGCCGGCCAACGTTTCCTGGCTGATGTCCGGAATCTTTCCGGCTGGAGCGCCTTCCTTTCCGAAGTTGGCCAGCAGCAGGAGAACTCGGGCTAAGCGTTTTTCGCTGGAATTGAAAAGCTGGTCCACCAGGTCTTCCTCGATCCGGATATTGCGCGACAGGACATAAGACAGCATCAGCCCGGCAAAAATGTTATCGTCGCGCAGCAGGCGCAGCATGGCCGGCTTCGCCAATCGCACGATCGAGCCCTCCGTCATCGCGGCCGCGGTCGCCAGGCGCACCTGCGGTTGGCCCACCAGGGAAGCTTCGCCTACCAGGTCGCCCACGGTCAAAATAGCGATCACGGCTTCCTTGTTCTGTTTGGAGATGACCGTGAGCTTGACCTTGCCCTTCTGGATCAAAAACACGGCGTCCGCGGGATCGCCTTGCGAGAACAGCACCTGGCCTTTGCGGTATTGGACGGTAGTGCCTTCCCGGGCAAATGTGGATCGCAGGGTATCGGAATCGGAGGTCGGCTTCATGCAAGTATTTCTTTTTGCTGCGCCCGCCCGATATAGGCTGGCGGCAAGGGCGTGCGCAGAAACCTCAGTGTAGCCCAAGCGATTTATATGCTGCAATCGGATCAGTTGACCGCGCGCCGTGTCAGGCGAACATGCGCCACCAGCCAGTCGGAGGAGCAGGAAATGCAGGCTTCCGCGCCGCGATGATGGCAGCAGGATCGGGGAACCACTAATCCTATTTTTTCCGCCGTCGATACCAACAGCATCTTCGATTCCCGCAGAAGATGCACTTCTCTTTCCACGTCCGCGGGAGTCGCGGCCGAACTGCATCTCACCCGACTGCCTCTGTTCCTCAACATAGGAAACTCTTTTCACCCGTACGAGTTCTTGTTGTCTATTCTTACACGCTAACAGGTGGGCGCAAGAGACTAAAGTCGGATTAACCTGTCGTATAAATAGTGCGTGCAATGTCCTATTTTGTACTACATGGCTCAATCGATGAGGCCGTTGTGCAGCGCGTAATGCATCAGCTCGGCGGTGGTGTTCATTTTCATCTTTTCGAGAATCCGGGCGCGATAAGTGCTGACGGTGGTGGCCCCCAGATGCAATTCCTCGGCGATCTGCGTCACGGTTTTGCCCGCGGCCAGCATGCGCAGGACCTCGAATTCACGGTGGGATAAGGCCTCGTGGATGGGCCGGCCGGCGTCCTCGCTCAAATCGCCCGCCAGTTTTTCCCCCAGCGCGGCGCTCACGTAGCGGCCGCCGGCCAGCACCTTGCGCACGGCCTTGATCAGCTCTTCCGGAGCGCTCTCCTTGTTCATGTAGCCGGAGGCGCCGGCGCGCAGAAGGCGCTTGGCGTACTGGTCTTCCGGATGCATGCTCAAGACCAACACAGGAAGTTTGGCCCGTTCCGCTTTGAGGTCACGCAGCACGTCCAGGCCGCTGCGTCCGGGCATGGTGATATCCAGGATGACCAGGTCCCACTCTTCGGCCTGTATTTTGGCCATTACCTCATTGGCATCTTTAGCTTCCCCGCAGAGTGCGGTCTCCATTTCGCCCGCCAGAATCTCGCGCAGGCCACGGCGCAGAATGGCATGGTCGTCGGCGATGAGGATCCGGATCACGGGCCGCCCTCCGGTAAAGCGAAGCCGCCGGCGGGGATGCGGACGGAAACCATCGTGCCGCCATCGGGATGGCTCGCGATCCGGAAGGCGCCTTTGAGCAGTATGGCGCGCTCGCGCATACCCAGGATGCCGAGCGCACCGGAGGCGGACAAGCGCTCCGCGTCGATACCCCGGCCATTATCGCGAACCGTCAGGGACAGATAGCCGCCTTCCTGGCACAGAGCTACGCGCACCTCGGTGGCGCCGGCGTGCCGCGCGATGTTCGTTAACGCCTCCTGAAAAATGCGAAAGAGCGCGGTGGAGCGTTTCGAATCGACGGGCAAGTTCGCATCCGCCAGGTCCAGCCGGCATGCGATTCCCGTGCGCGACTGAAACTCTTCGGCGGCCCACTCCAGCGCGGCCGCCAAGCCGAGGTCGTCCAGGATTCCAGGCCTTAATTCGGTTGAGATCCGGCGCACCGCACGGATCGTTTCGTCGACCAGGTGCATCGCCGAAACGATCTTCGCGGATACCGTTTCCTGCGCGGATCCGGCCCTGATGGATGCCAGCTCCAGTTTGATGGCGGTCAGCGCTTGTCCCAGCCGATCGTGTAATTCCCGCGCCAGCCGGGTGCCTTCCTCTTCGCGCACGTGTTGCAATTGAGCGTTCAGCGCCTGCAACTCCTGGAACGAACGCTGTAACTCCCTTTCGGCCTTTTTTCTCTCGCTGATATCTTCCAAAACCACGGCAATGCGATCGATCCCGGCGGGCCCTTCGATGGGGAAGTAGGTGGCATATAAGTCGCGCTGGCCGAGTTCGGAATACGTAAATGTCATTTCGTATTTGACTACCCTACCTTGCAAACACTCGTCCACCCTGGGCTTGATGACGGCGTCGAACGGCTCCTGCCCCAGTACCTCCGCGGCCGTGCGGCCCACAACTTGTTCCCGCTCCAAACCGTGATAGTGGAGGAAAGCCTGATTCGCGAGCAGGTACCGGTAGTCGCGGTCCACTACCACGATCATTTCGTGCAGACCTTCGACGACTCTCTCATACTCCAACAACCGGGCTTCGGCCCGCTTCTGCTCGGTGATGTCCTCGACCATCGCCATGCCAATTTCAGGCGTCTTCCCCGCGCCGCTCCGCGATACCGTGACGCGCACCCAAATCGTCTGGCCGTCCTTGCGCAAGTAGCGCTTCGCCAATTGGAATTTCGGCCGATGGCCCGCCCAGTTTTGCGCCGCCATCGCGGCGGAGGCCGGCCGGTCTTCTTCAAAGGTGAGATCCATGTACGATTTGGCCGCCAGTTCTCGCTCCGAGTACCCCAACATTTCCTGGTAAGCGCGATTTGTGGCAATGAACTTACCCTGTTTATCCGTGACAGAGATGCCCACCACGGAATTCTCGAAGACGGCGCGCCAGCGTAACTCGCTCGCGCGTGCCTCTTCCTCTTCCTGCCGGCGTTTCGCAATGTCGCGGTAAGCGGCACAAATAACGGTCTTTTGGCCGCCCAAAGAAAACAACCCAAGATCGACGGCAGCGGGAAACTGGCTGCCGTCCCGCCGGCAAAGGATGGCTTCCGTATCGACGCGCTGCCCGTCCGCCACCAGATCCGACGGTCTTCGCCGCCCGGCGTGTGACTCGGCCGGAATAATCAACTCGCTGAGCCGACGGTCAATAGCGGCTCCCGGAGCGTAGCCGAAGAGCTTGGTGAATCCCTTGTTAATGCGGATCACGCGATCGTCGATCGTGGTCAGGGCTATGGCTTGCGGCGCCTGTTCGAACAACTCGCGGAGTAGACTTATTTCTCTCTGAAGACGGAATAAATAGAACAGCAAAGCCGCCAGTACCAGACCGGCGGGCACGCCAATCCAGAGGGCCGCCAGACATAAAGATCCCGGTTCGTACGCAAGGGTTATCGCAAAGGATGACAGCACAAAAAATGGATCAACGGGACTATTTACTCGAAGTCATTAGCCATAAAATATCATAAATCCGATTGTGAGTTCCGGGAATAGCAAAACGAAGGTCCCGGCATAAGCCGGCCATTTACATCTACAATTGGGATTTCCAAACGCGGCTATCAGGCAGCGGCGTCGGAGGCTCTCTCGAATCTTCGCGTATCGCCGCCATCCGTTACGGTTATTTTCTGGCGCCAGGCCAGCCAGGCCATATACGTGACGCGCAGAACCTCCCGGCGGTCGAAGGGCTGTACCAGAACGTCGTAGCCTCCCAGGTTCAGCACTTCGGCCCATAGCCGTTCGTCCGCCAGGCGGGAGGAGACGATGAAATTCGGCGGGTTGGCCCGTCTCTGCAGATCCGCGAGTAATACCTGCCAGTTTCCTTCGGCGATTTCGGTATCGCAAATGGTCACGGCGATGCGAGGGTTGTTGAGCATCCCGACCGCCTCGGCGTAGGTGGCGGCTTCGCGGATTTCCCAATGTGGAGGGGCGAAGATCTCGCGCAGCGTGCCGCGCCGCGAATCGAACGGGCCGACGAGCAGTATCGCAATGGAGTTTTCCGCGGCCGGCGCCGACTGCGTGCGCAAGTCCGGAACGGCTTCCTCCGATAGGACGGGTGAGGACATTTTGGGGTTTTCCGGATTGGTAGTGGCGGGATCGGGGAAAATTCTCCGGATTTCCGGCTGGCGCTCAAGTTTCGCTACCCGTCCCGTTGGCCCTTTGCGCGAAACCAACGCCGCAACGTTTGCGCCCGATGTATATTAGAATCAACGTGAGGACTTGCATGAGATCCCTAGTAGTCATCCTGGCTGTATTGACCTTGGTTTCCTGTAGCCGGGACCCCAACGTCGCCAAGAGGCGTTACCTGGAGAACGGCAATAAATACTTCGCGAAAGGCAAGTACAAGGAAGCTTCCATCATGTATCGCAACGCCCTGCAGAAGGACCAGCGATACGGTTTGGCCTACTACCACCTGGCCCAGACCGATTTGAAGCTCGGCCGTGTCCCCAACGCCTTGGGCGAATTGCGGCGCGCCATTGAACTGATCCCCAAGACCGATCCCGAACACTTCGACTCCGAAGTCCGGCTGGCCGAGATCTACCTCGCGTTTACCCGTGAAAGCCAGTTTCTGGCGGAGGTGGAGGGCATCACCAAGGAGCTTTTGCAGCGCGACCCGAATTCGTTCGACGGCCACCGGCTGACGGCGGACCTGGATTTAGTGCGGGCCCAGAGCAGCTTCCATGAGGGCCGGCCCGAGCAAACCGAAAAGCTGCTGACGGCCGCCATCGCCGAATATCGCAAAGCGATCTCCATCAACCCTAAGCCGGGGCTGAACCTGCGCATGCAGTTGGCCCGCGCGCTGGCCGCCGACCGGCAGTTTGCCGAGTCCGAGCAGATCTACAAGCAGCTCATCACGGAGGACAAAACCTTCGTCCAAGCCTATAACGAGTTATACGGTGTCTATCTGCTGGAGAACAAATCCGCCGATGCGGAGCAGATTCTAAGAACGGGCGCCGCCAATAATCCCAAGCAAATGAGTTTTCTGCTGTCGCTGGCCAGCTATTACTCGAGCCTGCAACGCCACGATCAGATGGTGGCGACCCTCAACGACATCAAGAGCCATGTCAAGGATTACGATCGCGCGTACCTGGTGGTGGGCGATTTCTATTTCCGCAACCGGGATATGGCGGAGGCGCTTAAGCAATATAAGGAAGGCATGGCCGCCGACCCCAAGCAAATGGCCACCTACCAGAAGCGCATGATCGAAGTGCTGATGCGCCAGAACCGGCGCGCGGAAGCCGCCGATATCAATGCCGCGATCCTGAAGGAAAATCCCAAGGATTCCGACGCGCGGGGATTGCAGGCATCCATGCTGCTCGACCGCGGCGATGTGCAGAAGGCCATCTCGGAGCTGCAGGCCGTGGTAAACGCCGCGCCCGACAATTTCGTGGCGCGTTACAACCTGGGCAGGGCGCACGTGGCCCGCGCCGAGTGGGAGCAGGCCCGCCAGCAGTTCAGTGAAGCCATCCGCGAGAGACCCGATTACCTGCCCGCCCACCTGGCGCTGGCGCAACTCCAGGTGATGCGTAAGGATTACGACGAAGCCCTGAAATCGGTCGCCCGGATTCTTACCATCGACAAGAAGAACGGCCCGGCCCGCATGATCGAGGCGGCTGCCCTGCTGGGTGAGGAGAAGTACACGGAGGCGCGGCAGTTGCTCGAAGCCATCCGGCAAGCCAATCCGAATGCGCCGGATATCGATTTTTCGATGGGCATGATCGCCTTGAAACAAGGCAACCTGAAAGAGGCGGAAGACATCTTCCGTAAAGCCTATGCAGTCAATCCCAGGGATGATCGCGGCTTGGTCGGCCTGGTGGAAACGCTCACCCGGCAAGGCCATTTCGACCAGGCGATTCAGTTCCTGCAGTCGGAGCTGGCCAAGACTCCCAAGCGTCAGGATCTGCAAATGGCGCTGGGCAACGTGGCGGTCCGTGCCGGAAACTTCGAAATGGCCATCGCCCAGTTCCAGGCCGTACTCAACGGGTTGGACAAGAACTCCAAATCGCGCGGCGAGGTTTATTTCCGGTTGGGCGTCACGCTGCGCCGCAAGGGCGATCTGAACGCCGCCATACCGGCCCTTTACAAGGCCAGGGAGGGACTGCCAGGGAATTCGCTGGTGGTGAATGAGTTGGCCTTGGCTTTACAGAGCGCCAACCGGCAGCCCGAAGCCAGGGAAGCGTACGAGCAGGCCATCAAGATGGATCCCCAAAACGGATTTGCCCTGAACAACCTGGCATTTCTAATCGCCGAGGGCGGCTCCGGGGACCTCGACCAGGCCCTCACCTACGCCCAGCGCGCCAAACAAGTGATGCCGAACCTGAGCGAAGTGTCCGATACGCTGGGATGGATTTACCTGAAGAAGAACATGAGCGACAATGCCATGGATATCTTCCAGGAACTGGTGAATAAGATGCCCGGTAATTCGACGTACCGGTTCCACCTCGGCATGGCATACGCGCAAAAAGGCGACAAGCCCAAAGCGATCAAGGAATTGCAGCAGGCGCTGCGCAGCAGTCCGGCCAAATCGGAAGAGAATCAGATCAAGGACCTGATCAACAAACTGCAGGCCTAAACTGCGCTACGATGGCCTATCCGGAGGCCCCCATGGTTCTGTCGGATGTAGACATCAAGCGCTACATCGAAGCTGGGAAAATCAAGATTGCCCCCGACCTGCCGCCTGAGCAGTTCGGCAGTTGTTCGGTGGATTTCCGGCTGGGCAATGAGTTTAACGTCTTCGAATACAGCCGCCACGCTTTTATCGATCCGCGCGACCGCGCCAGCCTGCAACACATCATGCGCACGGTCGAAGTGCCCCCGGACGAGCCTTTCGTGCTGCAGCCGCGCGACTTCGTGCTGGCGGTGACGCTGGAGTCATTGGAACTCGATGCCGACGTGCTCGGACGTCTGGAAGGCCGCTCCAGCCTGGGCCGCATCGGAATCATCGTCCACGGGACGGCGGGGCTGTTCGATCCCGGCTGGACCGGGAAGGCCACCCTGGAGTTGAGCAATCTCAGCCGGATGGCGGTGGCACTCTATCCCGGTATGCGCATCTGCTCTTTCACCTTCGAACAGCTTTCGTCGCCGTCGTCGATGCCCTACCGGCAGAAGCCCGGCAATAAATATTCAGGCCAATTGCATCCGCTGGCCAGCAGGCTGGGATCGGAAGTCGTCAAATTCAAATAAGGTTTCTCGCAAAGACGCCAAGGGAACCGCCAAGTGCGCCAAGAAGACGGAAACACTTTGGGATTGATTTTTTGGCGGCCTTCGCGGTCACCTTGGCGACTTGGCGAGAAAACGCCGAAACTCATCCCGCGCCGGCAACCTGATGTTGGGCATCGACCAGCGGGTCGATGACTTTCACTTGACCCTGGTAGCCGTTGAACTCCTCGACCAGCCGGACGAAGTACGACGGATCTTCCGGATTGTCTCCGCTGCCCTCTCCATTCCAAAGAAACAGTCCGAAGAGCCGCGGCGCCGAATCCGGTTGCTCTCCGCAGGTTTGGTGCGGTTCTGCTTCCATTTTGGCGGTGTTGATCAGCCAGTTCTTATGGCGGCGCTGCAGCGATCTCCGGCCCTCGGCAGTGCTTTCATCGAAGGCCGCGCCTAAATGCTCGGAGTGGAACCAGACTTCATCGCCCAGCGCTGCGCGCAAGTCGTGAAAACTTCGCTCCCACTCTTCGGATTGAAACGGCCACAAAGCCCGATGGAACTGGCCGGCGGCCGGTTCCCGCAGCAGGAGGCGCACTTGCGCATTCCTTTTGTGGCAAGCTTCGGCAAACATGATATCGCCCTCATGCGCTCCGTCGCAGATCGCCAGATCGCCCTCTTCCTTTCCCACCTGCCACTGGTCGAGCGCCGCCTCGATCTGCGCCCGCACGGCTGCAATGCGGGACACAGGGAAACGCGGGGTCTGTTGGTCCTCTTTGCCCATCGGATAGCCCGCCCACAGGAAGACGCGCCGCCAGATATGATACCCGTTCTTTGGCGTAAGCGCCTCGCACAGGATGTGCAAAGCGGGCTTTACAAAGTCCGGCCTGAAATGCAATTCGTCGTAGAGCAACAATCGTTCCTGGAAGGAGCGCAACTGAAAGAAAGTCGCTCCCGGAATGCTGCACGCTTCGCGGATGTGCTGCAGCGCCTTAGCGTTGTCGCCCCCCATTGACGCGAGCCCGGCAAGAGTGGTGGTGGTCCAGAACTGCTCCACGGGGTCGCCCTTTTCAATCGCTCGTTCTCTGAAATTCTTCGCACAGAAATGCACCACCGTGGCCAGTTCGGCCTCGTCCACGCCTGCGGGCCAGATTTGCGAGAGGTAGCCTCCCTGGCAATCCAAGTCCTTGAGCACAGCCAGGATGATGAGCGCGTTGAACCCGGCGAAGTAAGCGCGTGGATCATACTGCTGGGCCTGAATAAAGCTGCGCACGGCCAGAGCCGCCTGGTGCGAAGTCTCGAGGGCCTTCTGCCTGCGATTTTCGGGCTTTTCACTGCGCCAGGAGAGGTGCCATAAGTGACGCGAGACCTGTCCCAACAGGTCCCCCGCCTGCGGGTCGTCTTCGTGCTGGCGCAGTAAATTACGCAATTGCAGTTCGGCCTGAGTGGTCTTGCCCTGGTGCGTTAACACCCGGCTGAGTTGAAGCTGCGCCTCGAAGTGATTCGGCTCGTGTGCGATGACTTCCCGCAGTTCGCGCTCCGCCGCCCGGTAGCGGCACAGATCGATCAGCGCGCGAGCTGCCTGGTAGAGGATCTTAGTGCGATGCAGGATGGTGGGCGCGTCGTCCGCCAAGGTCTTGATGTCGCCCGGGTGCCCGCTCGATTGGGCAATCCGGACTAGGTCGAGCCAGTCGTCGCGCAGCGCGCCGAAATAGTTTGCCCTGGACGTCTGAATGTTGTCCCAGTTCACGGGGGCCAGACCCGGCAAATGCTGGTAGACCGGGCTCCCGATGGTTTTGGGCTCCTCGGCCAAGGCACGCTTGAGGGTCCGGGTGAGGCTCTCGACTTGCCTCTGCAGACCGGCGCAGCCTGACTTACAGTCGGCAAAAAGGGCGCCGTCGTAGCTAAAGCAACGGTCGGGAGCTATATCGAACGGCCGGGCGCTGCCGAAGCTTCCTTGCACAATCAGCACACCGCGCGGACACACCCCATGGCGCACCCCGAGCTCATAGAACACATTCAGGTCGCCGATCGAGATATCCGCCACCACCAGATCGGCGGTGACCAACTCAAAGAACATGTCGGTGCGGATATCGCCCGCGGAGGCCTCGCTATCCGCGCGGAACGGATCACAACCAGCCTTGCGCAGGGCGGGTTCCAGCAGATTTTCGTAAACGGCGTTAAAGTCGATTACATCTCTGACGCCGTTCGCCTCGTGATCCAGAGGCTTTTTCCCAAACGGCATCACCACAAATACGCGCGGTTTCACAATGAAACCTCCTTTTCACCCTCTGTCTGAATAGTGCGCGTTGCCGCCGATTCGTTACACGCGGGAAACCGGCGAAGGGTCGCCTACGACCCGGTCTTCCGCCGCGCCAGATCCTCCAGGCACTTCACCACCAGCGCCGTCCACCCCGTCTGGTGATTGGCGCCCAAGCCCCGGCCGCTGTCGGCATGGAAGAATTCGTAAAACAAGGTCAGATCCCGCCAGTTCGGATCGTGCGCGTAGCGGTCGCCGCTTTGCCACGCGGCGCGCCCATCGTCTCCTGGCACAAAGATTCGTGCCAGCCGGGACATGATCTCCCCCGCCACTTCTTTCAGGTTCATCATGCGCCCAGAGCCGGTCGGGCATTCCACGCGTAAGTGGTCGCCGTAGAAGTGGTGATACCGCTCCAGCGCCTCCACCCAAAGAAAGTTCACCGGAAACCAGACCGGTCCCCGCCAGTTCGAATTGCCGCCGAAGGTGCCGCTGGTGGATTCCCCCGGCTCATAGGCCACGCGCTGGTCCACGCCGTCGGTCTGCAAAATGTAAGGATGCTCCTGGTGGAATTTGGAAAGCGAACGGATGCCGTAGGGTGAGAGAAACTCCTTTTCGTCCAGCAAGTACTTCAGCACGCGCAGCAGGCGCCCCAGCGAGGGGATCGCCAACAGCCGGTGCGTGTGCCCGTTGGAATCGTCCTGCTCCATATACGAAATCTGCGCGCACAGGTCCTGGCGGTTTTCGAGGAACCAGTCCATGCGCTTGCGAAAACCGGGCAACCGGGCGATGTCTTCATACTCAAGCACAGTCACCGCCACCAGCGGGATCAGCCCCACCGCCGAGCGCACGCGCAACGGGAGAGTGGTGCCATCCACGCGGAGCTGATCGTAGTAGAACCCGTCCCCCTCGTCCCACAGCCCGTTGCCGCCCAGGGAGTTCATAGCGCTGGCGATAGCTACGAAATGCTCGAAGAACTTCGACGCCACGTCTTCATACGCCGGATCTTCGCGCGCCAATTCCAGCGCCATCGAGAGCATGGTCAGGCAATAGGCCGCCATCCAGGCCGTGCCGTCGGCCTGTTCCAGTTTCAGGTTCCCCGGCAGCGGAAGCGAGCGGTCGAATACGCCGATGTTATCCAGCCCCAGGAACCCGCCGGAGAAAATGTTCAGCCCTTCCACGTCTTTGCGATTCACCCACCAGGTAAAGTTGATCAACAGCTTATGGAAAACGCGCGCCAGGAAGACGCGGTCGCGCGCGCCGCGTGGGCCCGTCATCTTGTACACGCGCCAGCATGCCCAGGCATGCACCGGCGGATTCACGTCGCCAAAAGCAAATTCATATGCCGGAAGCTGCCCGTTGGGATGCATGTACCACTCGCGCAGCATCAGCACCAGTTGCTCTTTGGCGAAGTGCGGGTCGATCTCCGCGAAGGGAATCATGTGGTAAGCCAGGTCCCAGGCCGCGTACCACGGATATTCCCAGTTGTCCGGCATCGAAACCACGTCGCGATTATACAGATGCCTCCAGTCGTGGTTGCGTCCATGCTCGCGTCCCGGCGGAGGCGGCGGTTGGGCCGGGTCGCCGTCCAGCCACTGGGCCACGCCGTAATGGTAAAACTGCTTGCTCCACAGCAGGCCCGCGTACGCCTGCCGCGCGATGCGGCGCGCCGCATCCGTATAACCGTCGGGCATGCGCGCGGCGAAGAACTCGTCGCCCTCGGCCTGCCGCTGCTGGAATACCTGCTCCGTATCGAGCGCCGGATCGCAGCCATCCGCCGAGAGCCGCAGATGGATGGTCGCGCTCGCGCCCGGATCCAACTGCAGGCGGTACAGCGCGGCGGCCTTCGTGCCTTCGCCCTGCGGATTCACGCCGCCGGTGCGGCCCTCGATCAAGTAGGCGTGAAAGGCATCTTTCACATAGGGCCCGGCGCTCTTTACGCCGAACAGCCGCTCCATATTCGTCTCGTTCTCGGTGAAGAGAAGTTCGCCGGCGCCGGGCGCGTCCAGCCGGTATTTCCCGAGCGAAGCGTGGTCCACCAGCAGGGTCCGATCGCTCTCGCGGCTGATCTTCCCCTTCGGCCAATAGCCTTCGCCCTGCCTCCCCCACGACCACGTATTGCGGAACCACAGGGTGGGCAGCAGCGCCAGGTCCGCGCGCTCCGGTCCGCGATTCACGGCGGTGATGCGCACCGCCAGATCGTCGGGCCCACCTTTGGCATATTCGACAAAAATATCGAAGTAGCGCTGCTCGTTGAAAATGCCCGTATCTTCCAGTTCGAACTCCGGCTGCGCGCGGCCGCGGCGCCGGCTTTCCTCCACCAGCCAGGCATACGGAAAAGCGGCCTGCGGATACTTGTAGAGGCCTTTCATGTAGGAATGCGTCGGCGTGGAGTCCAGGTAGTAATAACACTCCTTTACGTCCTCGCCGTGGTTGCCTTCAGGGTTCGTCAACCCGAAGAGCCGCTCCTTCAGGATCGGGTCGCGGCCATTCCACAGGGCCAGCGCGAAGCATAGGCGGCATTCGCGGTCGCAGATGCCCAGCAGTCCGTCTTCTCCCCAACGGTAGGTGCGGCTGCGCGCGTGATCGTGCGGAAAGTAATCCCAACAGGCGCCGCCCGCCGAATAATCCTCGCGCACGGTGCCCCACTGCCGCTCCGAGAGGTAGGGCCCCCAGCGTTTCCAGTTTTTCTCGCGCCGTTCGTCCTCCGCGAGGCGCGCCAGTTCGGCGATCACGGCCGGACCTCCCGCGCGATCTCGATCACGTTCTTGATCCCGCCAGCTTTCCCCGCCACCGGATCCTGGAACGCCTCCATGGGATAGCGTCCAGTGATCATGGCACGCAGCGCTTCCGGCCAACGCGCCGCGAAGACCCCGATATCGCGCACCGCATTGTCGAACGCCTGCGGACCCGCGTTCACCACTCCCACCACCACCTGGTTCTTCAGCACCAGGTTGTACATGATGCGCTCCGTATCGAACTTCACCGGCTCCCCTCCACGCGGCACGCCCGTAAAAACATAAATGCCGTTAGATCCGAGGTGCTTCAAGACTTCAAAGGCGAATTGCGGAGCGCCCGCGGCCTCGTAAATCAGATCGATGTTGCCCACTTGTTCAACCATCTCTTCAATGGATGTTTGCTGCGACGAAATGTAGCGCGCGCCGGTGGCTTCAGCCACCGCGGCATTTGGATTCGGCTTGGGCGACCGCGAATACACAGTTGTTTCAAACCCCGCATTCACCAGCGCCATGGCTCCCAGCAATCCAACCGGACCCGCGCCCAGCACCACCGCGCGATGCGTGCCGCCGCCCCAGGGCAGCCGCTGCTGGACCTCGCGCACCTCGATCAGCGCCTTCTCCGCGATGGTCAGCGGTTCCACCAGCACCGCCACATCGCGCAGGCCGCGCCCCACGGGATGCAGGTTGTGCCGCTCCTCCACCACGAGTTCGGTCATGAAGCCGTCCAGCCCCTTGATGCCATGTTCCCGGTAGTTGCCGGTCATGCAGAAATCGTAGTGGCCGGCGCGGCAGGGGACGCATCCCGGATCGTTGCAAGGCAGCCGCACGGTGCTCACCACCAGATCGCCCGCGCACAGGTCTGCCACGCCCCCACCAATTTCCACCACTTCGGCGAGCGATTCGTGCCCCAGCACGAAGCGATCCGATCCCTCCGGCGGCGAGCCATAGGCAAAGGCGCAGATTTCCTTGTCCGTGCCGCAAACGCCCACTTCCAGCACGCGCAGTTTCACCTGGGTGGGCGCGGCGATGCGCGGCTCGGCGATATCGACAATCTTGACCGCGTGGTCGGCGGGATAAACGGCTACGGCTTTCATGTTTCCTCCCTGGATTGCGCCCAATCTCCGCATTGTATCGAAACTGGAGGCTCCGGCATGGCGAAGCCTCGGCCGCTAGAATCAAGGCATGCCGTTCAAGTTAATCGTTCCCGCCTTTGCTGCCGGCGGCATCATCCCCAAATTGCACACTTGCGAAGGAGCGGACATCTCGCCCTCGCTGGAGTGGACCGGCGAACCCGCCGCGACCCGCAGTCTGGCGTTGATCCTGGATGATCCCGACGCGCCCGGGGGCACATGGAATCATTGGTTGCTTTACGATCTCTCGCCCTCTTTACGATCGTTGCCGCAAGGGTACAAACCCGGCAAGCCGGCTCTCAGCGGCACCAACGACTTCGACCGGCCCGGTTATGGCGGGCCCTGTCCTCCAAAGGGCCGCGGGCCGCACCGATATTTCTTCAAGCTGTGTGCCCTGGATGTCGCTTCCCTAGGGTTGCGGGCGGGCGCGCGCCGCAATCAAATAGACAAAGCATTGCGTGGACACGTGCTGGCCGAGGCAGACTACATGGGGCGCTACGAGCGGCGCTAGGTCCCATCGGGTTTGGCGCTCCGCGTGCTTTCTCCCGTTGTTCGCAAGGCCTGGTGGATCCCCAAACCGGCCGCTGTCAAGAGACATAGCGTCATGGATGACCGATTTGCCAGGGGTAACCCCAACAATATCTTTCACATCCTGGTTGTCGACGACGATCCGGCCGCAGCCTGCGTCCTGCGGGAAGTGATGAAGAATCTACAGCATCGACATGAATTGCACTTTGTTTTGGACGGTTCTGACGCACTCGACTTCCTGCATCGGACGGGCGGCTATCGGGACGTTCCATTTCCGGACCTGATTCTGCTCGATGTCAATATGCCGCGGCTCGGCGGTCTGGATACGTTGTCCGCCATCAAGAACGATCCCCAGCTCCGTGTAATCCCGGTCATCATGCTGTCCACTTCCAGGTCGCCAAACGATGTGCGTAAGAGCTACATGGCGCATGCCAACGGATACGTGCAAAAGCCCACGAGTCTGGATAGCACGGTGAAGTTGGTAGCCGCGATCGAATCCTTCTGGATGAACTTCGCGCTCTTTCCCACGGGCGAAGAACGCCCTTCGCAACTTCGCCAACAGGATGATTCCAAAGGCGATATACCCGGGTCTAGCGCGGTGGCGTCCACTCCGGCCCACACTGGTAAGCCGATTGCACCTGGATCGGTGGAGGCGAGCAGCACGATGCGCAACGATCGTTCGTCGGGATCGGCCGTCATTTCAGCCCGTAAGTCCGGTTGCGAAGAACACAATCGACTGTTGGACGAGTTTGGGATGGCGGTTCGTGAGCTGATAGACCTGCACGAACAACAGTTTGTAGCGATCGTCGAAGATGACGCCGAATGTCACCGTTTCGATCTTCTGATTCACATGGCGAACGAGAAAAAACAGCGTGCCAAGTATGGATACCTGCGCCATGTGGACGAGCACCTTCGGCGCTTGCCAGAAATGACCCGGTAGCGCTCGTTTGAAGTGACCAGACTCGGGAACAGGATTAGGAATGGAAGCGGAGATCATCCACGCCGTAGGCGT
>Ga0187871_10000884_pt1 | contig 27221 bp, 25 predicted proteins | sample June2016WEW_16_1_FD_132988 | JGI IMG/M metagenome (GOLD analysis project Ga0187871, IMG submission 132988) | Peatland microbial communities from SPRUCE experiment site at the Marcell Experimental Forest, Minnesota, USA - June2016WEW_16_10 | ecosystem: Environmental > Terrestrial > Soil >...
ACTACACGCCCATCGGACCGATCCGCTTGGATCTGGCCTTCCCGACCAAGACTACCGTCGTTCAGAATCAAAGTTTCCAGGTCTACATCGGACTCGGACAGGCGTTCTGATGCCGCGCAAAGCGCTCAAGATCGCAGCATGGGTGGCGGGGTCGGTCGCGGCGCTGGCCGCGCTCCTGGTGGCCGCCGTGCTGGTGGCCGGCAACACCGATTCCGGCCGAGCGATGATCGAGCGCCTGACGCTCGAGCTGACGGGCGGCATGGTGAAGCTCTCGGGCCTCGGCGGCTCTTTTCCGGCCTACCTCACGCTGCGCGAGCTCGAGCTCACCGACAAGCAGGGAGTGTGGCTGAGCGCCGACGGAATCGCGCTCACCTGGTCGCCGCTCGCACTCCTGGATCGGCGCATTTCCGTCGACAGTCTCGCGGTCGCGCGGGTGGACATGGAGCGCACGCCGCATTCGGAGGGGGGCGGCGGCAACGTGTCCATCCCGCATATCGAGGTGAGGCATTTCGATGCGCAGGACGTACGGCTGGGAGCGCAGCTCGCCGGCACAGCGGCGCGGCTTTCGCTCCGCGGCGGGCTGGAACTGCGCTCGCTCGAGGATGCGAGCGGCGATGTCGTCGCGCGCCGCATCGACGGCGACGGTGAATACACCGTACACCTGAGGTTCGACCCCAAGCGCATGGATGGGACGGTGTCGGTGCGGGAGCCCGCGAGCGGACCTCTGGAGAACATTCTGCAAGTGCCCGGTCTCGGCGCGCTTTCCGCGAACCTCAGCATCAGCGGTCCCCGCGAGTCGGAGCAGCTGGATCTCAAAGTGACTGCGGGTGAGCTGACCGCAACGGCCGCGGGCCGCGTCGACTTGCACCGGGAGTCGATGGATCTGGAATATGCCGTCGAGGCGCCCTCGGTGAGCCCGCGCCCGGACCTCAAGTGGCAACGGCTCTCCCTCAAGGGTGAGTGGCATGGAACACTCAAGGATCCGACGGCGAAGGGCCATCTCGAGGCGGACCGTCTGGTGCTTCCCGGCAATGCGGCGATCGCGGCGCTGCGGGCGGACCTCGCGGCAAGCCGGGCCACGATTTCGTTGCGGGGCGAGATAGCGGGGCTGCGCATCCCCGGTCCTCAGGCGGCGCTCTTCGAGAAGGACCCGGTGAAAATCGTCGCCTCGATGCGAGTCGCCGAGGATACGCGTCCGCTCACCGTGGAAGCGACGCATCGACTGCTATCCGTCAAGGCTCAGGCGATTACGGCGGGCCGGCAGAGCGTGTCACTGGATGTGCGCGTGCCGGATCTCGCTCCCTTCGCCGCGCTGGCGGGTGAGGACGTACTCGGCGCCGCGAACATCAAGGCGCAGATCGATTTCCGTGACTCCGATATCGGCCTGAAACTCGATGCCGCCGCCGGCTTGTCGGGAGGGACGGCTTCGTGGATCGAAATCGTGGGAAAGAGTGTGGCCCTCAAGGTCGCGGGCTCGATGTCCGACGACGCCTTCACGCTCGAGCGCGGCGAACTCGACGGCCGATCGCTGGTTCTCTCGGCGAGCGGCACGGCGGCGCGGCCGAAGGCCGGCGGCCCGATTTCTCCGCAGCCACGTTCCGCGGCCGAGGCCTGGGTGCGGAGCATTCAGGCGCATTGGGACCTGCGCGTGTCGGACCTTGGCATCCTCGGTGCCGAACTTGCGGGCTCGATGCAGGCGTCGGGGAGCTTGAGCGGGTCACCGGCATCCTTCAATAGCGACGCCACTTTGAAGAGCACGCTCTCGGTGCGCGGATCGGCTCCAGGCGATGTGTCCGCCGAGCTGCACGCGCGAGGACTGCCGTCCATGCCGAGCGCCACGATCGATGTGCGGGGAACCGTCGACGGCTCGCCGCTCACGCTGACGGCTTCCTTGGAGCGCCACGGCCGCAACGGCTTTCAAGGGTCGATACGGCGCGGCGAGTGGAAGAGCGCGCATGCCGACGGCGACCTGTCGTTCGCGACCGGCGTCGACGATGCGCGGGGTCACCTGCACGTCCAGATCGGTCAGCTTGCCGACCTCGACCGGGCGCTCGCGATGCAGCTGCAGGGAAGCTTGGACGGCGCCATGGATTTCACGCCCCGGGCGGGGCATACCCATGCGCAGTTCCGATTGGACGGCAAGGACCTGTCCGTCGGCAAGCTCTCGGCCACGATTCACTTGGACGGTGAGGGCAACACGAGCTCGGTCGCGGCGCAGCTCCGCGTGCAGTCGCCGAATCTGGGCGGTGTCCCCGCCGAGCTGACGGCGAGCGCGCTGGTGAATCTCGACACGCATCGGGTGCGCGTCGGCGAAGCGACCGTGGATTATCGGGAGCAGAAGCTCCATCTGCTGTCCCCGGCGGCCATATCCTACGAGAACGGGCTCAGGATCGAGGAGCTCAAGCTGGGCGCGCAGGACGCGGTCCTGCAAATCGAGGGCGAGCTCCTGCCCAAGCTGGACGCGCACGCTTCCTTGCAGCACGTTGATCCCAATCTCATCGGTGTGTTCCTGCCCGACCTGATCTCGGCGGGGAAGATCGAGGGCAATGCCCACCTCCAGGGCTCGTTCTCGGCGCCCACCGGCCGCGTCAGCCTCAACGCCCACGATATTCGTTTCGCGAGCGATCAGGCGCTCGGGTTGCCGGCGTTGAATTTGACCGCAGGCGCCGATCTGGCGGGCGATACGGCGACGCTCGATGTGCGATTGAGTGCCGGCAAGGCGTCTCTTTTCAGCATGACCGGGAAGACGCCGATGAACCCCGGCGGCACGTACGACCTCAAGCTGAACGGCAAGATCGATCTCTCGGTGGCCAATCCTCTGTTCGAGGCGCACGGCATGCACGTGGGAGGCGATCTCTCGGTGGACGCGACGGTGGGCGGTAAACTCGACGCGCCGCAGATCGCCGGCGCGGTCAAGCTTTCGGCGGGAAATTTTCGCGACTATGTGCGCGGAATGAACTTGACCGACATCACGGGCGAGGTCGACGGCAGCGAGGGAACCCTGCAGATCAAGACCTTCAAGGCGACCGCCGCATCGGGCTCGGTGAGCGTGAGCGGCAGTATCGGGGCTCTGCAGCCGAAGATTCCGCTGGATCTCAAATTGACCGCGAGCAAGGCGCAATTGGTGACGAGCGCCCTGGTGACGGCCAACGTCAACGCGGATCTGAGCGTCAAAGGCACGGCGCTCGAGCGGCTCGCGGTGGCCGGCGCGGTCCACATCAATCGGGCCGTGATCGGCATACCGGATTCGCTGCCGCCGGAAGTGGCGGTGCTCGACGTCCGGCGGCGCGGTCAACATGCACAGGCGGCGGTTGCAAAGCGGCTGGAAATCGGACTCGATGTCACGATCGATGCGCCGCGTGAGATTCTGGTGCAAGGGCGCGGTCTCGATGCGGAGCTCGGGGGAAGCCTGCGCGTCCGCGGAACGAGCGACGCGCCGCTGATCAGCGGCCCGGGATTCGACTTGTTGCGGGGCACGTTCTCGCTCGCGGGCTCGACGTTGACCTTCGACAATTCCAGCCGCGTGAGCTTCGATGGGGCGGGTATCAAGAAGAGCAATCTCGATCCGACACTCGATTTCACGGCGCAAAGCACGGTTCAGAACACGACGGTGAAGCTGCACATCTATGGATACGCGGACGCGCCGAAATTCGAGTTCTCGAGCACCCCCGCGGGCCTGGCTCAGGACGAGATCATGGCGCTGCTCCTGTTCGGACAGCCCGCCGCGCAGTTGTCGGCGCTGCAAGTGGCGCAGGTCGGTGCGGTGCTCGCAACCTTGAGCGGCGTCGGCGGCAGCGGCGGGAGCCCGCTCACCAAGCTGCAGAAGACCCTCGGGCTCGATCGGCTGAACGTGGGAGCGAATACCGTGCCGACCGCGACCGGGGGCACGGAAACCCAGGGCGCGGCCATTCAGGCGGGCCGCTACATCACCAAGCGGGTCTATGTCGAGGGCAAGCAGAGCACCACGGGGACGAGCCAGGTTCAGGTGGATGTCGATCTGACCAAGCGTCTGAAGCTGCAAACCCGTCTCGGCAACGGCACTGCCATTCAGGGCACGACACCGGACAACGATCCCGGGAGCAGCATCGGGCTGTCGTATCAGATCGAGTATTGACGGGCGCCCGGGCGAGGCGGACCTAGGATCCGGATCCGCCCTTTTTTTCCTTGATGGCGTCGAGGATGGCGTGCGGGTCGGTCGGCTTGGTCATCTGTTCCATGGGCTCACGCGCATGCTCGGGCGCCGCTCCGTGTAAATCTTTCACGCCGCGCTGCATCTGGTCGACCAGCTCGAGGATTTTGGTCACCTTCTGCTCGGTGAGCAGATTGATCTGCAGATCCAGATGCGAGCGATGCTCGGCCATCTGCGCCATGCGGTTCTGCCGGATCAACACCGCGACCGTCAGCAAGAGCGCATTCGAGCTCACGATGCCCTGGAGCCAGGAATAGGGGGGAGGATCGACGTGGCGCCAGCCGGCGTGCAAGCCCCAGGCGTTGACCAGGGCCCATGCGACGATGAAGGCGACGCTGAATACGAAGTACGCGGGGCTGCCGAAAATGGCGCTGATGCGCTCGATCACCCGCTGCGCGCCCGAGATTCCGGGCTGCGTGCGATCGTCGAATTTCTCGAGCAGCGCGAGGTTTTCCCGGGTGGGCGAGGAGAGGTCCATGCCCGTAGGACAGCGGCCGAGGTCAACTGGTTCGCGGCGGCACGGCGTAACGGTCGGCGAGCGACTGGTACAGCGGGCGAGACACCAGTCTCGACACGGCCGTGGCGATCGCGGCCGTCACCATCAGCGGCAGAACCATGGCGTGCTGCGCGGTCATTTCCATGACGATGACGAAGGAGGTGAGAGGCGCCTGAGTAACTCCCGCGAGATAGCCGCACATGCCGAGGATGGCGAAGGGGACGGCGGAGGATTGGCCCAGGTGGTCCGCGAGAAACTGGCCGAATCCCGCTCCCACCGACAGGGAGGGTGCGAGCAAGCCGGCGGGAATTCCGCTCAAATAGGACAAGAGCGTCGCCGCGGCCCGAGCCGGCGCATACACCCATGACAGATGGGCATGGTTTTCGAGAATCGAACGGGCCTCATCGTAACCGGTTCCGTAGGTGAGCGCTCCCGACGCGGCGCCGAGCGCAGCGACGCCCAAGCCGCAGAGCGCCGCGAACAGGGCGGGGCGCTCGGATCGAAGGCGCTGCAGGAGCCAGGGCAGGCGGTTGGCGCTCGCCAATGTCAGTCGACTGAAAATGCCGCCGCCCAGTCCGCAGAGCGCGGCGACCAACAGAACCTCCGGGGTGATGCGCGTGGCCAGGGACGCGACCTGGGGCTGCCCAAAATAGGTGTAGTCGCCGACCAGGGCGATTGCCACCACGCCGGCCAGGATCACGGTCGTGAGTGTGGTGCCGCTGGCGCGTTCTTCGAACGATCGCGACAGCTCTTCGATGGCGAACACGATCCCGGCCAAGGGAGTATTGAACGCGGCGGCGACGCCGGCGGCGCCGCCCGCCAGCACCATGGCGTGGCGCTGCGCGGCGATGCGACCCTTGGGCATCCAACGCGAGACGCTGTGCACGATGACGGCTCCCACATGCACCGTCGGTCCCTCCCGGCCGATCGAGCCCCCGCACAGCAGCGCCGCACCCGCGAGTGCCACGCGGCCGATCACCACCGCGGGCTTGAGGAACAGCTCGCCGAGCTCGCCGGATTCGGAGCGAATCGCAAAGATGGTTTGCGGGATGCCGCTGCCCTCGGCACCCTTGAAGTAACGCCGCGTCAGCCAGGCGATGGCGCAGAAGCCGAGCGGCGCCAGCAGCCAGGGTACGGCGCTCGAAATCCCGAGCAATCGTCTCAACCCCAGTTGCGCGAAGTCGGCGACTTTGGCGAAGCCGACGGCGGCACCGCCGACTGCCGCGGCAGCGCTCCACATGAGGATGCGCGCCTGCCAATGGCGATAGGAGATCAGGTGACGGAATTTCAAGCGAGCGCCAAATGGATTTGCATGGGCGCGAAATATAGCAGGGTATCGTCCATCAGCCTCGATTCCCCGCCGGTTGTGCTAACCTCGGCAGCCGTCCGGGGCGGTCTCGACCAGTAATGTTCAAATCCCGGCCGGGAACGCATGATGCACGCACAGTTCGGCGACGGTCTGATCGAGAAACGGTCGATTGATTATATCCCGCTCTCGGAGCGGCACGGCAAGGTCTGGCATCTCTGGCCGGTGTGGTTTTCGGGCGATGCCCATCTCGCCACCGTCGCCACCGGGGTCGTCGGAGTCGCCATGGGCGGCACCTTGATCTGGATGGCGGTTGCCGTGGTCCTCGGCTCAGCCCTCGGCACGTTCTTCATGGCGTTTCATTCAACCCAGGGCCCGCAGCTTGGTTTGCCGCAGATGATCCAGTCGCGGCCGCAGTTCGGGTACGTCGGCGCGCTGCTGGTATGGGGGGTGGCGTTGATCGCCTACATCGGCTTCAACGCCTTCAACCAGATACTCGCCGCACAGACGCTTCATTCGCTGTATGGCGCTCCCGGCACTCCAACCCTGGTGATATTTGCGCTGTTGTCGGTGTCGCTCGCGGCGCTCGGCTACGACCTCATCCACCTCGCGCAGCGCTGGGTCGCGTACGTGACCATCGTGTTCCTGCTGATCTTTACCGTGGCAGTGGCGATGAAGGCGCACTTCCCGGCGGAGCAGCTCGCGCTGGCCAGTTTTCGTCCCGTGCCCTTCCTGGCCCAGTTCTTTGCCGCCGCCGCCTATCAGGTGTCCTGGTCGATATACGTTTCCGATTATTCCCGCTATCTGCCGCGCGACGTGGGCGTCGGGCCCTCGTTCTGGTGGACCTATCTCGGCGCTTTCATCGGCGGCTCCTGGACCATGCTGGTGGGCACGGTGGCGGCGGCGTTGTACCCGAAACTCGAGTTCGTGACGGCGCTGCGCACGGCGGCGGATGCCGCGGTGCCGGGATTCGGCGCGCCGCTCCTGCTTTGCACGCTCGTCGGGCTCGTGACCATCACCACTCTCAATTTTTACGGCGCCTCGCTCACCCTGCTGAGCGTCATCGATTCCGTAACGCCCGGGCGAGCCACGCTTGCGCGCCGCATGCTGACCTTGCTCGTCTCGACGCTGGCGGCCACCGGCCTCGCGCTCGCTTCCACGGACGATTTCGTCGCGAAATTCGGTGAATTCCTCGCGGTGCTGCTGTACTTGTTCACCCCGTGGACGGCGGTCAACCTGGTCGATTTTTACTGGGTGCGACGAGGACACTATTCCGTGCGCGAGATCTTCAACCCGCATGGGATGTACGGACGTTGGAATTGGCGCGGCCTCCTCGCTTACGGAGTCGGCTTCGTGTCGATGATCCCGTTCTTCAACGTGCCCGGTCTTTACGTCGGGCCGGTGACGAAGATGCTGGGAGGCGCGGACATCGCCATGGTGATCGGGCTCCCGGTCGCGACGCTGGTCTACCTATGGTCTTGCCGCTCGTTCGACGTGCGGGCGGATCGGCGGAAAGCCGCGGCGGCGGACGTCGGGTTGGATGCGGGGGAGGCTGTTCGAGCGTAGCGGGATCACCGCGATCCGCTACCCGGGCGATAGCCGGCGCCGTTCATGTTGGCGCGGATCCTGGCGATCTCACCCTCGTCGGCATCCGAGTTCGCTTGGATGTCATAGATCGAGCCGCTCGGAAGTCTGAGTTCGTCCTTGACGAACGGGACCAGCTCGTCACATGAAATAGAGCTTCCCTGCGCTTCGCCGGCAAGAGCGACGATGCATTTGCGGCGTTTGCCATCGAACGTCACGGTGAGGTCCGGCCGAGAAGCAACCGGTGCCGGCTCCTGGCCGGTTGTTGATTTTCCGCAGGCGGCGAGCAGAATCAAGGTCGAGGCGAATACCGAGCGAACGCGCATCGAAGTCTCCCCAGTAAATCAGCGACGTCGGGATGCCGTGCGATAGTACCTAATTCTTCAACCGATACCCCGTCTTGAAGATCCAGCCGATGATGCAGAGGCAAGCGGCGAAAAACCCGACCGTCATGCCGAAGCTCACCGCGATGTTCACGTCCGCCGTTCCGTAGAAGCACCAGCGGAACCCGCTAATGAGATATACGACGGGATTGAACAAGCTGAACGCGCGCCAGGCGGGAGGCAGCATGCTGATCGAGTAGAACGCTCCGCCGAGGAACGTCAGCGGCGTGACCACGAGCGTGGGAATGAGCTGCAATTGCTCCCAGCCCTTTGCCCAGAGCCCCAGAATGAATCCGAACAGGCTGAAGTTGACCGCGGTCATCAGCAAAAAGCCCACCATGAGCAGGGGGTGTTCGATCCTTATCGGGACGAACATCGATGCGGTCGCGAGGATCACCAGGCCCAGCACCACGGACTTCGAGGCGGCGGCGCCGACATAGGCGACGACGATCTCGGCGTACGAGATGGGCGCGGACAGAATCTCGTAGATGGTGCCGATGAACTTGGGAAAGAAGATCCCGAACGAGGCGTTCGCAAGGCTCTCCGTGAACAATGCCAGCATGATCAAGCCGGGCACGATGAAGGCCCCGTATTGCACGCCGCTGACGGCGCTCATCCGGGATCCGATCGCAGCGCCGAACACCACGAAGTAGAGCGATGTGGTGATGACGGGAGTTACGAGGCTTTGGACCAGGGTCCTCAAGGCCCGGGACACTTCGAATCTGTAGATGGCCCAGATGCCGTGACGGTTGATCCTCATGCGCGATCGCTTACCAAGCTGACGAAAATATCCTCGAGCGAGCTTTGATGCGTCTGCAAGTCGCCGATCGCGATGCCGAGATCGGCGACGCGCTGGAGCAGCGTCGGAATGTCGAACGCGCTGTTGCCGTCGAACGTGCACACGAGATCCTGCCCCTCGTTCTTGAGTTCGAGCCCCCAGGCGGCGAGCTCGCCGGGAACGCGGGTCATCGGCGCCTTCAGATGCAGCGTGAGCTGCTTCTTGCCGAAGCGCTTCATCAGCGCTTCCTTCTGCTCGACCAGGATGAGCGTCCCTTTGTTGATCACGCCGACCCGGTCGGCCATTTCCTCGGCCTCCTCGATGTAGTGCGTCGTCAGGATGATGGTGACGCCGCGCGCCTTCAAGGCTCGAACGAGGTTCCACATGTCCCGACGGAGCTCCACGTCGACTCCCGCGGTCGGCTCATCCAGGAACAGGATATCCGGCTCGTGCGACAATGCTTTTGCAATCATCACGCGGCGCTTCATGCCGCCCGACAACGTCATGATCTTGCTGTCGCGCTTCTCCGTGAGGGACAAATCGCGCAGCAGCCCGGCAACGAAATCCGGGTTCGGCGGGCGGCCGAACAATCCGCGGCTGAAAGTGACCGTGGCCCAGACCGTCTCGAAGGAGTCCGTCGTGAGCTCCTGGGGCACGAGGCCGATCTTCGAGCGCGCCGCGCGGTACTCGCGCACGATGTCGTGACCGTCGGCGACGATGCGGCCGCTGGTCGCCGTGACGATGCCGCAGATGATGTTGATGAGCGTGCTCTTGCCCGCTCCGTTGGGGCCGAGGAGGGCGAAGATCTCGCCCTTGCGTATTTCGAGGTTCACGGGCTGCAGCGCGTGCACGCCGGAAGCGTACGACTTCGTGACGTTCTCGATCGAGATGATGGCCGGCATCCGCGTTGAATCCGAGCGCAGGCGCGTTCAGCCGTGCGCGATCCGCTTGATCAGCGCGGCGGTGAATTCAGCGGTGGTCGCGTTGCCGCCGAGGTCGCCCGTTCTGACCTGATCCACGTTCAAGGTCTCGCCTATCGCGGTACGCAGCCTCTGCGCCATTTTCGGCAGCTTGCAGTGATCGAGCATCATGGCGGAGGCGAGCAGAAGCGCAATCGGATTGGCGATGCCCTTGCCGGCGATGTCGGGCGCCGAGCCGTGCACGGCCTCGAAGATGGCGGCATTGGCGCCGATGTTCGCGCCCGGCGTCATTCCGAGGCCGCCGACGAGCCCGGCGACGAGATCCGACAGGATGTCGCCGAACAGGTTGGTGCTGACCAGGACGTCGAATTGCCAGGGATTCAGCACGAGCTTCATGGCGCAGGCATCGATGATGACGGTGTCGAGCGCGAAGCGTCCCTTGTACTTGCGTTCGTAGAGCTCGAGCGCGGTCTCCAGAAAGATCCCGGTGAGCGCCTTCATGATATTGGCCTTATGGACGATCGAGACTTTCTTGCGGCCGGTGGCCACGGCGTGCTCGAAAGCGAACTCCAAGAGTCTGCGGCTTCCTTGCCGGGTATTGACGCCGGTGGCCATTGCGACGGCGTGCGGATCGTCGTCGATCTGAATGTAATGCTCGTGGCCGATGTACAGGCCCTCGAGATTTTCGCGCACCACGACGAGATCGATATTGTCGAAGCGGCCGCCGGGAATGAGGGTGCGGGCCGGGCGAAGATTCGCGTAAAGCTTGAACTCCTCGCGCAGCCGGACGTTCGACGACCGATAGCCGCCGCCGGAAGGAGTCTCGAGCGGGCCTTTCAGCGCGAGGCGCGTACGTCTGATGCTCGCGACGGCTTGCGGAGGCAGCGGGTCTCCGGCGGTCCTCACGCCTTCCAGGCCGGCGGCCTGCCGATCCCACTGGAAGGGCGCTCCGAGGGCGTCGAGGGCTGCGAGTGCCGAATCGACGATCTCGGGACCGATGCCGTCTCCCGGGATCAGGGTGGCCGGAATCGACTGTGTCATCTCAGATCCTTACTCATGGGAACAAATTCGATGCTCTCGCCGGCGCCGAGATCGTATCGCACCATCGCGCCGCCGACGTAGCCTCGGGCGGCGTACAGCTTCAAGCCCGGAAGCGTGGCCATCAGTTCGGCCCGCGCGAAGCCGCGGGCGAGCGCCTCTTTCTCGCAACGCTCGAGAAGGGCCGTTCCGACGCCTCGCCTTGCCTTGGAAGGCTCGACGAAGAACGCGCGGATCTTGGCGGCCTGGGTCGCGGGATCGAGCGGGGAGCTGTCGCGGCCGGAACGTGCGTCGCCCCCAAACAGCGTGGACCGGAAGCTCCAGCCGCCGCATCCTGCCAGCTCGCCATGCTCCTCGGCTACAAAGTACGTCTCATCGTCGATCAGCTGGGTGTCGATGCCGAAAGCGCCGCGCAGCGCCCCGTCGACCTGCTCGGGACGGTACTCCCCGGTGCTGAGGCCGCGGGCGGAGCGGGCGATCAGCGCGGAGAGCCGAGGGATGTCGGCTCGTGTCGCCAGGCGTAATGCGATGCCCACTGCTCGTTGATCCGCTTGGGACACGCTACGAAAAGATCTGCGCGGCATTCATGTTCGCGGCATTTTACCCATAAGCTTCGCCGGAGTATTCAGCTTGCTGCGGTTGACGTACACTCTCGCGTCCGGGATGCAAAGTGGCCGCATAGCGGCACGAGATTGGAGGGGATCAAGTGGGGCTCGCGCACGAATCTTAGATGCGCGATGGCTGCGGTGCGGTCATCGGCCGGCCGCTCGTTTTCTCATTGGATTCCGGTTTCTCGAAATAGGGGCCGCATCCCGCATGCGCAGCGAGGCTTAACGAAATGACCATGACTTTTCTACGAGCGACACCCGTTTTCTGTGTGCCTGTCCTCCTATCCGCAACCTTCGCCGCCGGGGTAGTCCGGGCCGCCGAGTTCCCGAATCCCTTGCCGCCGGACCCGACCCTCCAGGTGGCGAAGCTTCCCGCCAAGTATCCGACCGGCTGGGCGTTTCTCAATTACGCCGGCGACCGGATCGAATTGCGAAACGTCGGGGCCGATTCCCGCGAGGTGAAGGCGCAGCTGCAGGCGCGCGACTCCGCGACGCTCCTGGTCTCGGACAAGAGGCCTGAAGTCTACGTGGCGGATACGGTGTGGTCGCGCGGCGTGCGCGGCACGCGCACCGATTTCATCACCATCTACGATTCCCAAACCATGAACGCGGCGGGAGAAATCGTCCTGCCCGGCGCCAAGCGCGCCCTGATGACGGCCATGGAGGGCATGTTCGCCTTCACCGACGACCAACGGATGGCCCTGGTATTCAATTTCACCCCGGCTGCCTCGGTCACGGTGGTGGATCTGGTCAAGCGCCAGCTCCTGGGCGAGATCGATATTCCGGGCTGTTCGCTGGTGTACCCGTCCGGCGCGCGCGGATTCTCCACGCTGTGCTCGAGCGGGACGCTGCTGAGCATCAAGCTGGACGCCAACGGCCAGGTCGCCGGCCGCAGCGAATCCAAGCAATTCAACCCGCTCGACACCGATCCGCTGTTCACGGCAAGCGCCATGCTGAACGGGATTCGGTATTTCCCGAGCTTGCATGGACGCATCCAGCCGATCGACATGAAGACCGAGGAGACGAAGGTGCTTCCCGATTGGTCGCTGGTCTCCCCCGAGGAGAAGGCGGCGCATTGGCGGCCAAGCGGCTGGCAAATCCTTGCGAGCGACGATAAGTCGCTGCTGTATGTCCTGATGCAGCCGAATGCCGAGGAGGGGACGCATAAGAATCCCGCCACCGAGGTGTGGGTGTTCAATCCCGCCACCAAGGCGCGCGTGAAGCGGCTGCGTCTCGTGCGGCCCGGCTCTTCGATCGCGCTGACGCATGGGCCGGAGGCGCTCCTGCTGGTTCAAGCGGGAGATCGTCTCGATGTGTACGATCCGCAAGGCGGAAGTCTGGTGCGCAGCATGGATCTGCCGGGTTTTCGCACGCGCATGGACATCGAGACGTTTCATTGATGACGGCCGTCGCTGCCAGCGCCGCGGTGGCGTCGACGCCGGGCGTCGATCAGATTTTGGCGGCCCAACTAGCCGCGTTCCTCGCGTTGCTGCTCGCAGCGTCGGCTGCGCATAAATGGCTGCGCTGGGAGCATACCTTGGGCGTGGTGCGCGATTTCGGGGGCGTGCCGCGCGCCGCCGCCCCGGCCGTATCGGTGACCGTCGGCTTGGCGGAATGGCTGGCGGCGGGGCTCTTGTTTCTGCCGGCCTATCGGGTGCTCGGGGCGCTGCTCGCGGCCTCCATCGTGACGGCGTACTTGACGCTCATCGTGCGTGCGCTGCTCTCGGGCCGCCGCGATGTCGATTGCGGCTGCAGCTTCGGGCCGGGGCGGCACCGGCTCGGCGCATTCGAAGCGGGCCGCAACGCGGTGCTCGCGGCCATGGCGCTGTTCGTGGCCGCCTCGGCGGCGCGCGGCGGTCCAAGCGTCGCGACCTCTCAGGTACTGGGGGCGGCCGCGCTGCTCGCGCTGTACGGCGCGCTCGATCAGGTGATGGGGCTGCAGCCCATGCGCAAGGGTGCGGTATTGTGAGCGGGGAACGGTCATGAGCTTCGTCATTGCCTCGCAGGCCGCTCTCTGGGTGGCGATTCTGGTCCTCGGCGTCATCTGCATCGCCCTCGCACGGCAGATCGGCGTGCTCCACCAGCGCATCGCGCCGGCCGGAGCGCTCTCGCTGCGACAGCCGCTGAAGCTCGGTGAACTGACGCCGGAGATGAGCTTGAACGGATTGGACGGCTCGACGGTGAGGATCGGCGGCGTACGCGGCGGCCGCAGCCAACTGGTGCTGTTCGTTTCCCCGGACTGCACGGTGTGCGAAGCGCTGCTGCCGGCGGTGCGCTCGGCTCATGGAGCGGAGCGCAGTTGGCTCGATATCGTGCTCGCGAGCGACGGCGAACCGGCGAAGCACGCCGAGTTCGTGCGCGACAAGGGCCTCGCGAAGTTTCCATACGTCATTTCCGAGCATTTGGGGCGCAGCTTCGGTGTCGCAAAGCTGCCCTACGCGGTGTTGATCGACGAAGCGGGAAAGCTGTCCGCGACCGGACTCGTCAACACCCGGGAACATTTGGAGAGCTTGTTCGTGGCCAAGGAAAAGGGCGTCGGCAACATTCAACAATTCCTACGGTCTGGCGACCAGAGGCGTGTGTCTTCGGGAGAATAGCGTGGCTCAATTCGATCAATTGACGGAAAAAGTATTGCGCGGCATAGCGAGCCGCACTTCCAGGCGCAGCATGTTCAGCATCCTCGGCGGGTTGCTGGCGGGCGCCGCGAGCTTGCCGCTCTTGCCGGTGGCCAAAGGCGCCGAGGGAGGGGATGTGAACCCCGACGATCCGAATTCCGGCGAGCGTTCGCCGGTGTTGTCGGGTAATCCCCAAGATCCGGGCGATCGCACCAAATGCGATTACTGGCGATATTGCGCAATCGACGGATCGCTGTGCACCTGTTACGGCGGCAGCATCACGAGTTGTCCGCCGGGCACGGAAATGTCGCCCATCACCTGGATCGGGACTTGCCGCAATCCCGCCGATCAGCGCAACTACATCATCTCGTACAACGATTGCTGCGGCGGCGTGGCGTGGGGACGGTGCGCCTGTCAGAACAACAACGGCGATCGCCCGGTGGTGCGTCCGCAAACCAACAACGAGGTGACCTGGTGCTTCGGGACCAAGAGTCAGTCCTATACCTGCACCGTCGCTTTGATCTTGGGCGTCGCCCTTGAGAAGAAGTAATCCGATGCGCAGCCCCGGACGCATCGCCGGGCCTTGCAGATGACCGCGCAGAGCCGCTGCGGGGCGGTGCTCGGCGCCGTGCTGTCCGTGGCGGCGCTGTGCCCGACCTCGGCGATCCGCGCGGCGGCGCCCGCCGCGCCACCGCCGACCCCTGCCTCACCGGCCGCCGCGCCATCGCCCGCCTCGGCGCCCCCGTCCGCTCCCGCAGGCGTGACCAACGTGCAGCTCGCGTGGCAGAACTGGGCCCTCAATTGCCAGGGGTGTCACCGCCTGGACGGCACCGGTTCGGATGCAACCGCGCCGAGCCTCGCCGGCACCGTCGCCAAGTTCTTGTGGGTTCCGGGCGGACGCGAGTACCTGATTCGCGTGCCCGGAGTCGCGACCTCGCCGTTGTCCGACGCGGATCTCGCCGAAGTAATGAACTGGATGCTATGGCGCTACGACCGGGAGCACCTGCCGTCCAATTTCCGGCCGTTCACGGCGGCTGAGATGGGCCCGTTGCGATCGCGACCCCTGCGTCTCGAGGCCGCCGGGATGCGACGCGATCTGTTGACCAAAGCCGAAGCATCCGGGCCGCCGTGACGGAGGCGCCGCGTGAGGAGGTACTCAGCACCACCTGTCCGCGGGATTGCTACGATTCCTGCGGAATCACCGTCATCAAGCGCGACGGCGCGGTCGTTGCCGTGCGCGGAGACCCGAATCACCCCGTGAGCCGCGGCGCGCTCTGCGGCAAGTGCTCGACGGCCTATAACCGGGAATGGCGGGATCCCCGCCGGCGCTTGACGCAGCCGTTGAAGCGCGTGCGACCCAAGAGCCGCTTCGAAGGGGCCGCGCCCGAACGGAACGACTCGTGTTTCGAGCCGGTCAGCTGGGACACGGCGATCGGCGAGATCGCCGCGCGCCTCGGCTCGATCGTGCAGTCGCACGGAGCGCGCACCATTTTGAATGCGCATTACACGGGAACCATCTCGTTGCTCGCGGGCATCGCGCCGATGCGCTTTTTCAACCGGCTCGGCGCCACGGAGGTTACTCCGGACACCATCTGCAATATGGCCGGGCACGTCGCGCTCCGATATACCTACGGAACGTCGCTCGATGGCTTCGATCCGCGCACGGCCAAGGATGCGGCATGCATCGTCGTGTGGGGAGCCAACCCGCACGCATCGGCGCCGCATGCGCACGACCATTGGCTCCCGGAAGCGCCCGGCAAAATCATCGTCGTCGATCCCATTCGCACACCCACCGCGGCCGAGGCCGACATTCACCTGCAGCCCTTCCCCGGCAGCGACGCGGCGCTTGCGTTCGCACTCTTACACGTCATCTATCGCGATGGGCTGATCGACGAGACTTTCGTGGCGCGCCACGTGCTGGGATGGGAGGAACTCAGGCCCACGATCGCCGCCTGCGATCTCCACCGGCTTGGCGCGGCGACCGGCGTTGCGGTTGCGCTGATCGAAGAGGTTGCGCACCTGTATGCACAGGGTCCTTCGCTTCTCTGGCTGGGCCAGGGATTGCAGCGGCAGACGACGGGCGGCAACGTGATGCGCGCCTGCGCAGCGCTGCCCGCCCTTACCGGCAATCTCGGCAAGCCTGGCGCCGGCTTTTTGTACTTGAACGGCAACCTATCTCAGCGCCGAATGGATGAGGCTTATCTGTCCGGCGCGCACTTCGTGGACGCGCGCGAAGACGGCGCGGGGGCCATCGCCGCGCCCGTGAGCCATATGGATCTCGCCGACGTTCTGGAGGATCGCGCCCGCTCGCGCGCGCTGTTCGTGTGGAACATGAATCCATTGGGCTCGTGCCCCAATCAGGCGCGCTTGCGGCGCGCGCTGGAGCGGGAAGACCTGTTGACGGTGGCGGTGGACCTATTTCCCACCGACTCGACAGCCATCGCCGATTACGTGCTGCCGGCGGCGAGTTTCCTCGAGTTCGACGACATCGTCGCTCCTTATTTCAATTTGAGCCTGTCTGCTCAAGCCAAAGTCATGGAGCCTTTGGGAGAGGCATTGCCGAATCTGGAAATCTTCCGCCGCCTGGGCCGCGCCATGCGCTTCGAAGAGGCGGAATTTCAGGAGAGCGACGCGGAGATCCTGGAAACATTGATGACGCGCAGCGGTCTCGGGGAGAGCTTCGAGTCGCTGAAGGTCAAGGGAATGATCTGGGTTCCGAACGAGCCGGCATTGCAATTCGCGGACGGCGTCTTCGACACCCCGAGCGGCCGCATCGAAATCGCGAGCGGGCGCGCCGAGGCCGACGGCTTGCCGAGACTGCCCCAATGCTGGAGCGATGCCCGGCCGTCGGCCGGGAAACTCCGGCTGCTGTCCCCGGCGCACGCCTGGCTGTTGAATACCACGTTCGGTAACGTCCGGAAGATCACCGTCCGGCTGGGCCGGGCCACCGTCCTGCTGCATCCGTCGGACGCGGCCGAGCGGCACTTGAGCGAGGGCGATCTGGCTCTGGTCCACAACCAATGCGGGAGCCTCGATCTCGAGGTCGTCCTGTCGCGCGACATCCCGCGCGGCGTCGCCGTTGCGCACAAGGGCCGCTGGCTGACTCACGATGCGGCGCACGCGAACGTCAATGTGCTGAATCCAGGGAGCAAGAGCGACATGGGCGACAGCACGGCGGTGCACAGCGTAGAGGTCTTGGTCGAGGCCGCGCCGCGATGAGTGTCGAGACCGCGGACGGCGCCACACTGCACCGCTCGCTCGGATATTGGGATCTCGTGCTCTATGGGCTCGCGTATATCGCGCCTTTCGCGCCCCTGACCACGCTCGGCTTCGTCTGGAACGAGTCCAACGGCCTCATCATGCTCGCCTACGCGTTGGGCGGCGTGTGCATGTATTTCACCGCGCGAAGCTACGCGACGATGACCGAAGAGCTTCCGTCCGCGGGCTCGGTATACGGCTTCGCCCGCCACAGCCTCGGAAAGTTCCCGGGATTCATCGCGGGCTGGATGATACTGCTGGACTATCTATTGATACCCGCGTTCGTGTACGTGCTGGTGGCCGTCGCGCTGCAGACGCTGATTCCGGGCGTCGACCGGGCGGTGTGGATCATCCTGCTAGCCATCGTCACCACGAGCGTCAACTGGTTCGGCATCAGTGTGACGGCACGGGCCAACTTCGTCGCCGTCGCGCTGCAGGTCCTGGTGCTGGTGGGCTTCATGGGGCTCGCCATCATTGCGATTTACTCCGGCAAGGGCAATGGCGCGCTGACGCTGAAACCGCTGTTCGATTCCGCGGCCTTCAACGCCGGCAGAGTCTTCGGCGCCACATCGATCTGCGTGATGTCGTTCCTGGGGTTCGATGCCGTCTCGACGCTCGCCGAGGAAGTCAAAGGCGGCGACCGGCGCATGGTCGGAAGGGCAATCATCGCGGTATTGATGCTGTCGGCCGTGTTCTTCGTGACACTCACCTGGGTGCTCGGCAATCTCCTGCCCGGCATCGCCATCAAGGATTCCGCTGCCGCCACCTATGAGCTCGCCGCATGGGCGATCGGACCCTGGGCGGCGGCGGTGCTCGCCTGGACCAATGCGGTGGTTGTCGGTCTCTCGAACGCGTTGCCGATGCAGGTGGGCGTGGCGCGGGTGGTCTTTGCGATGGGCCGCGATCGGCAAATGCCGCGTGCATTTGCCCGGGTGCATCCGCGCTACCGCACGCCCTACGTCGGGATGCTGGTGACCTCGGCCATCTCGCTCGGGGTCGGGTTGATCATGGCGAACCGGCTCGACGACCTGGCGTCGATCGTGAATTTCGGCGCGCTCAGCGGGTTCCTGCTGTTGCATGCCTCCGTGGTGGTGCGATTCGCGGTCAAGCGGCGCTCGCGGCAAATCGTGGCGCATTGGATCGTGCCGATTTGCGGGTTCCTGGTCGTGCTCGCGGTGTTTTCCGGCATGAGCGGGCTTGCCGCCAAAGTCGGATTGACCTGGCTTGCCGTCGGCTTGGTCTACGGTGTCGTGCTGAAGGCCAAGCAACGCGAGCAGTTGCACGCGCCGTTGTGAGTGTAGGAGGAGTCTGACGCCGCCATCAGATTTTCGGAACAGGCAAAGCGTTGCCAGGCCGCTCGTGAACGATTAATTTGCCAAGCGATGTGCAGGGCGCCTGCGCCCCCAGGGGAGAATACAATGAGCGGCAAGGCGTCGATTTCGACGACATTCCAAAAGCGCAGCGCCGATATTCAAGCTTCCTGGATGCAACAGCTGTCGAATGTATCCGTGTCCTCGAGCGGGCGGATTGCGAACGAGGATCTCAAGCGTCAAGCCGGCGAGTTTCTCAAGGTATTCGCCGCGGCGATCAAGAGCGGACGCACCGACTCGATCGACGGCTCCGAGTGGGCGGAAGTTCGCTCCTTCCTGGAGGATCTGTCGCGTCAGCGCGCGCTCGTCGGCTTCGGGTCCGACGATACCGCGACGTTCGTCTTCTCGCTGAAAAGACCGTTGTTCGAGGCGCTCCGGGTCGAAAGCCTCACCGACCCGCAGCAATTGGCCGACGATATATGGACCGTCACCTTGCTGCTCGACGCGCTCGGCTTGCACACCGTCAAGGCGTATCAGCGCGCCCGCGAGGACGTGATCCACCGCCAGCAGCAAGAGCTCCTGGAGCTGTCCACGCCTGTCGTCAAGCTGTGGGACGGCATCCTGGCGCTGCCGATGATCGGCACCCTCGATTCCGCCCGCACCCAGATCGTGATGGAATCGCTGCTGCAAAAAATCGTCGACACCGAGTCGGAAATCGCCATTCTGGACATCACCGGCGTCCCCACGGTGGATACGCTGGTGGCGCAGCACTTGTTGAAGACGGTGACCGCCTTGAGGCTCATGGGGGCGGAGTGCATCATCAGCGGGGTGCGGCCGCAGATCGCGCAGACCATCGTGCATTTGGGCGTGGACCTCCAAGGGGTTACCACCAAGGCCAATTTGGCCGACGCGCTGGCGCTGGCGTTGAAGCGGATCGGCGTCACATTCACGCGGCAATAGGCAATGGATCGCATACCGATATTGCGGATGGGCAGGTTTTTGCTCGTCACGCTGCAAGTCGACATGCACGATCAGCTGGCGCTGCGCCTGCAGGACGATCTGACCAATGCGATTCAAGTGAAAGAGGCGAAGGGCGTGCTCATCGACATCTCCGCGCTCGAAATGGTGGATTCCTTCATGGGCCGGATGATCGCGGACATCTCGGGAATGGCGCGCATTCTGGATGCGAGGACCGTGCTCGTCGGTATGCAGCCGGCCGTCGCGATCACGCTGGTGGAGCTGGGATTGTCGCTGCCGGGGATCGACACGGCGCTGAACGTCGAGCGGGGAATGCGCCTGCTGGAAGGCGCGCTGAGCGATGGCGACGGTCACCGGCCGCGGTGAGCAACCGCTGCGGAACGAGCACGACATCGTGCTCGGCCGGCAAACGGTGCGCCAGCTTGCGAGGGAGGCGGGCTTCTCCCTGGTGGATCAGACCAAGTTTGTCACGGCTGCGAGCGAACTCGCCCGCAATGCGCTCATTTACGGCGGCGGGGGGGAGCTCAAATGGGAGACCTTGCACGACGGAATTCGACGCGGAGTGCGGCTCTCGTTCGAGGATCACGGGCCTGGAATTCCCGATCTCGAGCGGGCCTTGACCGACGGCTGGAGCTCGGGCACCGGACTGGGTTTAGGCCTCCCCGGGGCGCGGCGCCTGGTGAACGAGTTCGAATTGCATTCGACGGTCGGCGTGGGAACCCGGGTGATCATCACCCGGTGGAAATGACGGTTCGACTCATCCGGGGATCGGCGCAGTTGCGTTCGCCGGCCCGGGATCAGAGCGATATCGGCGAATGCAGGCGCATCGCGCAAAAGTTGGCGCAGGCGCACGGTTTCGACGAGGAGGAGACGGGCAAAATTTCCATCGTCGCCACGGAACTCGCTACCAATCTCGTCCGCCACGCCGGCGGCGGAGAGATGCTGTTGCAGATCCTGGAGGACGGCGTGACGCCGCAGTTCGAAATGATGGCGATCGATCGGGGGCCCGGGATGCGGGATGTCACCCAATGTCTGCGCGACGGCTACTCGACCTCCGGGACCGCCGGTACAGGTCTCGGTGCGGCCTCGCGCTTATCGACGGCATTCGATTTATTCTCGGAGGCCGGCAAGGGCACCGTCGTGCTGTCGAGAGTGGCGCGCAGGTTGAATGCAATCTCGCGTTCGGCCCCTCCCACGGCGCCGGCCTCCACCGGGCGCCTGGAGTTCGGGTCGGTCTGTGTCCCGGTGGCGGGGGAATCGGAATGCGGCGACACTTGGCGGGTCGCCGCCGAAGGGGCGCGAGTCTCGCTGCTGGTCGCCGACGGGTTGGGGCATGGCGCACTTGCGGCGAGCGCGTCCTACTCGGCGGCGGAAATCTTCGAAGCCCGCCCGTTCGACGACCCGTCCTCGGTGCTGCAAAACATGCATCGGCGCCTGGCGGGCGGGCGGGGCGCAGTCGCGGCGTGCGCGCAGATGCGTGCACCGGGCGAAAAGCTGGTTTATGCAGGGGTCGGCAACATCTCCGCCGCAATCGTCGAACCGGGCCGTTCGCGGGGGCTGGTATCCGTCAATGGGACGCTGGGGGCTCAGTTGCCGCGCAGCCGGCAGTTCGATTACGACTATCCCGCGGAGGCGCTGGTGGTCATGCACTCGGACGGCCTGTCGGCGCGCTGGCAGCTCTCCGCACATCCGGGCCTCCACTTGCGCCACGCGGCGGTCATCGCCGGCGTGCTGTTCCGCGATTTTGCGCGAAAGCATGACGATGCGACCGTATTGGTTGCACGGCATCGGTCATGAGCGAGATCGAGGCTCTCAAGGAACAAATCCTCCGTCAGCAGTCGGAGCTCGAGGGCTTGCATGCGGAACTTGCGGAGACCAACAAAGGGGTCGTTGCGCTCTACGCCGAACTGGATCAAAACGCACTGCAGCTGCGCGAGGCAGCGGATCTCAAGAGCAGATTCCTGTCGTACATGAGTCATGAGTTCCGCACGCCGCTCGCTTCGATCACCAGCGTGTCGGATATCTTGTTGGCCAGAATGGACGGACCTCTGACGCAGGAGCAGGAACGGCAATTGAGGTTCGTGCAAGGGAGCGTGCGCGAATTGTCCGAGATGGTCGACGATCTGTTGGACCTCGCCAAGGTGGAGGCGGGACGCATCTCGATCTCGCCCGAATGGTTCGATATGGTGGACCTTTTCTCCGCGCTGCGAGGCATGTTCCGGCCGATCGTGGGCGTGGGCTCCGTATCGCTCATTTTCGAGGAGCCCGAGGAGGTGCCGCCGATCTATACGGACGACAAGAAGCTCGCGCAGATCCTGCGAAATTTCATCTCCAATGCCCTGAAATTCACCGCCGAGGGAGAGGTGAGAGTGAGCGCCCGGATGATCGACGGCGCGATGATCGAGTTTGCCGTGACCGATTCCGGTATCGGCATCGCCAAAGAGCATTTGCCGGCATTGTTTTCGGATTTCGTACAGATCGACACGCGCATTCAAAAGCGTCTTCGCGGCACGGGCCTCGGTCTGTCGCTCGCCAGGAAATTCGCGGAGCTGTTGGGCGGAAGCGTCGCCGTCGAAAGCGATTTGGGCGAGGGATCGCGCTTCTCCGTGCTGATTCCGATCCGCTACCCGGGCGGCGCGCCATGATCGATCCGCGCGAAATCACCAAGAAGTCCGGACCGATCCGCATCCTCGTGGTCGACGACAATCCCGCGGCGCTCTACGCGACGGCGCGGGTTTTGCGCTCGGCCGGCTACGAAGTACTCGAGGCGGCGACCGGAGCGGCAGGTCTCAAGGCCGCGCCGCTGGCGGACCTGATCGTGCTCGATATCAATCTGCCCGACATGGACGGATTCGAGGTTTGCCGGCGAATTCGGGCGAATCAGGCGACCGCTCAACTGCCGGTGCTGCATCTGTCGGCGACCTTCACCCAATCGGCCGATTACACGCTCGGATTCGAGGCGGGGGCGGACAGTTATCTGACTCGGCCGGTGGAAGCTCCGGTACTGATCGCCACGGTCAGAACGCTGCTCTTTGCGCGGCACGCCGATTTGATCAGGCGCCGAATCGACGCCCGGTTCCGCACGATGTTCGAGCTGGCGCCGGTAGCCATCGCGATATTGGACGACGGCCTCCGGCTCGAGAGCGTCAATCCGGTGTATTGCGCACTCACCGGCTATGCGGCGGAGGAGCTGGTCGGCCGGCCGTTCGACGCCTTCTTGAGCGACGCCAATGAGGGCGCAACGGAGCTCACTCCGGCACGAGCGGAAATGCACGAGCGCGACTGCGGACAATTCACCATCAAGCGCAGGGACGGAAGTCATGCCGAGATAGCATGGCAGGTCGCACGGGAAGGCGTATCGGGGACGCGCATTCTCGTCGCCGAGGATGTGAGCCTCAAGCTCCAGGCTGAGCGTGCCCGGGAACTGCTCCTGACCAGCGAGCGCACCGCGCGCGCCGAGGCGGAACGCAGCAACCGGCTCAAAGAGGAGTTCCTGGCGACGTTGTCCCACGAGCTCAGAAATCCCCTGAACGCCATTCTCGGATGGGCGACGATATTGAATCGTAAGCCGGGTTTGCCGGAGCCGGTGGTTCAGGGCCTGCAGGCGATCGAGCGCAATTCACGCATCCAGGCGCGCATGATCTCGGATCTTCTGGACTATGCCGGCATCACCTTCGGCAAAGTCCGACTGGTGGTCGAAACCATCGATCCATATCCCGTCGTGAGGGCCACCATCGAGAGCGTGAACGATGCGGCGCAGGCCGCCGGAATCACGGTTCGGGCCTCCTTCGACGGAGAGGTCGTTCGCATCGACGCGGACGCCGCGCGCCTGCAGCAGATCGTCTGGAATCTGCTCACCAACGCCATCAAGTTCTCATCGAAGGGCGGGGTGGTCGACATCACGGCGGAACGGCACGCTGACGCGTTTCGCCTGGTGGTTAGGGACTATGGCAAGGGCATCGAGCCCGAGTTTCTGCCGAGGATCTTCGAGCGCTTCAGCCAGCAGGACGCGACGACGACCCGAAGCCACGGCGGTCTCGGGCTCGGGATGGCGATCGTGAAGCAGCTGACCGACGTGCACGGCGGCCATATTCAGGCGGAGAGCGCCGGTGTCGGCCAGGGAGCGACGTTCACGCTCGATATTCCGCTGAGCCGCAACGAAGCGGAGCCCTCGCTGAGCGACAGCCAGACCTTGCGCGCCATGGACTTCTCCAAGGTCGTCGCGCTGGTGGTCGAGGACGACGACGATGCGAGAGAGCTGACCCGCCGCATCCTGACCGATGTCGGCGCGACCGTGATCGAGGCCCCGAGCGCCGAGGCGGCGATCGCGTCCATCGCAACGAGCAGAGCGAACATCCTGATCAGCGACATCGGCATGGCGCGGGCGGATGGCTACGAGCTGCTCAGACGGTTGCGCGCGTTGGGTTATGGTCCGCAGGTCCTGCCGGCGATCGCTCTCACCGCGTTCGCGCGCACCCAGGATCGTACCGCTGCCCTGGCCGCAGGTTTCCAAGAGCACATGGTGAAGCCGATCGATCCTGCCACGCTGGTGCAGCGGGTGGCATCGTTGCACCACTCGACGCGGAGCTGAATCGGCCGCCGCCTAGGTTCCCGCGGGGATGCCTCGGACCAGCGCCGCGGCCTCCGCAATGGCCGACGCTTGATGGGGCTGCAGCGCCTGCCCGCCCATCTGCATCAACTCCTCGAGATAGGGGTCGGTCACGCCGGTACGCACGCCGGAGAATTCCTCGAGAATCGGCAACCCGCAGAACGGCACGTACGCGTTCGAATATCCGCCCTCATGCGTGGCGAGGAGCCGGCCGGCGCACAGATCGTCCGCCGCCGCCGCCACGCGCGATGCCATCTGCCGGTAGGTCTCGCTGGTGCACAGCATTCGGCCGAGCGGGTCCATCGCGCTGGCATCGAGTCCGGAGGCAATGACGATGAGTTCGGGCCGGAAGCGGTGCAGGGCGGGCAGCACGACCCGGTCGAAGGCCGCGAGGTAGGCGCCGTGGCCCGATCCCGGCGGCAGTGGAATGTTCAAGTTCGTGCCGGCGGCTTTGCCGTTGCCGATCACGGCAAGGTCCCCCGAATCGATGGGATAGCACCTTTCCTGGTGGATCGACAGGGTCAACACCGATGGATCATCGATGAACGCGCTTTCGGTGCCGTTGCCGTGGTGCACGTCCCAGTCGATGACGGCGACACGTCCCACGCCGTGAATGCGCTGCGCGTGCCGGACCAGAAGCACGAGGTTGCCGAATACGCAGTAGCCGCGGCCGCCGGCCGCTTCGGCGTGATGGCCGGGCGGCCGCACCAGCGCGTAGGCATTGCGCACGCGCCCGCTCAGCACGGCATCGGCAGCCTCGAGGCACCCTCCCGCGGAGAGCAGCGCGATCTCATAGCTGCCCGGGCCGATCGTGACGCTGTCCCCGAGCGTACCGCCGTTGGCGGCCGACAAAGCCTGGACCTTGTCGACATAGGCTCCGGTGTGGAAGTAAAGGAGTTCCTCGCGCAGAGCAGCGCGCGGCTTGATGCGCACCAATTGATCGGCGAGCCCGCTCACTTCCAGCAGGGCGAGAAACCGCCGCTTGGTCGACGGCGCCTCGGGGTGGCTGTCCGGCTGCATGTATTGATTGGTGCTCGAGAAGCCGGCGCCGCTGCCGGTGTCGTGCCAGAAATATCGCTCGTGGGCGACCAGGCCGGTCGAGGGCCTCACCCGGCCGTTCACGGGAACGGCCTCGACGCTGCCTTGCGGCCCGCATAGCATTTCACGTGTGTACTCTCTGATTCAACGAATACGATCCTTGCGGCACCGTTTCTGGTACGGGGTCTCCGAGCGTGCGCGCTGGTCGCGCGGGACATTTCGGGAGACTCCCGCCCTGAATTTGCCGGCCCTTCCCCTCGAACAGTCGCGAAGGATAGCGGCCCTGCAGGATCGTTACCAGGTGCGCTTCGAGGCGGAGCTCGGCGTGCAGACGAGTCTCAATAATTACCAGTACCTCGATATCCTCGACCATGCGTGGCCGCGCGCCGATTCTCTCCGGCCGCACGGCATGGAGCTGCTCTGCGATGTGGGATGCGCGAGCTTCTGGTACGCGGCCGCTCTCGACGCTTTTTTTCGTCCGCGGGCACTGGTCGGGGTCGACGTGGAGGGCTATCGCTTGTTCAAGGACGGCCGCACTCGCAGCGATTACGCGGCCGGATACGTGAGTCAGCGGTCGAATGCCCGGTTCGTGGTGGCGGACTATGCCACGTACACCGAGCCCGCGGAGCTCATCACGGCATGGTTTCCGTTCCTCACGCCGCGAGCCATTCTGGCGTGGCGGCTTCCGCTCAGTCTTCTGCAGCCCGAGCGCCTGATCCGTCAGATTCACCATAATCTCAAGCCGAACGGGATCTTCGTGATGATCAACCACGGCAGGGAAGAAGCGCTACTCGCGCATCGATTGTGCGTTGCAGCAGGTCTTGAGCTGGCTTGGCAGGAGGCGGCGCCCGCGCTTCTGAGCCAAGGGCGCATGCTGCCCCCAGTGGTGTCCTCGTGGCGGCGCTCTTGAGGCTCCGCGGTCGCTGCGGGCGGGCGAAAACTGCTCCCGGTAAGCCTTCCCCGCATAATATTCGTATCATTCAGGGATTTGCTGTAACATACCCCGCGGTTCGTGAATTACTACTTGGTCCGTTTCTGGTCAGCGCGCCGCTCCGGCGTCACCTTGGCCATAACCCACAAAGCAGGTTTCCTCGATCCAAGGTGGCTGGCGAACTCCCCTTAACCAGGGGCTCCTCGACCCGCCGATTGTTTCTTTTGTAGTAGGTATTCTTCACATGACGAAAATGTATGTTGGCAATCTCCCGTTCTCAATGGACGAGTCCGCGGTTCGTGCGCTGTTCGAGAAGCACGGTCCCGTCCAGTCGGTCGCCCTGATCAACGATCGCGACACCGGTCGGCCCCGCGGTTTCGGCTTCGTTGAAATGGCCAGCGCCGATGCGGCGCGTGCCATGCAGGCCTTGAATGGCCACGATGTCGATGGGCGAGCGCTGAAGGTGAACGAAGCGCAAGAGCGCACCGGCGGCGGTGGCGGCGGCGGTGGCGGCGGCGGGTCGCGTGGTCCGAAGCGCTGGTAATAGGCTTTAACTGACCAAGTTCTGGGGCCGCAGTGATGCGGCCCCAGTCGTTTGGCGCGGTCCGGTCCGCTTCAAGACCGGATCCTGCCCGGTCGTTGGCGCAACGGGCGAGATCGCGTAAATGCCTCGAATAGGGTTTACGCTCAACGCCGATTTGCCTATAATCGCCGCGCTCGGCATGGGATCGAGGCGTCTCGGTTCCAAAACGGACGGTTCTTGAGGGAACGTTCGGAAAGTACGCTGACTCGAAGAGCCCCTCGGAGGGGCTTTTTCGTTGAGAGACAAGGGGGCCGATGGTCCCCTTTTTTGTTTTGGGGCGAGTCTCCGTCGGCACGTCGCCATTGCGAAGGGTTTCAAGTCATGCGTGACGCCTTGATGCGCTTACTAGAGCCGCCGATCGAGGCGTTGGGCTTTGAGTTGCTCGAGCTCGAGTTCGCTCAGGCGGGGCGCGGGGGGACCTTAAGGATTTATATCGATCGCGGCGCCGCCGATAAGCGCGGCGAGGCTGGGGAACGCGGCGCGAGCGGCAACGATGACGGGGCCGGCGACGACCCATCGACGGACGGCGAGGTGCCGAGCCAGGGCGGGATCTCGGTGGATGACTGTGCGGCGGTGAGCCATGTCGTGAGTCAGATC
>Ga0187871_10000889_pt1 | contig 27201 bp, 22 predicted proteins | sample June2016WEW_16_1_FD_132988 | JGI IMG/M metagenome (GOLD analysis project Ga0187871, IMG submission 132988) | Peatland microbial communities from SPRUCE experiment site at the Marcell Experimental Forest, Minnesota, USA - June2016WEW_16_10 | ecosystem: Environmental > Terrestrial > Soil >...
CGGCCTGGCCGCCAAGTTTACCTTCCGTGCCGACCTCGCGCGCCACGCGCGTGACTTCGCCGGCGAAGGCATTCAACTGATCCACCATGGTGTTGATGGTGTTCTTGAGTTCCAGGATTTCGCCGCGCACATCCACCGTAATCTTGCGGCTGAGGTCGCCTTTGGCTACGGCCGTGGTGACTTCGGCGATGTTGCGCACCTGGGCCGTCAGGTTGCCCGCCATGGAATTGACCGAGTCCGTCAAATCCTTCCACGTCCCGCCGACGCCCTTCACATCCGCCTGGCCGCCGAGTTTGCCTTCCGTGCCGACCTCGCGCGCCACGCGCGTGACTTCACCGGCGAAGGCGTTCAACTGATCCACCATGGTGTTGATGGTGTTCTTCAACTCCAGAATTTCGCCGCGCACGTCCACAGTGATCTTGCGGGACAAGTCGCCGGTGGCGACGGCGGTAGTCACTTCGGCGATGTTGCGCACCTGGGCCGTCAGGTTGCCCGCCATGGAGTTCACCGAGTCGGTCAGATCTTTCCAGGTGCCGGCTACACCTTTCACCTCGGCCTGGCCGCCTAACTTGCCTTCCGTGCCGACCTCGCGCGCCACGCGCGTGACTTCGGAGGCGAAGGCGTTCAACTGGTCCACCATAGTGTTGATGGTGTTCTTCAGCTCCAGAATCTCGCCCCGCACATCTACCGTGATTTTGCGAGAGAGGTCGCCGTTGGCTACCGCGGTGGTCACTTCCGCGATGTTGCGGACCTGCGCGGTGAGGTTGCCCGCCATGGAATTGACGCTATCGGTCAGATCCTTCCAGACGCCGCCCACGCCCTTCACTTCGGCTTGGCCGCCGAGTTCGCCTTCCGTGCCGACCTCGCGCGCCACGCGCGTCACTTCCGACGCAAACGCGTTCAACTGGTCGACCATGGTGTTCACGGTGTCCTTGACTTCCAGGATCTCGCCGCGCACATCCACTGTAATTTTACGGGAAAGGTCTCCCTTGGCCACGGCGGTGGTCACTTCGGCGATGTTGCGGACCTGCGTGGTGAGGTTCGCCGCCATGGAGTTCACGCTGTCGGTAAGGTCCTTCCAGGTGCCGCCGACACCTTTTACATCCGCCTGGCCGCCCAGTTTGCCTTCGGTGCCGACCTCGCGGGCCACGCGGGTGACTTCGCCGGCGAAGGCGTTGAGCTGATCGACCATGGTATTGATGGTGTTCTTCAACTCCAGAATTTCGCCGCGCACATCCACGGTGATCTTGCGGCTCAGGTCGCCTTTGGCCACGGCCGTGGTGACTTCGGCGATGTTGCGCACCTGGGCCGTCAGGTTGCCCGCCATGGAGTTCACGCTGTCGGTAAGATCCTTCCAGGTGCCGGCCACGCCGCGCACGTCGGCTTGGCCTCCCAGCTTACCTTCCGTACCCACTTCGCGCGCCACGCGCGTCACTTCCGAGGCGAAAGAACTGAGCTGATCCACCATGGTGTTGATGGTGTTTTTCAGCTCCAGAATTTCGCCGCGCACATCCACTGTAATCTTGCGGGATAAGTTGCCGGTAGCGACGGCTGTGGTGACTTCGGCGATGTTGCGGACCTGGGCTGTCAGGTTGCCCGCCATGGAGTTGACCGAATCCGTCAGATCCTTCCAGGTGCCGGCTACGCCCTTAACCTCAGCCTGGCCGCCCAACTTGCCTTCCGTACCGACCTCGCGCGCCACGCGCGTGACTTCGGAAGCGAAGGCATTCAACTGATCCACCATGGTGTTGATGGTGTTCTTCAGTTCCAGAATCTCACCCCGCACGTCTACCGTGATCTTACGGGACAGGTCGCCGTTGGCCACCGCCGTGGTCACTTCGGCGATATTACGGACTTGTGCCGTGAGGTTGCCGGCCATGGAATTGACCGAATCCGTGAGATCCTTCCAGACGCCGCCGACGCCCTTCACCTCGGCTTGGCCGCCGAGTTCGCCTTCCGTACCCACCTCGCGCGCCACGCGCGTCACTTCCGAAGCAAAAGCGTTTAACTGATCGACCATCGTGTTGATGGTGTTCTTCAACTCCAGGATTTCGCCCTTCACATCCACCGTGATTTTGCGGGAGAGATCGCCGTTGGCCACCGCGGTAGTGACCTCGGCGATGTTGCGCACCTGGGCCGTCAGGTTGCCCGCCATGGAGTTTACATTATCCGTCAGATCCTTCCAGACGCCGCCCACGCCCTGCACCACGGCCTGGCCGCCGAGTTTGCCCTCGGTGCCCACCTCGCGCGCGACGCGGGTCACCTCGGAGGCGAAGGAATTCAACTGCGCAACCATGGTATTCACGACGCGGGCGGTATGCAGGAACTCGCCCTTCAGCGACCGTCCGTCGACCTCCAGCGCCATGGTCTGCGAAAGATCGCCTTTGGCGACGGCGCCGATCACACGGGCGACTTCCGTGGAGGGCTGCACCAGGTCCCCAATCAAACCGTTCACCGAGTCGAGACAGTCCGCCCACCCTCCGAACGCCGATCCGAGGTTGGCCCGCTGCGTGATTTTGCCTTCCTTGCCCACCGCGCGGCTGATACGGTCGAATTCGCTCGCCATGCGCTGGTTCAACTTGAAGATGTCGTTCAGCGTGTCGGCCACTTTGCCCGCGACGCCGGCCAGGTTAACCGGCAGGCGAACCGAGAAGTCGCCGTCCTTGAAGGCAATCAAAGTCTTCAATAAAATGCTCGTATCGAGCGCATCGCTAACCATTTCCGACTCCATCGAAGGTTCCTTTCTTCACCCTGCGATCAAACTGCGGGCTTCGTAGTCCTGTGTTCCAACAAATCCTTGAATATCGCTCCCAGGCCTAAGAACTGTTCCAGGGAGGATGGTTTTCGCAAATAGCAGGCGGCGCCGAACTGGCTGGCGGCCAACCGGTCGCGCGGGGAGTCCGACGATGTCAGAACGACAACCGGAACGTGGGACAACTCCGGAGTTTCCTGGATGCGTTGCAGAATCTCCGTCCCGTCGTGCCGCGGAAGATTCAGGTCCAGGATGATCAGACCTAACATTTGGGCTTCGCGCAGACCTTGCTCAGAGGAGAGCATCCGCAACACCTCGCCGCCATCCGAAACGATCCGCATGGGGCAGTCCAGACCGTGCTCCCGGAGCGCCTCCCGGATCAGGTAGACATCCGCAGGGTTATCTTCAGCGAGCAGTATTTCAGGCATCGTTCCCTCATGCGGCATGCCGCCGCCTTCTATCCAGCTTTAGCGCGGCAGGACGTGCCCTGCGCGCGGGTACATTTCTTGCATTATGAGGCAGTGCAGATTTTGTATCGGCCATCCCATTTCCGCGGCCGGTATAGCGCGATTTTACCCGGCCAATTCCGTTTTTGCAGCAACCCGCACCCTTAAGCCATGCTGTCAATACAGAGAAGCCGTCTGTTATTGCATGTTTGCGTCCATTTCAAGTTCGGGTTTGCGGTGGCGTTTTCATTCCGATTCGAAAGCTCACGCGGGCATCCAGTGCGTCGGCCTGCCCAGATTGGCGCATTGCTTGCTGTGGGGCGGCTGATGTCCGACGAGCTTCCAATTCGAGTCCTCATCATCGACGACAATAGCCTCGACCGCAGCCTGTACAAAGAGTGCCTCGAAAGCTCACCGGCGTGGCATTTCGAATTCGCCGAGGCGGAATCCGCGATAGCCGGCATCGAACTGGCCAAGGCCTGGCGCCCGGACTGCACGTTGTTGGATTTTAACCTGCCCGATATCGATGGAATCGAAGCGCTCACCCGTCTGCGGGGCGATCCCAACCGGATTCCCTGCGCCACTGTGATGCTGACCGCCTATGGCGGCGAAGAATTGGCCGTTAAAGCCATGAAGGCGGGGGCTTCCGATTATCTGCCAAAGGGCCACTTGTCATCCGATACGCTGCCGCACACGGTGGTAAACGCCGTGGAGCGCTTCCGATTGCAACAGCAGATTGCCCAACAACAAGCCGCGCTGGCGATTAGCGAGCGGCGTTATCAGATTCTGCTCGAGGCCATCCCGCAGATGGTCTGGATCGCCAACGCGGAGGGCCGCGTGGAGTATGCCAACCGCCGCTGGTTCGACTACACCCAACTCGCTGTAGAGGAAGCCACTCTTTTCGGCTGGGACCGGCTGCTTCATCCGGAAGATGTCGAACGAACCCGAACTGCCTGGCAGCGCGCGATACAGTCGGGCGCTACGTTCGAGATCGAGCATCGGCTCAGGCGCGCATCCGACGGCAGCCACCGATGGCACCTGGTGCGGGCCGTTCCTTTGCGGACCCAAACCGGAGAGATTGCCAACTGGCTGGGCACCTGCACCGAGATCGAGGATCAAAAGCGCGCTGAAACGGCCACATTCGAAGAGCAGAAACTCAAGGGGATCGGCCGGCTGGCGGGCGGCGTGGCCCACGATTTCAATAATCTTCTGGTCTGCGTCCTGGGCGGGGCGAGTTGCGCCGCGCAGAGCATACCGCCCGGGCACCCTGCCCATGAGATGTTGGACCAGGTGCTGCTGGCCGGCGAGCGGCTCGCCGAACTCACCCGCCGCATGTTGGCTTATGCGGGCAAGGCGACTTTCCGGGTGGAACCGACGGATGTCGAGCAACTCGTTCAGGACGCGTGCGACAGCGTGCGGGACGCCATACCCGATACGGTGCGCCTGGAAATCCAAAGCAGTCCGTGCGTGCCGCCGGTACGGACCGATTCCACGCATATGCGGCAAGCCATTGTGGATCTGGTGCTGAACGCGGTGGAGGCCATCGGGGAGGGGACTTCGGGCCGGATATCGGTGAATACAGCCGTGGTGGAGGTGGGTGAAGAATCCATCCGCAGTGGGGGATTCGGACCGTCCGCGACCACCGGCAAGTACGTCGCGCTGGAAGTCCGCGATACCGGGTGCGGCATGGATGAGGAGACGCGAAAGAAGGCTTTCGATCCTTTCTTTACCACGAAATTCATGGGCCGGGGACTCGGCCTGGCGGCGGTGCACGGATTCGTACGCAGTACGGGAGGCGGCGTGCAGGTTGACAGCGCGCCCGGAAAAGGCAGCCGGTTCCGGGTTTTGCTGCCGGTAGTGGCCGCGGAAACCTCGCAGGGGGCGTGCGGGTGATGGGCGCGCCCGCACAACTCAAGGGTCTGGCCGGCACCGCGCCGGGCACAGCCTCTGAAGACTGTTGGCTCCGCCTGAATGCCGATGCACTGCACGATTTGAGCAGCCCGGTAAATCAGATCGGAACTCTGGCCGAACTGATCGTCAAGAAATACAGGGGTGTTTTGGGCGAAGAGGCCGAAACCCTGTTCGGCTTCCTGCAGACGTCCGTGGGACGTCTGCAGAATCTGGTAGGCGGATTGAATACCTATCTGCGGGTGGCCGGCGCCCCAGGCGCGCGCCGGCTTTGCGAATCCGATTTGCTGTTAACCGCCGCCCGGGCGTCGGTGCAGCCCGCGATTGACCAAAATGGCGCGGTCGTGACCCACGATCCACTCCCGCAAGTGTACGGCGACCCGAATCAGATCGGATATGCCTTTCGGAGCCTCTTGGAAAACGCGATCAAGTTCCGGCGTGAACAGCGGCCGGAAGTTCACATTTCCGCGGCGGAAGCCGGCGACACCTGGATATTCTCCGTGCGCGACAACGGTATCGGCATCGATCCCGCATACCGGGATCGTATCTTCGGAGTGTTCAAGCGCCTTCACAATGAAGACTACCGGGGGGCAGGCATCGGCCTGGCTACTACCCGGCAAATTGTGGAAGAGCACGGAGGCCGGATTTGGGTCGAGTCGCAGCTAGGCCTGGGAAGTACCTTCTTCTTCAGCCTGCCACGCGCGGCGTCATGAGATTGAGGAAGCCACCACGCTCATGGAAAGCTCGGGAATCGTGAAGTAGAAGGTGGACCCCTCGCCGGGCGCCGATTCCACCCAGATGGCCCCGCCGTGATTCTCCACAATGCGCTTGCAGAGGGCCAGGCCCACGCCGCTGCCGGGATACTCCCTTCCATGCAGGCGCTTGAATACCGTGAAGATGCGGTCCCAATACTCGGGATCGATCCCGATGCCATTATCCTTGAATGCAAACTGCCAGAAGCCGTTCCGTTTCCGCGCCGAAATGTAGATGTGGGGCGTCTCCACGCGGCGGTATTTGATGGAATTGCCGATGAGGTTGGCGAACAGGGAGACCAGCCTGGCTTCGTTGCCCGGAACCGTTGGTAAAGGATCGTGGGTAACGACTGCCCCGGATTCGCGCACGATCAGTTGCATCTCAAACAGGGCGGTGGCCAGCACTGCCTCGGTCGAGACGGGTTCCAAGACACTGTCCGGCGCGCCCGCCGATGAGTAATTGAGCACATCCTGCACGAAAGACTGCATGCGCTTGGCGGCGGATACCGTGATCGCGATGTGCTCATCGGCCGTCTGGTCGAGCTTTCCCGAGTACTGCTTCGCCAGAAGCTGCGTATAGGACGCCACCATCCGCAAAGGCTCGTTCAGCTCATGCGAAACCATGTAGGCGAATTGCTGAAGCTCTTCGTTGGAGCGGCGCAGCGCGACCTCCGCCTGGCGGGCCCGCAGCAGCGCGCGGATGGTAGCTACCAGAACGGCGGGTTCGATGGGTTCGGTGAGATAGCTGTCCGCGCCGCCTTCCAAACCGGCGACCATGTCCCGTGGAGAGGTCTTCGAGGCGGTCAGATGCAGCACGACGACATCCGCGGTTAGCGAATTGGTCTTCAAGCGCCGGCAGACTTCCAGACCGCTCAAATCGGGCAGATTTATATCAAGTAACACGAGTCCCGGCTTACACTCCGACGCCAGGCGCAAGGCCTCCTGCCCGGTAGCGGCCTCCCTGACTTCGAAGCCGGCCTGCGAAAGAACTTTCGTGCGCGCATACCGCCCGGGCCCATAGTCGTCAACGTTGATGATCGTCGGCATAAAAACAGATGTTGGTTACTGTATCAGCAGCCCGGCATGGTCGAGTATCTCACGGATCGTGGCCAGCGCGTCCGGACGCGCCAGGTACTCCTTTGATATTACCCCCGCGACACCCTGCAGCCGCTCCAGATCGGTGTCGGCCAGGTGCATCGACGTATTGATAATTACTTTGATGCCGTTCGTCCGCGGATCGGACTGCAGATGCCTGAAGACTTCGAAACCGCTCATTTCAGGCATGACCAGGTCGAGGAAGATGAGGCGGGGACCCTCCGCGTGGGCCTTCGCCAGCCCCTCGACGCCGCTGGATGCTTCCGTGACGGGGACATTTAGGGTACGGAACAGATGCTTCAGGAGGTAGCGGTCGCGCTCGTTGTCGTCGATGATGAGGACACGATCGAGATACCTTTTCGATGTCAGACGCACCAACTCGTCGCGAAACCTTTGCGGCTCGACGGGCTTGACCAGGTAACCGTCGGCACCCAACTGGTAGCCTCTACGGGGATCGTTGAGCGTGGTCACCAACAGCACCGGTACGTCTTTGGTGGCGGGCGATTCCTTGAGCTTTACCAGGAAACCCCAGCTATCTTCGCCGCGCAACATGACATCGAGAACAATCAAGGCCGGCCGGAAGGAGGCCAGCTTTCTTTGCGCCTCGGCTACCGTGGCGGCCCGGACAACCTGGAAGTCGGTGTCCTTCAGCCACCTGCCGTAAAGCAGGACCGCCTCGTCGCTGTTCTCGACAACCAGCAGGGGTTGCCTGCCGGCTTCGAGGTCCATCAGGCCGCTGTCCGGGGCCTCCGGAGCCACCCGATAAAACACGGGAAGCACCACCGAAAATGTCGACCCCGCTCCCGGCGCGCTGGTTAACTGCACTTCACCGCCGAGCAGATGGGCCAGCTTTCGCGATAGCGGCAGGCCTAATCCAGTTCCCCTTACCCGCCTTTGGATGGGATTCTCCACTTGTGCGAAGTCCTGAAAGATCCTCTCCTGGTCTTCCGGTGCGATGCCGATGCCGGTGTCCGCCACCGATATCTTGATGTGATCCCCGTCCACCGTCTGGGCCGATACCCGGACCTCACCGCGTTCCGTGAACTTCAAAGCGTTCGAGATGAAATTGCGCAGGATTTGGGAGATCTTTCCTTCGTCGGTATATAACTTCGGCACCTCCGGCGACGGTTCGAAAACGAGATTCACCGACTGATTCAGGAATAGCGGGCGAAGCATGCCGCGCAGCGCGCCGAAGAGGTCCTGCACTTCGAATTCGACCGGCTTCACTTCCACCTTGCCGGCCTCCACCTTGGCCAGGTCCAGCAGGTCGTTCACCAGTTCGTAGAGGTCTTCCGCGGCCTTTTTGATGAAGCTGACCTGCTGCCGTTGTTCCGCGTTCAAGGGTCCATCCACCTCATCGGTCAGCAGACCCGCCAGGGCCAGGATCGAATTGAGGGGCGACCGGAACTCGTGACTCATGTTCGACAGAAACTTCGATTTCAGCTCGTCGGCGCGGCGCAGGTGATCGGCCTTTTCATCCAGCTCCGCATACAAGGCCACCACGCCGCGGTTGGTGTCTTGCAACTCCCGATTCAGGAAGGTCAGCTCTTCCTGCCGTTTGCGCAGCTCTTCGAGCGTGCGCAGCAGTTCCTGGTTTTGGAGTTGAATCTCGGCGAACGCATCTTCCGGTTTCTCGGCGGCCAGCACCTCCGCCATGCGGGCAGCCGCCTCGCGCGCCGTCGCGCTGGTGCGCCGCGGCAGGTGTTTCCGCATCACGACGGTAGTCCCGTGGCGTTGGCTGGACTGGATTTCAAATTCGTCCATCAGCCGGCGGGCGCCCGTGATGCCCATTCCCATACCGGTGGAGGACCGGTAACGCCCTTCCAGGATCCGCTCGAGGTCTCGAATGCCGGCGCCCTGGTCCAGGATGCTAATGGTCAACGCTTCCAGGACCGCGCCGCCCTCCATGACATATTCGACCTTGCCTCCGCCGCCGTAGTGGAAAGCGTTCCGCGCGATTTCCGAGACGGCCGTGGCGATGCGTGTCTGGTCCTGCGCATCGAAGCCCGCCAGGCGCGCGATCTGGCGGGCGCGCTGGCGGGCCGCAACAGTGTCACGTTCCGAGCGGATGTTCAGGGTGAGGATCGGGACGGACATGGCATGTTCGCTGGTTGCCATCGGACCGCCTACTTGGCCACCACAATGGTAGCGTCGTCATTCCCACGGGAAAAATCGCGATAGACGACACCCGCGATGATGGCGGGGTCATGCGCAGCCAGCCCCGGATAATCGAAGAGGTTCCAATGCGTCGAAATGCCGTCCGAGTGCAGGACCAGCGTGGCGCCCTCCGGATATGGATACTGGAATTCTCGAATATGCCGGGCTTCCACGCCGGCCGTGCCGTTGGTCGATACCATGTGCCGCGGCGGAGCATCGCCGGAAAAAACGATGCCCGAGACATTTCCGAGTCCGCCGAAGGCTACCGTTCCGCGTTCCGCGTCGATCTCCGCGATGGCCACGGCGGCCCCCCGGGTATGGCGCAGCGCATCGTGGACCGCGGCCAGCAAGTCGACCAGCGCGAGATCGGGATGCCTGTAGAGGGTATCGACTGCGGCCGTGGATGCGATTGCGGCATCGGTTCCGTGGCCCAAGCCGTCGGCCAGCAAAAAAACCCGCCGCCCCGCTACGGCGGTCTGGCCCCACTGATCGCCGCAGACTTCTTCGCCGGGCTTGGGCACTTGCACGGCGCCGGTATTTGCGGGCTGCAAGGGTATTCCCGCTTCCGCCGCAAGACGCACCAGAATGGCCGTGCCGCGCCCTGGCCGCGAATAGATCTCCGAATACGAAGAGAGGCGGCCGATGGCGCCCAGCCCCGTGCCGGATGTGCCGGTAGTGCTGTGCCCGTCCTGCCGGGACGATTCCACATCGGCCATCCCGGGTCCACTGTCGAGGATCAGGATTTCGAGCAATCGACATCCCGGAACCTGCCCTGCGATGACCTGCCCGCGCGTCGCGTGCTTCAGCAGGTTGGTGCAAGCTTCGGTAACGACCAGGGCGGCTTTTTCGGCGGCCTGCTCGTTGAAATCCAAAGCATGCGCGATCCGCCGCACTTCCCGGCGCGCTTCCGCAATCTGGCTCGGGTCTTCAATACGGGCGATGTATGCCGGCATTCCTTAGAGGCCCTTCCATCTTAGAATCGTTACGCGCGTTCCATGCCCTGGCTCGGAATCGATCTCAAACTCGCTCGAAAGGCGCTTGGCGCCCCCCAGCCCCAGCCCCATCCCCCCGCCGGTGGTAAATCCGTCCTTCAACGCCAGGGCGATGTCGGGGATGCCGGGACCTTCGTCTTCAAAAATAATGCGCAGGCCGGGCCGCGACCCGTTGCGGACCGATTGGATGGTGGCGCTGCCGCCCCCTCCATAATCCAGCGTGTTGCGTGCCAATTCGCTGGATGCGGTGACGATCTTAGTCTGATCCACCAAATTGAATCCCATCTCCACGGCCAGCCGCCGGACCGCCTGCCGGACGCTCACGACGTCTTGGGATGTCCGAATTTCGTGGGTCTCAGATTTCTGCGCTTCCATCGCCGTCCTGGCCGTGATCGTTCATACCGAGATACATCCGCAATGTCTGCATGCCTTTTTCGACGTCCAGCGCGGTACGGATGCCCTTCATCGGCAGGCCCAACTCGACCAGCGTGATCGCCACCGACGGCTGCATGCCCACCACCACCGTCTGGGCGTCCAACAGCCTCGCCATATTCGCAATGTTGCTGAGCATCCGGCCGATAAACGAGTCCACCATTTCGAGCGCGGAGATATCGATCAGCACACCGTGCGCGCGCGATTTCACGATCTGCTCGGTCAGATCGTCTTGCAGGGTGAGGGCCAGGCGGTCGTGCATATCCACCTGGATGGTGACCAGGAGGAACTGCCCCATTTTCAGGATCGGAATCCGTTCCACGCGGTCAGGCCTCCTGGCTCGCGTTTCCGCCGCTGTTCTTCAGGCGGAACACCCCATAACCGGTGCGCTTGAGGGCCACGGCAAAGGCGTCGGCCAGCGTGGCCTTGGTGGTGACATCCTCCAGGTTTACCCCCAAGTGAATAATGGTCTGCGCAATCTGCGGCCGGATCCCGCTGATGATGCAATCGGCCCCCATCAGCCGCGCCGCGGCAACCGTTTTCAATAGGTGCTGCGCCACCAGGGTATCTACCGTGGGAACGCCGGTGATGTCGATAACCGCGATGTCGGAGCGCGTCTGGACGATGGCCTCCAGCAGATTCTGCATCACGACCTGTGTTCGGGCGCTGTCCAGAGTGCCGATCAGCGGGAGCGCCAGGATGTTATCCCACAAACGCACGACCGGCGTCGAGAGCTCCAGCAGCTCCTGCTGCTGGCGCGCGATGACTTCTTCCCGCGATTTTTGAAAGGCCTCCATCGTAAGCAGGCCGAGACGGTCCAGGAGCAGCGTGGCCTTCCAACTCTCGTCCGCCAGCGTTTCGGCATCCTTCGACTCACGGCGCAAGCGGTTGAACAGCGGCTCTTTGAGCGAAAAGACGAACATGGCCGTCTCCACAGGCGTAGATCCGGCCCTGGCGCGCGCGGCCGAGAGCTGCGTCAGAAAATCGCGGACCCCACTCCACTCGGGTTTCGAGATGTCGTAGCCGCCTTCCTGGCTGGCCTGCCGCATCATCGCCAGAAACTCGCCGGCATTCGTTTGGAGCTGCTTTTCTTCAACGGCGGTCATTCTCCTGCCGGATGTATTCGCCTGCAGAGCGATCCAATCCTTCAGCAGGCCTTCCTCGTCTTTGCGAATGATTTCGTGCAAGCGATTTCCTGTATCGAGCAATGTTCTGGTCTCCTAGGGGGTTCCATTATATCTAGCTTCCGCTTCTACGCGCCGACGCCCGAAGCCGGCTACCGCGAAGGCCGGCCGGCTCTCAAAAGGTCGTGAATCGCGGATCCCACCGTTTCCACGAAGCTATCGAGTGTGGCAGGTTTCGTGATGAAGGCGTTCGCACCCAGATCCAGCGACTTTTGCCGGTCCTGGGTGAGTTTGGAGGAGGTGAGGACAGCCACCGGCACAGCGGCGTATTTCGGCTCGCCACGCACCAAGCGCAGCAGTTCGAAACCATCCAGCCGCGGTAAATTCAGATCCAAAATGATGGCAGCGGGCAGTTCCTCATTGGTTTTCAAGTAGCACGCGCACTCTTCGCCATCTGGAAATACTTTCAGATCGACCTCCAGCCCCGCTACGCGCAGAGTCTCCTCGATGAGAATCACGTCCGCGCCGCTATCCTCCGCGATAATAATGCGTACGGGACCGGGTCCGGCCATCAGCACGCCTCCCTGGGAACCGTGAACTTGAATATCGCTCCGCAGCCCGGTTCCGATTCCACCCAGATCCTGCCGCCGTGCCTCTCCACGATTCCGCGGCAAAGGGCCAGTCCGATTCCGGTGCCTTGATACTCCCCGCCGTGCAATCGTTTAAAAACCCCGAAAATCATTTTATGGTAGGCGGGCGCGATACCGATGCCGTTGTCGGCTACCGAGAATACCCACCGGCGGCCTTGCGGGGAGGCCGATATCTGGATCCGCGGGGCGCGGGGCCCGCGATACTTAATGGCATTGCCCATCAGATTTTGGAACAATTGGACGAGATTGACAATGTCGCCCTGAACTTCGGGCAGCTTGCCGATCTCCAGCACCGCCGCGCTCTCCTCAATGGCGTGCTCCAGGTTGTTGGCGGCCCAGTCCACGGCTGAGCGCGTGGCCACGCTAGTAAACGGAATGTCGCCCGAGTTGACGGTTTTTGAATATTTAAGAAGGTCGCCGATCAGGTTCCGCATGCGCTCGGCCGAGGACACGATATGGCCGATCAGTTCATTGGCTCCCGCGTCGAGCTTCGCGCCGTAGCGCCGCTGTAGTAGTTCGCTCATGGCCGAGATGCCCCGCAGCGGCTCCTGCAGATCGTGTGCCGCGACGTAGCCGAATTGCTCCAAATCGGCATTCGCCCGCGCCAGGCGTTCCGCCTGCTCGGCCAGCGTCTGCTCCGCGAGCTTTCGTTCGGTGATATCGCGGGCAATCTTCGAGGCGCCCACGATCGAGCCGTGGACGTCGCGAATGGGAGAGACGGTTAAGGAAATGTTTAGGAGATGCCCCTGCTTGGTTTGCCGAACCGTCTCGAAATGGTCCACGCGGCGGCCCTGTTTGATTTCTTCGAGGATAACGGGCATTTCATCAATGCGCCCGGGAGGAGCGAGAATCGAGATGGGTTTGCCGATGACCTCTTCCGCGGAATAACCAAAAATTCGTTCGGCACCCTTGTTCCAGCTTGTAACGATGCCCCGCAGGTCTTTGCTGATAATCGCGTCGTCGGAGGACTCGACAATAGAAGCCAGCAGCCGATGGACTTCGATGGCGGTATCAAACACTTGGTGATTTCACTCCTACCGAATCCACGGCTTTTCTGAGACGCATTTGTTATTGCAATCCTCGGACCAAGGTGTTGGTCTATTGTGCGGTATAGTCCAGATCTCGGGCTGTTTCGTATAGGGCCAAGCGCCCGCGAAGAAGATCGTACGCGGCCAGAAGTAATAATCTGGCAGCGGCTTCGGAACAACCCAAGATCCTGGCGATCTGCCCGCAGTCCATCTGATGGTACTTGTGCAGCAACACTGCGGCGCGCTGCTTACCCGGCATGCCGGCCACCACGCGTCTCGCCTCTTCGCAGACATCGCCGGCGCACCCGGGCGAAGGCGGGCTCTGCCGATCGGGCAGCTCTTGCAATGCCAAATCCACAGCCACGCGAAACAAGCGGGTCGTTACCTGTGGAGCACTGTCCGGGCCTGGACGGCACACTCGCTCAAACACTTCCATGGCGAGTTCTTCGGCAACCTGCCGGTCCTGTATCATCCGGTACAGAAAGTGAACGATTGCCATCCGCTGTCTCTCGCCCACCGATACCAAGGTGTGTGCGGGAGCCCTGCCGCGTAGGCCGGCTAAGCATTCAATCTCAAGCATGTCTCCTGTTTCCGCCGCCCGCTGCATCGGGCGTTTCCTCTATACACGTGGGCAGGCAATCTGCGTGCCATGCTCAATTTCCCAAAGCATAGTCCGAAGCGATTCGAAATTGCCGGGCCTGCTATGCAGGATCGGTCCTCGGCGTGCACGAATTGTTCGCCGCTAAGTGCGGTAACTTTCGATTACGAGGTGCATCGCGTTAAAATGGGCCAAAGCGATGGGATTTTAGGAATGTCCGCTCAAGTATTGGTAGTGGAAGACGATCCGTCCGAGCGATTCGATTTGGCTGAAATGGTCTCGGCTTTCGGCTTCCAGGTGGTCACGGCAGCGGATGGCCGGGAGGCGCTTGAAAAGCTGGGCTCTTTTCCAGCCAAGGTGATCCTGACGGACTTAATGATGCCAGGCATGGACGGCATCGAACTCCTGAAGGAACTCGGCGCACACGGCGATCGCACGCCTACGGTGGTTCTTACGGCGTTCGGAAGCATCGATCGCGCCATTTCCATCGTGCACGACCTCAAGGCCTTTTGGTTTCTCGAAAAGCCGGTACAGCCCGGAGTGATGCGTGCTCTTTTGGAACGCGCGATTCAGCAAAGCCGCCTTGTCGAGGAGACCGAACACCTTAGCCGCCAGCTCAGCTATCAGGGCGTAATGGGCGATATGGTGGGCGATTCGTCGCCCATGAAGGAGGTGTTCTCCCTAATCCGGCAAGTGGCGCCCACCACTGCATCGGTCCTGATCACCGGTGAAAGCGGGACGGGAAAAGAGCTGGTGGCGCGGGCGATTCATCGCCTGAGCCCGCGCTGCGGCGGCCCCTTCGTGGCTATTAATTGCGCCGCGCTACCGGAGAGTCTCGTGGAAAGCGAGCTTTTCGGTCACGAAAAAGGGGCATTCACGGGGGCGGCGGCGCGCAGCGTGGGATGTTTCGAGCTCGCCCAGAACGGCACGCTGCTGCTCGATGAGATCGGCGAGATGCCGATCGCCACGCAAGCGAAGCTATTACGGGTGATTGAGGAGTCCAAGGTCCGGCGGCTGGGTGGCTCCTCGGATATTCCGATTTCGGTGCGCGTGCTGGCGGCCACTAACCGCTCCCCCGAAAAAGCCATTGAGGACAAACACCTGCGTGAGGATCTCTACTACCGCCTTAACGTGTTCCACATATCGCTGCCGCCGCTGCGCGAACGCAAGCAGGACATTCCCTCGATCGCCGCGGCGCTGATCGGAGACCTGAATCAGAAACACGAGTGCCGGGTTACCCATTTGAGTCCCGAGGTGCTGGCCCGCTTCAATGCCAGTGCGTGGCCCGGCAACGTGCGCGAGCTGCGCAACGTGCTCGAACGCGCCATCATAGTCGCGGGCAGAGGTGAAATCCAGTTGCAACATCTCCCGGGCTCTTTCGCGCCCCAGCCGCCGCCCCCGTCCCTCCCGCCGCAGACGACCACACCGGCCGAGGATGTCCTCACCATTCGCGCGGGCGCGCAGATGCGCGAAGTGGAAGAAGCTTACATCCGCCTGGTGTTAAGACACACGAGCAATAACAAGCGCCGCGCGGCGAAGGTGCTGGGGATCTGCCTGCGCACCCTGCACGGCAAACTGCGCTCCTTTGAAGGCAAGAATGCGCAGGGAGTTGGCGCGGGGGAATGACCGGCGCGCCGGCCGTCACTCGGCCGGCAGAGTGAACAGAAACACAGCCCCGCTGTCTGTGGATTCGGCCCAAATCCGGCCGCCGTGCCGCTCCAGGATTGTCCGGCAAATCGCCAGCCCCAGACCCGGACCTGGCTTGCGATTTCCCTGCAGCCGCACGAATGGCCGGAAGATGCTCTCCAGGTAGGCCGGCTGCACGCCGGGTCCATTGTCGCGGACGGAAAAGAGCCACTCCTCGGCTCGTCTTTCGACATGGATCCGTATCTGCGGAGGGGCCGGACCGCGATGTCGAAGCGCGTTTTGGAGCAGGTTCTCAAAGACTTCCATCAGCCGGTCGGGAGCCCCTGAAACGCGCGGCAGCTTGTCGTGCGTCACGCTGGCGGCATTGGCCTGCAACTCCTTGTCCAGCTTGGCCAGTACCGCGCGAAACAGCACGTCCAGAGGAGCGGGCTGGAAGAGATCCTTCTGGATTTGCAGAGCGATGGCATAGCTGGCGATGCCATCGGCCAGCAAATCGATCTTCCGGGCGCCGTCGACAATGAAGCCCAGCCGCTCTTCGAGCCCGGGCACCGCGGCCGCCTGGTGGCCCTTCAGAAGCAGATCGGTGTGCACGCGGATGGCGCGCAGAGCGGTCCTCAGATCATGGGAGGCGTGCAAAAGGAAGTCGTCAACCTCAACGTCGCCCGGCATTAATCAAAGGATAGCGGCTCGCCCTATCCGTTGTCTCTCACGAACCGGCGTCACAAGGGCGATTTCTTCCAAGTTAGTAGGGATTTCGAAGTCCCGCCGGCACGCTAAGACCGTGCGCCAGGCATCGGATGGCACTAGCTTTGTCGCCAAAGGGGTACAATTCTTGCACACTTGTTCATAATCTGCATACGTCAAAAGCGATTCTCTCATTAAGATCCGGTCTGGCACAAAGCTTGCTACCGCTATCCCGCACCGAAAATAGGCACGTAAATATGGATGACATCGAAAATGAGATGCCCTCCGGGATTTCAGTTCGTGAAAATTCTGACGCCATTCTGCCTGCTGGTGGCACTGATACCGCTGCTAAGAGGTGAGGAGACCACCGATCAAAACGGACCCGCCGCGCTCAAGAACCTGAGTCTCGAACAGTTGTCGCAAATCGAAGTGACTACGCCTTCTAAAGAGCCGGTCAAAGCCTTTCAAACTCCGGCAGCCATCTACGTCATCACTGGAGAAGATATCCGGCGCTCGGGCGCCACGTGCATCCCCGAGGCCCTGCGGCTGGCGCCGGGCGTGGAGGTTGCCCGCATCGACTCCAACACCTGGTCGATTGGAATCCGGGGTTTCGGGACCAATTTGACCCGATCCGTCCTGGTGCTCATCGATGGCCGCACCGTTTATACGCCCCTATTCGATGGGACCTATTGGGACGTGCAAGACACCATGATGGAGGATATCGACCGCATCGAGGTGATCCGCGGCCCGGGGGCTACGATTTGGGGTCCCAACGCCGTCAATGGTGTCATCAATGTCATCACCAAGAGCGCCAAAGAGACTCAAGGAGCGCTAGTGTCCGCGGGAGGAGGTAACTTCGAACAAGACTTCCTCAATGCGCGCTACGGCGGCGGCAACGACGATGGCTTCAACTACCGCGTTTACGGCAAAGGTTTCACCCGGGGCTCCGAATACCACCCGGACGGGCAGAATTACGACGATTGGCGCGCTGCCCAAGCCGGCTTTCGTATGGACTGGCAAAAGAACGGTCGCGATACCCTCACCTTGCAGGGCGATGTGTACGACGAGGAAGCCGGCGAGAGCGTACAGGCCACCAGCTACACGGCGCCGTATTCGCAGATCGTTAATTCCAACGCGCTCCTTTCCGGCGAAAACGCGATGGCGCGCTGGGAAAGAGTGGTCAACGCGGGAAACGAGATCCACTTACAGGCTTACTGGGACCGGACCGATCGGGAAGGAGCGAACTTCGCCGAAATCCGCAATACCTTCGACATCGACTTTCTACAGCGCCTTCGATTGCCATACCATCAGGAGCTTTCATGGGGACTCGGGGCGCGGGTGGACCCGGTCGACGACACGGTGGTGGTCTCAGGACTGCAGTTCCTTCCCCTGAAGCGGACGGACTATCTCTTCACCGGCTTCGTGCAGGATGAAATCGGTCTGGTGGATCACCGCCTCTCGCTGATCCTGGGGACTAAGCTGCTGCGCACCAATTTCACCGGCGTCAGTCCCCAACCGAGCGTTCGGCTGCTATGGACTCCCAGCGCGAAACAAACCGTCTGGGCGGCTTTCACGCACGCGTTGCGCACACCTTCCGATGCCGAGGAGGACTTTTATCTTCTAGGCTACATCGAGACGCTGGCTAACGGAACGCCTTATCTCGCGCGCTTCAATCCCAACCGCGCGTTCGCTCCGGAACAGCTCAATGGCTCCGAACTCGGCTACCGCCGGCTTCTGAGTTCGGGTCTTTACCTGGATATCGCCGCATTCTATAACCACTATCACGACCTCGAAAGCGAGGATATCATCGGGCCGTCTTTCATCGAGGACAGCCCGCCCCCCACGCATCTTCTGCTGCCGGCGGACTTCGGCAACGGCCTGCTCGCCAATACAAAAGGTGTGGAAGTCGCTCCCGAGTGGAGGCCTACCGGCTTTTGGCGGCTGAGAGGTTCCTATTCATATCTGTATATGAACGTGTTTCGATCGCCGAATTCACTGGATGTGGAGCCCCCTGCCTCGATTTCGGGGGCGAGTCCCCAGCATCAGGTCTCGGTGCAGTCCGCCTTCGACCTTACGAAGAACCTGCAGTTGGACCTCGATTTTCGATACGTCAGCGCGCTGCCCGCGTTGGGCGTTCCGGCTTATTCTACCGGCGACGCCCGCTTCGGGTGGCGATTCAGCAACCAATTCGAACTATCGCTGGTGGGCCAGAACCTCTTCCAACCCTGGCATTTCGAATACGGAACGGTGGGCATCGTCAGAAACGTCTACGCTAGATTGACATGGAGCAGGTAACCCCCAGCGGTTTCCGGCGATCGAAGCAGCGCGCGGCCCGATTGCTCTGCCTGGCAATGGGTATCGGCCTCGGCATGCTCTGCGCCGCCGGAGGAGCCGAGGAAGCCTCCGAGTATCAGGTCAAAGCCGCTTTCCTGTTCAATTTCACGAAATTCGTCGAATGGCAGGCGGCGGCGTTCGCTGCGCCGGATTCGCCCATCGTCATTTGCATTCTGGGAGACGACCCCTTCGGGACCGTGCTGGAGCAGACCGTCGCGGGCGAAGTGGTGAACGGCAGGAAGGTCGCTGTACGTCGAATGAAGCAAGCGCCGCCGCCAAAATCCTGCCAGGTGGTGTTCGCGGGACGGCCCGGCAAGGAAGTTCTCAAGCTTCTCCCCGGCTTGGGGCCTGGAGTACTGACTGTTGGCGAAGGGGAGAATTTTGTTCGGGGTGGCGGCATGATCGCGTTCGTCCTGGAAAACCGCCGCGTGCGGTTCGACATCAACCAGGCCGCCGCGGAAAATGCGGGAATCAAGCTCAGCTCGAGGCTCCTGAGCGTAGCGAAGTCGGTTGAATGAGGCAAACCAGGCGCAAGCCATGCTGACTTTTCGCGACATACCGATTAAGCAGAAGCTGATGGTTATCATCATGGCGACCACCACCGTCGCCCTGGTGCTGGCAGGCGTCGGCATTGTGGCCGCCGACTCGCTGCTTTTCCGCAGTTATCTAAAGCGCGATCTTTCCGCCCTGGCCCGCATCGCCGCCGATAACAGCACCGCGCCGTTGCAGTTTAACGATCCGCGCGTGGCCGCGGACAATCTGGCCGCATTGCGTGTGCGGACTCATCTGGTGGCAGCCTGTATCTACCGGCCGGACGGCACCGTCTTCGCCAGATACTTGCGCCCGGATTCCAACTCCGGATGCCCCTCGGCCGGCGGACCGGATGAACAGCGCTTTAGCCGCGAGGGCCTGATCGTCTCACGCGCGATTATTCTAAACGGCCAGCGCGTCGGAACCCTGGTATTGCTCTACGACCTGGATGAAATCGCCGAGCGCATGAAGCTTTACGGCATCACCGTCTTAGGCGTGCTGCTGGTTTCCACCCTGATCGCGCTGCTGCTCTCCACCAAGCTCCGCGCGGTCATCGCGACTCCCATTTCGCACCTGGTCGGGGCGACTACTTCGGTGTCGGAAACCGGCGACTATAGCGTGCGCGCGCAGAGATTTTCGCGCGACGAGTTGGGGGTTCTGGTGGACCGGTTCAACGAGATGCTGGCCGGTATCCAGTCGCGGGATCACAACCTGCGCACCGCCCTTCACGATCGGGAGGAAGCCCTGCGCGATGCCGAAAAGGCCCGTGAGCGCTTCCGCTTCCTCGCTGAATCCATGCCGCAGAAGATCTTCACCGCGACTCCCGGCGGCGTGGTGGATTACTATAATCGACAATGGACGGAATACACCGGGCTGACCTTCGCGCAGATGGAGGGAGACGGTTGGAAAGAATACCTGCATCCCGAGGACGTCGAGCCCGTTTTCGAGGTGTGGACGAGATCGCTCGCGACAGGTGAGCCATTTCATGCGCAGCAGCGGGTGCGCCGCGCCGATGGCGCGTACCGATGGCATCTGTCCCGGGCTCTCGCCATGCGGGACCCGCAAGGCAGAATCTCGATGTGGATCGGATCGAATACCGACATTCACGAGCAGAAGGAGAAAGAGGACGAACTGCGGCGAGCCAATGAAGACCTGCAGCAGTTCGCCTATTCCGCCAGCCACGATCTGCAGGAGCCCATCCGGAATGTCGCGGTGTACAGTGAGATCCTGGCAAAGCGGTACTCCAATCTGTTGGATGCCGATGGAAGACAGTTCCTGGGCTTCCTGACGGAGGGCGGGCGCCGTTTGGCCACCCTGATCGACGATCTGCTGGCCTACACCAGAGCCGGTGTGGTGGAGAGCAATATGACCGCCGTGGACTCATCGGCTGTTCTCGGCCACGCGATCTCCAGCCTGGCCGAAGCCATCCGCGAAAACGAGGCGGTGGTAACCTGCGACGCCCTGCCTCGCGTGCACATGGGCGAATCGCACTTGCAGCAGGTGTTCCAGAATCTCATCGGCAACGCGCTCAAATATCGAAAAGAAGACCCGCCCCGAATCCATATCTCGGCGGACCATCAGGGCGCCGCATGGCGATTTTCCGTGCGCGACAACGGCATCGGCATCGATCCCCATTACAAGGAGAAAATCTTCGGTGTTTTCAAACGACTTCATCGTGACCAAAAATATAGCGGCACCGGTATTGGGCTGGCAATTTGCCAGCGGGTGGTCGAACGCTACGGGGGACGAATCTGGGTCGAATCTTCCCCAGGGCAAGGAGCGACCTTCTTCTTCACCATCCCGGAACATGCCCCGCGCGTCCATTCCGCCGCCGTTTAATCTCCTGCTGGCGGAAGACAACCTGCCGGACGCCCTGCTGGTGCGCGAGGCCATCAGGATGGAAAACCTGCCGCTAGAGGTGTCGATTGCTCCGGACGGCGAACGGGCGATCCACCTGATTATGACTGCGGAGAAGGACCCCGAGGCACTCTGCCCGCACGTTCTGGTTCTCGATATCAATCTTCCGAGAATCGACGGATTCGAAGTGCTGCGGAGGATTCGCGCCAGCGAGAAATTCAAGAATCTCCCGGTTATCGTGGTCACTTCGTCGGATTCGCCGGCCGATCGCCGCCAGGCCGCCGCGCTCGGCGCAAGATACTTCCGCAAGCCTGTGACCTACGACGAATTCATAAAGATCGGCGCGGTCTTGCGCCAGTTCCTGATAGACAACGGCCTCATCTGAGAGGCTATAACGCCGGAATCCGGCCGCCATTTCTTTAATATACTCAGCCGCATCGAACGCACCAGGCCATTTGGCCGCACGGCCCTGCTGGACGCGCTGCATGTCGCCATGCTGTATATGAAGAAAGGGCGCAATCTGCGCCACAATGTGCGGCAGGTCAAGGCCGCGCTACTCGAGTCGGACGTGCAGGTTTACGCGATGGGATTGTTCGAAGGCGAGGAAAGCGAACTGACGCGGGAAGAGCGGCGTGGCGGCTGTTCAGGTGGAGCGCGTCGAAAGCGCCGAATCCGAGCGTCTGCAGAAACTCGGCGCGGCTCGCATCCTTGCGGTCGGGCGTGACGATCACGCCGCTCACCCAAGCTGCTCCGCCCTCACGAAGCAAGCTGAGAATGCCTTCGACACTCCCAAACGTCCTGCCTGCCATCAAACGTCGTCGTCAACGCTTTGGACGCTGGTATCCGGCTGCATAACAGTCTCCAGAATCTCCCGCGCCTCGGCCTCCCGATCGCGCGGCACCTGCACCCGCACCCACTTATGCAGAAATCCATCCACATCCGTCACGAGGGTTGTAATCTGTCCCAAGACAAAGAAGGGAATTCCAGCTTCTTCAAGCAGTCCCTTAGCCATCGCCACCTGGATGCCGTCGTTCGTCTCCAGTACGACCACTAAGTCAATCGCCGGGTTAAACTCCGAGACAGCTTCCGGCGGAGGCGCGCCGGCCAGCAACGCAACATGGCAATCGGAACATTCCGAAAACTCGTCGCGGTACTCAACCCCGCATTGAGGACAATACATAAATACCCTCCGGTCCAAGTGTACTCTTCTTTGCGCCTCTGGCGTCCGTCCTTGGCGCCTTGAGGAGAAACGCGTTCGCTATCATGAACGTATGCCCGATCTCTTCTCCCCCCTCACCGTCCGGGGCGTCACCTTTCGCAACCGTATAGCCGTCTCGCCGATGTGCGAATATTCGAGCGTCGATGGCTTCGCGAACGACTGGCATCTGGTGCATCTCGGCAGCCGGGCTGTGGGCGGCGCCGGATTGGTGCTCACCGAAGCCGCGGCCGTCGAGCCGCGCGGCCGCATCTCCCCGGCGGACCTCGGAATCTATCGCGACGAGCACATCGAAGTGCTAGCCCGCATCGCGCGCTTCATCCGCGATCGGGGCGCGGCCGCCGGCGTCCAGATCGCGCACGCCGGCCGCAAAGGCAGTACCCGCGCCCCGTGGGAAGGCGGCGCTGTCATTCCCGAGTCCGAGGGAGGCTGGCAGTGCGTCGCGCCGAGTCAAATCCCCTTCCGGCCCGGAGAACCGGCGCCCGCGGAGTTGACCCAATCCGCCATCGCCGGGATCGTGGAAGCATTCGCCGCCGCCGCCCGCCGCGCCGCGGCCGCTGGATTTCAGGTCGTCGAGATCCACGGCGCCCACGGTTACCTGATCGACGAGTTTCTGTCGCCCCTCTCGAATCGCCGCGGCGACGAATACGGCGGGGGGTTCGACGGGCGCATCCGCTTCGCACTGGAAGTTGCCTCCGCCGTGCGCGCCGCCTGGCCCGAATTTTTGCCGCTCTTCATGCGCATCTCGGCCATCGATTGGGTGGAGGACGGCTGGCAGATCCAGGACTCCGTGGAGTTGGCCCGGCGCCTCCAGCCCATGGGCGTCGATTTGATCGATTGCTCTTCGGGCGGCATCGTACCCTATGCCAAGATCCAGGTAGGGCCGGCCTACCAGACGCCTTTCGCCGAACGCATCCGGCATGAGACGGGCGTGCTCACCGGCGCGGTAGGCATGATTACCGAGCCGCGGCAGGCCGATGCCATCGTACGTTCCAGCCAGGCGGACATAGTGTTTCTGGCGCGCGAGTTTCTGCGCGATCCGTATTGGCCCCTGCATGCCGCCAAGACCTTGGGCGCACAGGCCGCGATTCCCAAGCAATACGGGCGCGCCTTCTGATCGAAATAGAAAATTTCAATCTCACCCATAGAAATGTTCCGCTTGGGACCCTCCAAGCCGCCATGCACAATGTAAAGTAGAGTTGTGTGAGCCGAGATCTCCCACTTGGAGACGATCCTTCAGTGAAATATCTGTCCCTGTTGACAGTCCTGCCCGTCGTGGCGTGGGCGCAAAACACTCCCGATCTCCAGGCAAAAGTGACGGCCCTGGAAGCCGCCACCCGGTCGGCCCAAAGCGCGGGCGACAATGCCTGGATGCTGATCAGTGCCGCTCTGGTCCTGATGATGACCGGACCGGGCCTGGCGTTGTTTTATGGTGGTTTGGTGCGCCGCAAGAACGTACTGGCGACGATGATGCAAAGCTTCATCCTGATGGCGGTGGTCACCGTGTTGTGGGCGGTGGTGGGCTACAGCCTGGCCTTTAGCCAAGGTCTACCGTTCATCGGCGACTTACGGTATGCTCTGCTGAACGGCGTAGGTAGCGCGCCGAATGCCGATTACGCCGGCACCATTCCGCATCAGACTTTCATGATTTATCAGTTGATGTTCGCCGTCATCACTCCCGCGCTCATCTCGGGCGCTTTCGCCGAGCGCATGAAGTTCAGCGCCATGCTGCTGTTCATGGTCTTGTGGATGTTGGTGGTGTACTTCCCCATGGCGCACATGGTGTGGGGCAAAGGCGGATTCTTGAACGCGGCGCTGGGCGGCCGGGTTCCTTGCCTGGATTTCGCGGGTGGCACGGTGGTCCACATCACCTCGGGAGTTTCGGCGCTGGTTACCGCGCTGTATCTGGGCAAGCGCCTGGGTTATCCGCACGATGACATGAAGCCGCACAATCTGGTAATCAGCTTCATCGGCGCATGTCTCTTGTGGGTCGGCTGGTTCGGATTCAATGCCGGCAGCGCGCTGGCGGCCTCCAGTCTGGCTACCAGCGCGTTTGTAGCCACCCATTTCGCGGCGGCTGCCGCGGCCCTGGGATGGGTGCTGGCCGAGTGGCGCAGATCGGGCAAACCCAGCGTGCTCGGCGGCATCTCCGGATGTGTCGCCGGTCTGGTTGCCATCACGCCGGCGTCCGGCTTCGTAAAGCCCTTCCCCGCGCTGCTGATCGGTTTTATGGCCGGAGTAGTGTGCTACTTCATGGTGGCCAAGGTCAAACAGAAGCTGGGATATGACGACTCGCTGGACGGCTTCGGCGTGCACGGCTGCGGCGGCACCCTGGGCGCGGTCCTCACGGGCGTTTTCGCCACGGGCGCGGTAAATGCCGGTTTCAAAGGGCCGCTCGGCTGGGTGGACGGCCATCCCGGCCAACTCTGGAATCAATTCGTGGGAATCGCGATCGCCTGGGTGCTGGCCATCGTGGGGACGCTGGTCATACTCAAGATCTGCGACGTCCTCATCGGTTTGCGAGTCACCGAGTCTCAGGAGATGGCAGGGTTGGATTTGAGCATGCACGGCGAAGAAGGCTACATCCTGGAAGCGTGAATATGAAAAAAATCGAGGCCATAATCCAGCCATTCAAGCTGGACGAAGTGAAAGAGGCGCTGGCGGGCATCGGCGTGGATGGCATGACCATCACCGAAGTGCGCGGGCATGGCCGCCAGAAAGGCCACAAAGAGGTCTATCGGGGGCGTGAATACACGGTGGATCTTCTGCCCAAGCTGAAAATCGAGGTAGTGGTGAGCGATGCCCGCTGCGACGAATTGCTCAAGACATTGACCGCCGCCGCACGGACCGGCAAGATCGGCGATGGCAAGATCTTCGTGTTCGATGTAGCCGAGGCCATCCGGATTCGCAATGAAGATCGCGGCGACGCCGCCCTATAAACACCATGCCGCCAGGACAGCCCATTGACCCCGCCATGTAAGGACCCCATCCTGGCCCTGGCGGAACGCACCGCCCTGGTGGACGGCACGGTGGAACGCGCCGCGCGCGAGAAATTGTGGCCGGCCTTCCCCGCCGGGCTGACCCTGCTCGCCGTGGGCGGCTACGGCCGGCGCCATTTGTTTCCCTATTCCGACGTGGATCTTCTCCTGCTGGTGGAAAGCAATCGCCTGGCACAGGATGCTCCCGGGCCCATCTCCGCCTTCCTTCAGACGCTCTGGGATTCGGGGCTGCGCCTCAGCCATTCCGTCCGCACGCCGGAAGAGTGCGCCGAGATCCACGATCAAAACATCGAGCTCAACGTCAGCCTGCTCGACCAGCGCTTCCTGGCCGGCGATCGGGCGTTGTATTCCAACTTCGCCCAAAGGCTTCCGCGTTTCCTCCATGCCCAGCGCGAACCCCTGATGCGCAACCTGACGCGCCTCACCCGCGATCGCCACCAGAAGTATCAGAACACTTACTATCACCTGGAGCCGAACATCAAGGATACGCCGGGCGGCCTGCGCGACTACCAACTGGTTCGCTGGCTGGCCCGCATTCGCGACGTTTCCGCCCCGGAAATCGAACCGTCGTTTCTCTTTCTGGCGCGCCTGCGCTGCTTTCTGCACTCCCGCTCCGGACGCGATAACAACGCCCTCACCTTCGATGCCCAGGAACAGGCCTCTGAATACTTCGCGGCTGCCGGCGCCGCCCAGTGGATGCGCGATTATTTTCTGCACGCCCGCCAGATCTATCGCGCAGCCTTGCGTGAGCTGGAATTGAGCGAAGCGCAGAACAGTTCGCTGTTCACGCAGTTCAAGGATTGGCGCGCGCGGCTTTCAAACGCTGAATTCACCGTCTCGCGCGAACGGGTCCACTTGCGCACGCCCCACGCGCTGGAGACCGACCCCGAGTTAGCCCTCCGCCTGTTCCAATTCGTCGCCCGCCACGGCATCCGTCCCTCCACCGAGGCCGAGCAGCGGCTGGCCATGGCGCTGCCGCGCTTCTTGGAGTGGTTTGCCGCGCCCCGTCCCGTGTGGCCGGCCATCAAGGAGATCCTCTCCCTGCCGTATGCCGCCGAAGCCGTGCGCAGCATGCACGAAACCGGCGTTCTGCGCGCCATCTTTCCCGAAATGGCGCAAATCGAATGCCTGGTCATTCGCGACTTTTATCATCGCTACACGGTGGATGAACACACGTTGGTCACCTTGCAATCCCTGACCGGTTTGCGCGGCGCGCGCGAACCTGCGGTTAAGCGCTATACCGACCTCCTCTCGGAGATGGAAGATCCCGCCCTGCTGCTTTGCGCGCTGCTATTTCACGACGTCGGCAAGGGGAATGCCGTGGGCGGGCACGCCGAGGCGTCCGCGCGTGCCGCCGAGCCGGCCCTGGAGAGAATCGGAATGCCGCGCCCCGAGCGCGATCTGGTGGGCTTCCTCGTCCGCCGGCATCTGGAAATGTCGGCCGTGATGAATTCGCGGGACCTGCAGGATCCGGCCACCGCGCGTCACATGGCCAGGCGCGTGGAAACCGTGGAACGGCTCAAGGCGCTGACCCTGATGACCTACGCCGATATCAGCGGCGTGAATCCGTCCGCCATGACCCCATGGCGCGCCGAAGTGCTCTGGCAGCTCTACCTGCTGACCTACAACGAGCTGACCCGCGAGCTGGCCACCGCACGCATCCCCAGCGCCGCCGCCTATCCGCCCGAAAAACGTGCCTTTCTCGCCGGACTGCCGATGCGCTACGCCCGCACCCACACGCCCGAGGAGATTGACGCGCATTTGCGGCTCGAAAGCCTGTTCCGCCAGCGCGGCGTGGCTGTTTCGCTGGAGAAAGTGGAGGCCGCCTGGCGTTTGACCCTGGTGACCGGCGACCGGCCTTTTCTGTTCGCCTCGGTGGCCGGCACCCTCTCCAGTTTCGGCATGAACATCCTGAAGGCGGAGGCGTTTTCGAACAGCCAGGGCACCGTGCTCGATACCTTCGCCTTTGCCGATCCCATGCGCACGCTGGAGCTGAACC
>Ga0187871_10000893_pt1 | contig 27130 bp, 26 predicted proteins | sample June2016WEW_16_1_FD_132988 | JGI IMG/M metagenome (GOLD analysis project Ga0187871, IMG submission 132988) | Peatland microbial communities from SPRUCE experiment site at the Marcell Experimental Forest, Minnesota, USA - June2016WEW_16_10 | ecosystem: Environmental > Terrestrial > Soil >...
GCTCATTGTCGCCGGATGCCTGGTGGAGCGCTACCGCGGCGACATCCTGCGGGACATGCCGGAGGTGGACGCGCTCATCGGCACCAATGAACTCGACCGTATCGCCGGTCTCTGCGAAGGCTGGGGCGATGCCGCCGGCCCGGACCCCGTCCCGGCGTATCTTTACCACGACCTGACGCCGCGCGTGCTGGCCACCCCCGGACACTACGCTTACATCAAGATCGCGGAAGGCTGCGATCATCCCTGCACGTTCTGCGTCATCCCGCAGTATCGCGGCAAGTTCCGCAGCCGGCGCTTCGAATCGGTGATCGCGGAAGCTACGCGCCTGTTCCAGCAGGGCGTGCGGGAGATCAACCTCATCGGGCAGGATACTACCTGTTTCGGCGAAGATCTGGGCATTGAGGACGGTCTGGCACAGCTTCTGGCGCGCCTGGCGCAAATCGAAACGCCGCGCCCGAAATGGGTCCGGTTTTTGTACGCCTATCCGAACAAGGTGACGCAGAAACTGCTCGATACCATCGCGCAGCACGATGCGCTGGCCAAGTACATCGACATGCCCTTGCAGCATGCCAGCGCCGCCGTGCTGAAGCGTATGAAACGCGGCGCGTCCGGCGATATTTTCCTGAAGCTGCTCGAACGCATACGGCGCACCATCCCGGGCGTGGCCATCCGTACCAGCTTTATCGTAGGTTTTCCCGGCGAGACGGATCGCGATTTCGAGGAGTTGTGCAGCTTCGTGCAGGCCGCGGGTTTCGACCGCCTGGGAGTCTTCTCCTACTCCGACGAAGACACCAGCGGCAGCTACGCGCTCGACGGTAAAGTGGATGCCCGCACCATCTACAACCGCAAGCGCCATCTGATGGCGGTGCAGCGCAAGATCGCGCGGGCTCGCAACCGCAAGCTGGTGGGATCGGAAACCACCGTGCTGGTGTCCGGCCTCTCGTCTGAGACGGATCTATTGTGGGAAGGCCGCCTGTCCACGCAGGCGCCGGAGATCGACGGCGTCACGTTGATCAACGATTTCGAGGGAAGTGAACCGCGCCCGGGGCAGATGCGCAGGCTGCGCATCACCGAAGCGCACGATTACGATCTGGTCGGCACCCTGTTGGCCGATAACGAGAAAGCGGCTGTCGCCAGCCCATCTCTCGTGCAAATAGCCGTATGAAGTGTCCAATCTGTAAGAAGGAAGTCAAAATAGGCGATCCTGAGATGCCCTTTTGCAGCGAACGCTGCCGGATCGTCGATTTGGGCAACTGGGCGTCGGAGAAATACGTGATCTCGAGCCCGGCGCGGCCCGAGGATCTGCGCGTGCAGGACGATAATGACGCGGATTAGTGGGGCATCTTCGAAAACACAATTGGAGGGCGGCCAATCCTGGCCGCGGCCGCCTTTTAGGCTGCCAAGCCGGCTGAAAGCCGGCTGCGGGCACGATTGCCCGCCCCACCACTTGGTTTTCATCGTCTTTTGGCTGCCGGTAAGGCCATGAGGACAGGCTGGAAACCTGCTGCGGCCAATGCCATATCCACCTGGTTCGGCTGCGGCTACTCTCCAATGGCTCCGGGTACAGCCGGTTCCGCGGCAGCCATTGGTATCGCGATCCTGGTGGAACACTATGCTGGATGGAGCCCGCCGTGGTTCGCGGTCCTCGCCGTCGTCGTCTCAGCGCCCGCCGTGTGGGCGGCCGGCGAGACCGCCCGGCGGACCGGCATCGAAGACCCGCAGTTCGTGGTGGTGGATGAAGTCGTGGGCCAGTGGCTCGCGCTGGCCGGCGCGCGCGTCTTGAACTGGAAGACATGGTTGGCCGCCTTCGTGCTCTTCCGTCTGTTCGATATCTGGAAGCCCTTTCCGGTGCGCCAACTGGAATCGCTGCCCGGCGGCGTGGGCATCGTGGCCGACGATCTGATGGCCGGCCTATACGCGGCACTTGTCTTATTTCTGGCAGGATGGTTCAATCTTTATTAAATATGCCTATTCGGAAATCGGCCGACGGCCGTCCGCAAATCGCGCAAGTGAAGCCGGCGGCCGCCATTGCGGGGGGCGATTTTTACATTCAGGGCAAGGGTTTCGCCAAGACGGATCGCCCGCGCGTGACCATCGGCGATGTCGCCGCGCCGGTGGTGATCGGCTCGGATTCGCTGGTGATTGCGCGCGTGCCGGAGGGCGCCGCCGCGGGAGAATTGGTGGTCTCCAGCGGAAACCAGGTGAGCGAGGCATGGGCCTGCGATATCGGCTTTCCCATTGCCGACAGTCTGCACCCGGTGGCCAACCCGGCGGTGGATACGTTCGGCAACATCTACAGCACCTTCAGCGGATCCCGCGGGCAAGCCGTCGCCGTGGCCGTGTTCAAGATCGATCTGAACTACAACATGAAACCGTTCATCAACGAGATGATGAACGCCACGGGCCTCGCGTTCGACCGCCACGGACTGCTTTATGTTTCCAGCCGTCACGATGGCACCGTCTACCAGGTAACTCCCAACGGCAACAGCAGCACTTTCGTAGAGGGCATGGGCGTAGCCACCGGGCTGGCCTTCGACCCCGACGGCAGCTTATACGTCGGCGACCGCCAGGGCACCATCTTCAAGATCAGCCCTACCCGCCAGATTTTCGTTTTCGCCACTTTGGAACCCTCCATTGCGGCCTATCATTTCGCCTACGGCCCGGACGGGTATCTGTATGTCGCCGGGCCCACTACATCCAGCTTCGATTGCGTATATCGCGTTTCGCAAAAGGGCGAAGTGGAAGTTTACTATCGCGGCTTGGGACGTCCCCAAGGCTTGGCCTTCGACGAGGAGGGCCGACTGTACGTGGCGGCCTCCATGGCCGGCCGCAAAGGCGTCGTGCGCATCAAGCCCGATCGCCAGGCGGAGTTGTTCGTCTCCGGACCGGGCATCGTGGGGCTGGCCTTCACGCCTTCCCGCTCGCTGGTGCTGGCCACCACTAATGGCCTGTATCGCGCGGATGTGGGCATCAAAGGCAGGCCGTTGTTCTAACCGCAGATGACCGCCGAAATCATCGCTGTCGGATCCGAGCTCTTGACGCCGCAACGCGTCGATACCAACTCCCTTTTTCTCACCGATCAGCTTAACGGGCTGGGCGTGGAGGTGGTCACCAAGTCGGTCATAGGCGACGACCTGAACCGCCTGGCGGACGCCGTGCGCCGTGCCGTATCGCGTTCCGGGATTGTGATCCTCTGCGGGGGCCTCGGCCCCACCGAGGACGATCTGACGCGCGATGCCGTGGCCGCCGCGCTCGACCGCAAGCTCATCTATCACCCCGAGATCACCGAGGTGCTGGAACAGCGCTTCGCACAGCTCAAACGCAAGATGGTGGAAGTGAACAAGCGGCAGGCCTTCATCATCGAGGGCGCCGAGATCCTGCCCAACGACCGCGGCACCGCTCCGGGACAGTGGATCGACGATTCGGACTCGCACGTCATGCTGCTGCCCGGTCCGCCCCACGAGATGAAGGCCATGTTTACCCGGCAATGCCTGCCGCGGCTGACCCGCATCGTTCCCCGGCACATCATCCGCACGCTGGTGTTGCGCGTTTCCGGAATGCCCGAGTCGGACCTGGATCAAATGATCGCGCCGATCTACAAAAAGTACGAGAACCCGGTGACCACCATCCTGGCCGCGGCCGGCGACATACAAATTCACCTGCGCGCGCGTTGTTCGACCGAAGGCGAAGCGGCGGCGCTCCTGGCGGAAGTGGGCGGACCGATCGAATTGCTGCTGGGCGACCGCATCTACTCGCGCAACGGCCAGCCGCTCGAAGAAGTAGTGGGCGACATGCTGCGCGATCGGCATAACACGCTGTCGGTGGCGGAGAGCGCCACGGGCGGACTGTTGGGCGAGCGCATTACCTCGGTGGCGGGCAGTTCCGCCTACTTCCTGGGCGGTTTCATCACCTATGCCAGCCGCATGAAGGTGGAATGGCTGGGCGTGCCGGAAGATATCATCGCGGAGTTCGGCGCGGTCAGTAGGGAAACCGCCGAGGCCATGGCCTTGGGCGCGCGGCGCCGCACCGGTTCCACTTATGCGCTGGCCATCACCGGAGTGGCTGGGCCCGACGCCGGCGGCGAGAAGGCTCCCGTGGGTACCATCTACGTGGGTTTGGCCGACGCCGCCGGCTGTCAGGTGCTGCATCGCCAGTTCATCGGCGACCGCGCGCGCATCCGCCAGTTCGCCACGCAAATGGCGCTCGATATGTTGCGGCGCAGAATCGCGCGGTAAAACGTCACTTCGATCCGTCTACCCAGAGCCCGTCGCGCATGACTCGCACAGGCTTTCTTAGACTGCGGATGTCTTCCGCCGGATTGGCGGAGAGCAGCAGGAGATCGGCGCGCTTGCCGGGCTCCAGGGTGCCCTCCCGATCCAGATCGCCGAGCGCCGCCGCGCCATTGCGGGTGGCCGCGATCAACACTTCCCCGGGCGCAAGGCCGGCCGCGGCCAGTAAATCCATCTCCCGGTAAGGATCGCTCCCGGATCCCACTGCGATCGGCACGCCGCCGTCCGCCATGCGTTTGGTATTCCGGCTGGCGATGGCCAACTCCGCCGGATTGCGTTCCTGGGCCAGCAGGGGTATGAAAACAATTCGTAGATCCCGCAAGTGCGCAATGAAGGCCGGATCGATGGCTTCGGTGTCGCGGATCATGTGCAGGAAGCCCGTCACGCCGCGGTCCACCAGGGTGCGCGCATCGCGCAGCGCGAACACGTCGCCAAATAACGGCGTATGCTCCCGCCGCGCCTGATCCAGGACCGCGTCGGGATCGCCCGGCCGGATCACGGTGTAGGCATGGCCGCCGTTGCCGTCGTTACTGCCGACCACGTCGATCACCGCCGGCGTGACGAACTTCCCCGCGCCATCGATTTTGTCCGCTTCCGCTGGAACCGGCAGGCCCACCCGCGCGCCCACCGCGCGAATCCGCCCGCTCTCGATGGTGACGACGGAATTGGAAATCGGGGGCCCGCCGGTACCGTCGATCAGGACCGCGCCTACAATAGAGGTCACCGCCGGCTGGTCTGCCGGTTTGCAACCGGCTAGGAGCAGCGCCAGAATCATCACTGAAAACGGAAGTTTCGAGGAGTATCGAGTCAAGGGACCATCATACCTGCTTCCCACGGCGTGCCGCGATTCGGCATCCGTCGCCGGCCCGCCCCTTTTTTCTATCGGGCCACTTGCAAAACGCTGTAACGGGTGTAAGATGTTCACTGGGTAATATTTGAGGGAGCACTCGGGATGCGGCGCTGAGGATGTCAGCGTAGTGGGGAGAGGGCGGCTCTTGTCCGTGATTTTTATAGGGCCCCCAATTACTAATTAACCAGGCTTTCCATACTCTCCATAAGGGAGTCGCCATTCCTGCGGCAGGCGGAGTTAGCGCGCGACCGGGTCCCCACAATTCGAAATGAATTAAAGGACGGCCGGCGCACGCCGGCCCCAGAGGAAAGTAATGGCAAATCCGACCCCCGAACCTCCAGCGGGGAAAGCATCCCCACCACCGCCGCCGAAACCCTCGTTACCACAAGCGATTTTCAGGATTCTCAAAGACCCCGACCCCGCGGGCTCCGATCCGCAAAAACCAATTCTCCGCCGCCGCCGTTTCGTGATCGCCTCTGTGCTGGGAGTGCTCGGCGTCAACTTCCTGATGTTCCTGCGCTTCTTTTTTCCGCGCGCGCTCTACGAACCGAAAACCCGCTTTCGCATCGGCTACCCGTCCGATTTCGGGTTCGGCGTAGACACCAAATTCCAGAATCAATACCGCATCTGGGTGGTGCGCAACACCGAAGGCATCTTCGTCATCTCCGCGATCTGCACCCATCTGGGCTGTACCCCCGACTGGAAGCCCAGTGAGAACAAATTCAAGTGCCCATGCCACGGCAGCGGGTACGATCCGGAGGGCATCAACTTTGAAGGCCCCGCGCCGCGGCCCATGGACCGGGCGCACGTGGAACTCGATCCCGAAGGGCAGATCGTGGTCGACCTGAGCCACGTGTACCGGTGGCCGAAGGGCGAACCCTCGGAATTCGGCGCGGAAGGAGCGATTCTCCGTAATGTGTGAGGTGAATCATGGCTGAAACAGACGGAAAAAACGGCGCACCGCCATCCACAGTCGCGCCCGGCGGCTCGAACGGCAACGGCAAGAATGGCAAGGGCAAAGTGACCGCGCTGCTGGAGGGCGGCAAGGTGGTGCGCGAACGCGCCGTAGACGAACTGAAGGCCCTCAAACAGCCCGAGAAGACGGACCTCTGGAAATCGGTGCTGCGTGTCAAGCACGACGAGACGCCGCGCAGCCGCGCCCTGGGCGTGCTTTCCAACGTTTTCCTGCACCTCCATCCCGCCAAAATCAACCGCGACGCCGTGGCTTACAACTACACCTGGGGCATGGGCGGCATGACGTTTTACGTCTACATCACGCTGGTCTTCACCGGCACGCTGCTGATGTTCTATTACCACCCGTCGAAAGTCGTGGCCTTCCGCGACATTCTCTATCTCGAGCACGATGTGCCCTTCGGCAAACTGCTCCGCAATATGCACCGCTGGGGCGCTCACCTGATGGTGATCATGGTCGAACTGCACATGTTCCGCGTTTTTCTCACGGGATCCTACAAACCGCCGCGGCAATTCAATTGGGTGGTGGGAGTGCTGCTGCTGGTCCTCACGCTGCTGCTCAGCTTCACCGGGTACCTGCTTCCGGACGATCAACTCGGCTTCTGGGCGGTCACCGTGGGAACCAACATGGCGCGCGCCACGCCGCTGCTGGGGCACGACGGTCCCTTCGGCCACATGTTGGGAATGACGCCTTTTAACGATGTGCGCTTCGGGCTACTGGGCGGCTCGATCGTGGACGCGAATGCCCTGTTGCGCGCCTACATCTGGCACTGCGTGGCGATCCCCATTATCGCCTCGACATTCATGGTCGTGCATTTCTGGCGGGTACGCAAAGATGGCGGCATTTCGGGCCCCGCGCCGGTGATGCTGGAGTCCGAGATTAAGGAACCAAGGAAGATCTGAAAGGGTGATGGGTACTGGGTGCTGGGTTTTGGGTGCCGCGCATCGCGGCGCTTCGAGCCCATCACCTCTGACCTATAACCCACAACCGGGGTTTTTATGGATTTTCACCAGCTTTGGACGATATTCAGCACACCGGACAACGTCCCCATCGTGCTGCTCCTTTTCGTGGTTCCGTTCTACACCTGGTACGGGATGCGGCAGGCTTTCGCCAACGACCGGCTGATCGGCCAACTGGAGGCCGATCCCGCGTTGGCCAAGACGAGTCACCGCAAGACCCAGTCCTGGAAACCCGGCTGGGCCCGGGAGGTGCACGTCTGGCCGTACCTGTTGCGGATCGAGTTTCTGGCGGCCATTATCGTGACCATCATTCTGATGGTGTGGTCGATTACTTTGAACGCGCCGCTCGAAGAACCGGCCAATCCCACGCTGACGATGAATCCAGCCAAGGCGCCCTGGTACTTCCTGGGCCTGCAGGAAATGCTAGTCTACTTCGATCCCTGGATGGCCGGCGTAGTCTTTCCAAGCCTCATCATCATTGGCCTGATGGTGATTCCTTATATAGATGCCAATCCGCTGGGCAACGGCTATTACACTTACAAGCAGCGCAAATTCTCGATTCTCACGTTCATCTTCGGTTTCATCGTGCTGTGGGTCAGCATGATCATCATCGGCACGATCATTCGCGGTCCCGGCTGGATGTGGTTCTGGCCGGGTGTCACATGGGACCACAACCGCCTGATTTTCGAGGTGAACCGCGACTTACCCGATCTCTTCGGCATCAAGGCCCGCATCGGCAAGCTGATCTTCGGTGCCATCGTGATGGGCATCTATTTCGTGGGTGCCTGGATCGGCATGCACAAGCTCATCACCCTCACGAAGTTCAGCAAGAAGATCTACGCCCGCATGAGCCTGCTGCAGTATTCCGTGATGCAGGTGTTTCTGATCCTGATGCTGCTGCTGCCGGTGAAGATGCTACTGCGCCTGGTCTTCCGCATTAAGTACGTCTGGATTACGCCCTGGTTTAACATATGACCGACCAAGATAAGGACCCAGTAGTCCATTCAACCTTAAGCAAGCCCCTCTTCATCGCCTCCGCCCTGCTGTTGCTGTCGCTCGGCTGGGCTCTGTACGACGAAGTGTATGGCACCCGGCCCTGGAAGGGCTACGAAGCGCGCTTCGCCAAAGTTTACTCCAAGTTCCTTAAAGACACTCTGCCGCAGGAGGCCGCTTCGGAACAGACGATTAAAGCGTCTCCCGAGTATCGGAAGTTGAATGACGACATGCTCGCGGCCGCCAAGGCCGTGACTCCGCAGATCGCCGAAATCGATAAGCGGGTAAATCAGGAACTGGTACCGCGCTCGCTCGCTTTGAACGAACCGTTCCAGGAAGTCCGCGGCCACGTGGGCGCGCTCACCTATCAGATCGAGATCTCCAAGAGCGAAAGCAGCAAGGAGTCGATGCGCAAGGAGATCGAAGAGTTGAAAAAAGAAGTCCACATGGTGAAGTTGCCAAAGGCCGACGGGACCACCGAGAAGCTGCCGATGGACTTCGCCACGATGGACAAGACCCTGCAGGACTGGAAAAAGGAAAAAGCGGACCTGCTGCAGAAGCGCGTCGATCTTTTGAAGCCCGCCACCGAACTGGACGCCAAGCGCAAACAGTACTTGACGGATCGCATCTCCGATGTCAGCGCCGAAACGCTGAACGGGCTGAAGAACAAGATGGCGACCTTCGAAGTGGCCATCCGCCAGATTCACGTAAAGGATGTAGACCTGGTGGACCGCTGCGAATCCTGCCACATGGGGATACAGGAGCCGGTAACCTTGACCAAGGCGGCCATGGGCGGCGAAGAAGCGTTTATCAGCCACCCGGACCGCGAGTTGCTGAAAGTTCACGATCCCGAGAGATTCGGCTGCACGCCCTGCCACGGCGGTAATGGCGTGGCATTGACCAGCGTCGAGAAGGCGCACGGGTACAACGAACACTGGCTGTGGCCGCTGCATGCGAAGGAGAACCTTGAGGCTGGCTGCCAGCAGTGCCATTCCCAGGAAATCGTCACCGAAATGGCTCCCGCCCTCGATGCGGGCCGCGAAATTTTCCGCCTGCGCGGCTGCATGGCCTGCCACCGCTATGAAGGCTTCGACCGCGATCCGGACGCCCTTTCCGCAGTCAACCAGGATATCCGCCAACTCACGCAGCAGAAAGCCGACTGGACCCGTGAAATCGGCTTCAGCACCCAGAAAGGCGACAATACCCCCGATAACGACGAAGCGCAAAAGTACTATCAGCACGCCAACGATTTAAAGGTGCGCATCAGCGGCATCGACGCCAAAATCGAACAGGATGACGACCGCGCTCATAGTCTGGTGCGCGAAATCAAGAAGGTCGGACCCAGCCTCAAGGAAGTGCGCATGAAGATGCACAAGGAATGGCTGCCCGTTTGGCTGAAAGACCCGCATGCCTGGCGTCCTGGAACCAAGATGCCCACCTTCCGCCTGGACGACGGCGAAATTCGCGCCATTGCCGCGTTTATCTGGCAATCCGGCGTCACTGGCGATCTGCCGCACCAGCCGGCCGGCGATCCGGAAAAGGGTAAAGAGGCTTTCGAAACCCGCGGCTGCATGGCCTGCCATTCGATGGGAGAAGAGAGCGAAAAGCAGGGCGGCACATTCGCCGCGAATCTGAGCCGCGTCGGCGAAAAGGATAATTACGATTACCTGGTGCGCTGGGTGCACAATCCGCGCCAGCGAACTTTACCCTACTGCCCGTTCGAAAAGAAAGACATCACCGAGGCGGATTACAAGCGCGCCGGCCAGCCGTTCGTCTTCGATACCGAGCACGACAAGTGCCCCAACGACGGCCATCAACTACTCGTGATGCAGATGACCCCCATGCCCAGCTTGCGGCTTTCCGAGGCCGAGGCGCGCGATATCGCCAGCTATCTGGAAACCCGCAAACACGAGGGCGCGACCTATGCCAACGCCGATTATCTGGACGATCCCAGCCTGAAGTCGCGCGGCCAGTTTCTGGTGCGCTTCTACGGTTGCGCGGGCTGCCACGAAATCGCCGGTCTGGAGGAGGAGCAGCGCATCGGCACCGAGTTGACCAAGGAAGGCACCAAGCCCATCGAACGGCTGGATTTCGCGCTGCTGGGCCACCAGGCGGAACACGACGGCTGGTACACGCACAAGGGCTTCTTTGAACATAAGCTGGCCAATCCCGCGGTCTACGATCAAGGCAAGGAAAAAGCCAAGCTCGACCGTTTGAAGATGCCCAATTTCAATTTGACGAAGCCGGAAATCGATCAGCTCACCACGTTTCTGACCGGCTCCGTCGAACCCAGCATTCCGGCGCGGTATTTCTACAATCCCGGCGACCAGCGGCGCGACATCATCGAGGGCTGGTGGGTGGTCCGTAAGTACAATTGCATGGGATGCCATCAGGTGCACGTCGGCCAGACTACCGTGTTCATGACCCTGCCGCGCTACCAGGATCCCGACTGGAAGGACCAGCGCCCGCCGACTCTGATCGGCGAAGGCGCGCGCGTCAATCCTCAATGGCTGATGGGCTTTCTGAACAATCCGTCCCTGACCGAAAAGCCGGACGAGATGGATCGCGACGGCGTGCGCCGGTATCTGCACGCGCGTATGCCAACGTTCTATTTCTCCGATGGCGAGATCCAGAAGATTGTGCGATTCTTTGCGGCCATGTCTTCGCAGGCGGCGCCTTATATCCCAGATCGCCTGGAGGCGTTATCCGATCAGGAACGCACCATGGCGCGGCAGTTGTTCACCAGCGAGGGCGCGCCATGTTTGAAGTGCCATGCCACCGGCGACCCGAAGCACGACGCGCACGCCACCGCGCCGAACTTCCTGCTGGCCAAAGAACGGCTGAAACCCGGCTGGGCGCGGCGATGGATGTTGGACCCGGCCATGATGAGTCCCGGCACGGCCATGCCATCCGGCTTGTTCAAGGCGGAGGGCGACAAAATGGTATTCGCCGGTCCGACGCCGGCCAGCTTTAACGGTTACAACAAGGACCATGCACAGTTGTTGGTCCGCTACATGTTCCAGTTCACGCCGGAAGAGTTGTCCCGCCTGCGGGCCAGCGCCGGCAACTAAAGAACGGTGCGGGAACCCAAAATGCGGTATCCCGCATCCATACAAGGAGCTTATTCGACAATGACGAAACGTTTGATTACGGGTGGAGCGTTTTTCGCTCTCCTCCTGGCCCCCGCGTCCATTGCTGCCACCGTCACTGGAAAGGTCTTTTTTTCCGGTCCCAAGCCCGTGGTGAGGAACATTGACATGTCGGCCAATCCGGCCTGCCAGCGGGCGCATTCCACGCCGCAAAAGACCGAGACGGCGGTGCTCAACAGCAACGGCACGTTGAAATATACCCTGGTGTGGATCAAGTCCGGCCTGCCGGCCAAGGCATGGCCTACGCCCGCGGCGCACGCCACGATCGAGCAGAAGGGCTGCATGTATACGCCGCACGTACTGGCCGTAATGACCAATCAGGCCATCGACATCAAGAACGACGATCCCACCAACCACAACATCCATCCGCTGCCCAAGATCAACCAGGAATGGAACGAGTCGCAGCCGCCCAAGGGCGACATCAAGACCAAGAGCTTCCCGCGCGAGGAAGTGATGATTCCGGTGAAATGCAACGTGCATCCCTGGATGCGCGCGTATATCGCCGTAGTCCACGATCCGTTTTTCGCCGTGACAGGCGACGACGGGACGTTTACAATAAAAGATCTGCCTGCGGGGACGTATACCTTGGAAGCGTTCCATGAAACGTACGGCGCCGTGGACCAGCAGATCACGGTAGGCGCGAACGACAGCAAGACCGTTGACCTGACGTATAAGAAATGATCGGTTCGATCCAGAATAGGAGGGCGGCCAATCCCGCCACACACGATTGCCCGCCCTACGAATAATGAAAGACTATATCGAGCTCACCAAGCCGCGTATCACCTGGCTCATCCTGATGAGCACGGGCATCGGCTACTTCTTCGGGCTGCCGAAAGCCGGAAGCTGGTGGGCTTTTGCTTCGGGGATCCCGTGGTGGGGTCTGCTGCACACCATTCTCGGCACCGGACTGATCGCGTCGGGCACCGCGGCCCTGAACCAGTGGTACGAGCGCGAAGCCGATTGCCGCATGCGGCGCACTTCGGATCGTCCCATCCCCTCGGGCCGCGTCGCACCCTCGCGGGCGCTGGTCTTCGCCATCGCGCTTTCGCTCGCCGGATTTGCGGACCTCTGGCTAGGCGTCAATCCCCTGGCCGCGCTGTTGGGTCTCTTTACTTTGCTGAGCTACCTGTTCCTATACACGCCCCTGAAACGCCGGTCCTGGCTTTCGACTACCATCGGCGCGTTCCCGGGAGCCATGCCGCCCATGATCGGCTTCGCCGCGGCGCACGGATCCATCACCAACGAAGCGTGGGTGCTATTCGCCATCCTGTTCCTCTGGCAGTTCCCGCACTTCTACTCGATCGCTTGGATGTACCGCGAAGACTATGCGCGCGCGGGTATCCGCATGCTCCCCGTAGTGGAGCCCGATGGCCGGTCCACCGCGCGCCAGATCGTGCTTTACGGCTTGGCCCTGATACCCGTCAGCCTGGTTCCCAGCATCCTGGGCATGTCCGGGCGCATCTATTTGATAGGCGCCCTGTTGCTGGGTCTCTATTTCCTGTATTCGGGAGTGCGCGTGGCGCTGGACCGCACCATATTGCGCGCGCGAAATGTTTTGATGGTTTCAGTCTTTTACCTGCCGCTGATCTATGGGCTGATGCTGTTGGATAGACCGGGATTGTGATTCTCGCCGAGAACCTGAGTCATCAGTACGGATCTCGCCTGGCGCTTTCGAATGTCAATTTCGAAGTCAAGGCGGGTGAGATCTTCGGCCTGCTAGGGCCCAACGGGGGCGGCAAGTCCACTCTCTTCCGTATCCTCTCCACCATGATGGTGCCGACCGGCGGCCGCGCCGAAGTGGCCGGCCATGACGTGGCGCGCGATCCCGCCGCCGTACGCCGCGGCATCGGCGTGGTCTTCCAGACGCAGAGTCTGGACAAAGCCCTGACCGTCGCGGAAAACCTGCGCAGCCAGGGCCACCTGCACGGCCTCTCCGGCCCCAAGTTGCGCGACCGCATGCAGCAGGTGATGGACCGGCTAGGCCTGACGGACAGGCGTAACGACATCGTGGAGACGCTCTCCGGCGGATTGAAGCGCCGCGTCGAGATCGCCAAGGGATTGCTGCATCGCCCGGTGGTGTTGTTGATGGACGAGGCATCCACGGGCCTCGACCCGGGCGCGCGCCGCGAATTGTGGCAGTACGTCGAAGAACTCCGCAGCCGCGAAGGCGTGACCATATTGCTGACGACCCACCTCCTGGATGAAGCCGACCGCTGCGACAGGCTCGCCCTGCTGCACCAGGGCCGTGTAGTGGCCGAGGGGACTCCGGCGCATCTGCGCTCGCGTATCGGCGGAGATGTGGTGGTGCTGGAACCCGCGGGAACCGAAGCGGCGGCCCTGGCCCAACGGATCGAGACCCGCTTCGGCCTGAAGCCGTCGGTGATGGATGGCGTGCTCCGCGTGGAGATCGCTAATGGGCATCGCTTCATCACGGAAGTGGTGGAGGCTTTCCCCGGCGCGATCGATTCGGTCGGGCTACATAAGCCGACTTTGGAGGATGTGTTCGTGCGCGAGACGGGAGCTTTGATTGAGTAATTTCTGGTTGCCGGTGGTGACGCTTTGGCAGCGCGAATTAGTGCGCTTCTGGAGACAGAAGAGCCGCGTGCTGGGCGTGGTCGCCTCCCCGCTGGTTTTCTGGTTGCTGATCGGCTCCGGTTCCGGCGATTTGGGCCGCTTCTACGCCGGCGCGCTGGTGTTGACCGTGCTTTTCTCCGCCATTTTCTCCACCATTTCGATCATCGAGGATCGCCGCGAAGGATTTCTGCTTTCTATGCTGGTATCGCCCGCGTCCCGCACCAGCATGGTGCTGGGCAAGATTCTGGGCTCTGCCACGCTGGCCTGGATTCAGGGCCTCATCTTTCTGGCCTTCGCGCCGCTGGCGGGCGTGTCTATCGGCATTGCGGACATTCTTGCGGTCGTCGGCGCCATATTCCTGATATCCTTCACGCTGACCGGCCTCGGCTTCGTGATTGCCTGGCGCATGTCTTCCACCGCCGGTTTCCATGCCATCATGAACCTGTTATTGGTCCCCATGTGGATGGTTTCCGGTTCGCTGTTTCCCATGGCTACCGCGCATGGCTGGATCAAGGTGGTCATGTGGGTGAATCCGCTGACTTACTCCATCTCGCTGCTGAACAGCTTGTTAAAGCTCAGTTCCGGGGCGCCCGGAGTGGCAGTCAGCCTTCTGGTCACCGCCTGTTTCGGATTGGTTCTGCTGCTGGCTTCCGGCGCGGTCGCCAACCGGAAAAGCCTCGTCAGCAACGCATGAAACCGTATTTCCTATTGCTGCTGCCGATCGCTCTCGCGGGCTGCCGCCAGGAAGCGCCTCTTCCGGTCTACTGGCAGATCCCGGAATTCCATTTGATCTCGCAGTCCGGCCAGCCCTTCGACAGCAAATCCCTGCAGGGCAGCGTCTGGGTGGCCGATTTTATCTACACCACATGCCCCGGCCCGTGTCCGCGGATGAGCGCGCAGATGCGCGGCGTGCAAAGCGCCGTTCAGTCCATGCCCAGCGTGAAACTGCTTTCCTTCACTGTGGACCCCAAGCACGATTCGCCTGCCGCGCTGGCCGCCTACGCCATCCGCTACCATGCCGAGCCCGGCCGCTGGTTCTTCCTTACAGGCGATCAGCCGGCGCTCGAAACGCTCTGCCGCAACGGATTCAAGCTCGGAGACGTGGATGGCAGCCTGGTGCACAGCACACGCTTCGTCCTGGTCGACCGCAACCGCCGCGTGCGTGGTTTCTACAATACGTCGGAAGACGATGCCGCCGTGGCCAAGTTGCTCCACGATATCCGCACCCTCGTGGGGGCAGGCCACCCGTAGCGCACCGTTGAAAACCCAATTGGGGGGCGGGCAATCATGCCCGCAGCCGCCTTTCGGGCGGCTAAGCCGGCTGGAAAGCCGGCTGCGGCCAGGATTGGCCGCCCTCCAATTTGAGTTTTCATCACATTTGATGGCCCGCAGGGCCATCCTGACACGCTTCAGCGTGCCGGCGGGGCTCTTAAGTCCCGCTGTTTCATTACCGCCAAGAATCAACAAATAAGCCCCCACGCGGCGCCGTGTATCCCCGCCGGGCTCCTATACGTCCAACACTGCGGAAGGATAAATTCCATGATCCGCATCGGCCCGTTCATCGCCGCTTCTCTACTCGCGGGATCTCTAGTGGCGCGCGACGTCCCCAGTCCCGGAACGCCTGCCAGCGTCATCGTAACTGCCCAAGGCCAGAAAGACGCCGCCCCTCCGCAACTGACTGTGGATGATGTGCTGGTGTCTCAAAACAGGCAGCGCATGCAAGTTACCAGCGTGGAACCGCTGCATAGTCAAAACGGCCTGCAGCTCTGGCTGTTGATTGACGACGGCTCCAGCACCAGCCTGGGAACGCAATTGGGCGACCTCAAGAAATTCGTGCTCGCCCAGCCTGCCACCACGCAAATCGGCATCGGGTACCTGCGAAACGGTATGGTGCTGAAAGCTCAGCCCATGACGGCGGACCACCAACTGGCCGCCAAAGCGATAAGGCTTCCCATCGGAATGCCGGGCGTCTCGTCCAGCCCCTACCTGTCGCTCGTGGAACTGATTCACAAGTGGCCGGCCGGCACCGCGGCGCGTGAAGTGCTAATGGTGTCCAGCGGCATCGATCCCGACTACGGCGTTGGCCCCGAAAATCCTTACCTGCTGGAGGCCATTCACGCCGCGCAACGCTCCGAAATCCCGGTATATTCGATCTACTATTCAGGCGCGGGCGCCGCGGCGCACGCCTACCGGCAGCTCTTTTGGGGGCAGAACTATCTCGCGCAGCTTAGCGACGACACCGGCGGCGAACTCTATTGGCTCGGCACCATCAATCCCGTGTCGATGGCGCCCTATCTGGACGATCTGAGCCGCCGCTTGAACGGACAGTATCTGGTGACTTTTCTGGCCAAACCCGAAAGCAAATCGGGACTCCAGGATGTCAAAGTCACTACCGAACTTCCGCACGTCAAGCTGACGGCTCCATCGAGAGTGTATGTGCCCGCTGCCCAGTAAGCGCTGCGGTTCTATCCCAGCCGGATGAGGCTGAGTTCCAGCACATTCGGATTGCCCGACTGAATCCGCTCCAGCAGGTCTGGCGCGGGCTGTGTCTCCAGGTTGATGCGGGCGACGGCCGCCTGTGCGCCGTCGAAGACGATATTCTCCATCTCCTGGACATTGATGCGAGCCGCGCTGATCAGGTCCAGCACGCTGGCCAGCACGCCCGGGCGATCCAGGTGCCGCACCACCAGCGCGCACGTGGCGGGCGTGGCTTTGGCGATATTTACGACGTTCGGCACCTTTCCGGTTTCCTGAAAGATCCTGACGATGCGAACGGTTTCCGCGGCAATGGCCTCCTGCGCCTGGTCCGTGGATGCGCCGATGTGATGCGTGCCAATCACCCCTGGCAGCTTCACGATGTCGTCGCCGAACTCGCCCGCGCCGCCGGATGGCTCGTTGGCGAATACATCCAGCCCCGCGCGTACGCCATTGCTGCGCACGGCCCAGCTTAACGCCACCTGGTCCACCACTTCCGCCCGCGAGGTGTTGATGAAGCACGCGCCCGGACGCATGGCTTCGAAGAACGTCGCGTCGATCAGGCCGCGCGTTTGAGGATTCGCCGCCACGTGTACGCTCACGATATCCGCCGCCTTGGCCACATCGATGGGCGAATCCTGGTACTGGACGCCGAGTTCCCCGGCTTGCTCCGGAGTCAGGCTCCGGCTCCAGGCGGCCACGGGCATGCCGAAAGCCTTGGCGCGCGGAATCATCTCGCGTCCGATGCGGCCCAGTCCGATCAGCCCCAGGGTGCGGCCCAGCAATCCACGCGCATTGGAAAACTCCGCCTTATTCCAGTGGCCCTGCCGCAATGCGGCTACGTTGTCGGCGATCCGGCGGTCCAGCGCCAGGATCAGCGCGAACGCCAGTTCCGCCACCGCCACGGAATTCTTTCCGGGACAATTTGAAACGTAGATGCCGCGCCGCGAGGCGGCCGCCACATCGATGGTGTTGTAACCCGCGCCGGCCCGCACCACCAGTTTTAAAGGGCCCGCTGCGAGAATAGCCTCGGTCACTTTCGTCGACCGGACCACCAGGACGTCGGGACGCAACCGTCCGACGGCTTCCGCCAATGCGTCATCTTTCAGGCCGGGCTGATAACTGACCTCGCAACCAGCCGCCTTGAGGCCGTCCTGACCGGACAGCTCGAATTTGTCTGCTATGAGAACGTGCATACGTGGCACCATCAAGATGATATCGCGGCGCAAGACCCGCCGCCGCACCCCCGTGTGACTGCATCCCCGCCCGCTTTCTCTACCCGCCCTGTGCTACAGTGAGGAATTCTTAAGGCCTATCTTCTAGATGTCCGAACAGATCCTTCTGCAAGGGAAAATCCTGGGCATAGAAGAGTTCCTTCTGTCCCCGCCCGGCGGAGCGGTGCCCCCACGGTCGAACGGCGAGGAACTCCTCGCCGGGCGTTCTCAATGGATCACGCTGCTCTGTGAGGTCCTGCCGCGGGCCCTGCTCGCCGAGTTTGGACTGGCGCGTATCCTCCTTGGTTCGAGCGGCGGCGGCCAGTTCCTGCTGGTCCTGCCCGGCGAATCGCGGGGTGCGGCGGAGGAATTCCTGGCCGGCGCGGCGCGGCAGCTTGGAGAGCTGAGCGGCGGTTATCTTTCATTGCTCTGGAGCGTCACCGAAAACCTCGGCGATTGGACCGTAGTGCGCAAACGGCTGAACGAAGAATTGCAGCATAAGCGGGCTACGCCGCTCGCGGCCGCCGGCCCTAACGCGTTCCAGCCTTTCTCCATGGCCGTGCCGGCCGACGTGGACGCTTATTTCTCGAAGGAACTCGGATTGAGCGTGCGCGAGGCGGCTGCGATCGGCTGGTCGCCGGAGACGCCCGCCATGGTGCACCCCGGCGCCGGAAAACATACCTGGAGCCTGACCACCAATCTGTCGCTCGAAGGCATCACGCTGGCGCGCCACGCCGCTCCGAGCGAGGACGGCCGTTCGGCCGCTACCGTAGCCACGCTCGCGCGGCGGGCGCAGGGCCGCTCGCTGTGGGGCGTGCTGCGCGGCGATGTAGATAGCTTCGGCGTGCGCTTGCGGCGGCTGACCACCATCGAAGAACATGTGCAGCTTTCCGTACTCTATAAGCAGTTCTTCGCCGGCGAACTGGAAGTGCTTTGCTCCATGCCGGAATTCTGGCGCAAGGTCACCATCCTCTATTCCGGCGGCGATGATTTCGCGGTATATGGAAGCTGGGACGCCTTGCTCCTGCTGGCGCGCGAAGTCCAGCGCCTCTTCCATCGCTTCACCGAAGAGAATCTGAAGGATTTCCCCGGCCCCGAAGGCAAGACGATTTCCATGGCCGTGGCGCTGGCGCCGGAGATGCACTATCCCATCACCGCCGTGTATGAGGATGCCGGGCGCAACCTGGACCTGGCCAAGGCCGCGGATAAAGACTGTATCTACGTGCTTGGCCGTGTGCTCGAATGGAAGCAATTGTCCGACGCCGCCGATTTGAAAGACACCGTAGTGAAACTGGCCGGCGATTACCGGCTGTCGCGTCAACTCCTCATGGGGTTGCGCAGCTTCTACCAGAAGCAGGCCTACGGAGACGGCGCCGAGGGCGATAGCGCGACACGAACCTGGCGTTTTCAGCGCCGCCTGACTCGTATTCTGAGCGGCACGCGGGACCGCGAATTCCAGAAACTGCGGACGCATTTGACGAACGAAATCGTGGGACGCAAGTCGGCTGAAGTGAAACTGCGTCCCGCCGGATTGGTAGCCCTGGAATGGGCCAGATTGACGACCGAGGTTTAGAGCATGCCAGAACAAGAGCAGAGAAGGGAAAACCGTCCGCCGCGCGAGGGTGGCGGCCGTGGGCCCGGCGAAGGCGGACGCGGTCCGGATCGCGGCGATCGGCGGGATGACCGCCGCGGCGATCGCGGCGACCGGGGTGACCGCGGTCGCCCCGAGGGTCCGCCGGAAATCGAGTTGGAAAAGCTGATGGCGGACAGCCTCTATCTGGACAACCAGGCGCACGGCATTGTCAGCCGCATGCGCGACATGGATTCCGGCACCAAGAGCCAGTTGCGGCGTCTGTACAGCGCCGTGCGGCGCGCCGTGCGAGCCCCGGATAGCGAGCGCCAGCACGAATTCGTGATGCTCCGCGCGCGCCTGGCTTACACCATCGCGCGGCATGGCTTGCGCAGCCTCGACCAGTTGGAGAAGCTGCTTTTGCAAGTGACGCGCAAGAACGACATGCGCGGTTACGAACGTTTTCGGGACCTTTTCGAGGCCATCGTGGCCTACAACGAGTAAATCGACATGAGCGCGCACACCACGCAAACCGAGTTGAAGTTCCTAGGCAAGTTGATTCTGGAAGGCGAGTTGCACTGCGAGACCGGACTCCACGTCGGCGCCGGGAAAGGTTCCCTGGAGATCGGCGGATCGGACAATCCGGTGGTCAAGGATGCCTTCGGCCGTCCTTACGTGCCCGGCAGTTCCCTGCGCGGTAAGCTGCGATCGTTATTGGAGCAGTCTTCCGGCTTGGCGGTCCCCGCCGAGTTAGTGTATCTGTCCAAGCGCAAGGGGCAGGAGGTCCGCATTCACCAGAGCGATCGCCCCGACGACGAAATCTGCCTGATTTTCGGGCGCAGTCCCGGCCGGATGGACCGGGCGGGCGGGGAATCCATCGAGAGCTCGCAAGCCACTCCCGCGCGCCTCGCGGTTTACGATGCGCCGCTCGATCCGGACAGCATCACCGCGCAGATGCGCGAGAACCTCGACGACGAACTCACCGAGGTGAAGAGCGAAAACGCCATCGACCGCATCACCTCGCAAGCCAATCCGCGCACGCTCGAGCGCGTACCCGCCGGCGCGCGCTTCCGCATCCGCCTGGTGATGGATGTGCTTTGCGAGGAAGATGCGCCCCTATTTCTGCGAGTACTCGAAGGCCTGCGCATGCTCGAAGACGACAGCCTGGGCGGCGGCGGTTCCCGCGGCAGCGGCCGCGTTCGCCTGGCAAACCTGAAGCTGACCTGGCGCGGCAAGAACTACTATGCCTCCGGCGCCGCACAGAAGGATCTGGGCGCCGGGGTCGATCTGGCCGCATTGCAAACCGGTTTCCAGGAGGCCGCCTTCTCCTTCCTGCACGAGGAATGATGCACCCTGGCTTCGATCCCCGGTTGACTCAGGATCTGATCGTCAAACTTCGCCCCGCCGGCCCCTGGCGCTCCGGGCCGGATTCGGGCGCGCGCAATCGCGTCGATCCTATGTATCACAGCGATTCGTTGTACGCCGCCGTGACGGCGGCGATATCCACGCTGGGCATGCGCGATGCCTGGCTGGATGCGACGGCGCGCAACCCGTCGGGATCGGCTGTGCGCTTCAGTTCGTGTTTTCCCTTCCTGGGGGATCTTGCTTTCATCGTGCCGCCGCGCAGCGTCTGGCCTCCCGCCGGCGGAGTAGGCGCCACCAGGATGCGATGGAAGAGCGCGCGCTTCATCCCCCTGCCGCTGGTGGCGGCCGTGCTGGCCGGACAGCCATTGCACGGGGATCAATGGACCGTTGACGGCGCCAGCGAGTGTCTCCTGCCGGCGGGTCAGCCCGGGCCTTTCCGTACCAATGTGCGTTGGAGCGCCGCCATCGATCGGCTCACCGGCAATGCCGAGCGCCACTCGACGGCCTGTATCGAATTCCGCCGCGATGCCGGATTGTGGACCATCGTGTCGTTCGCGGATGACGCCGCGCACGCGCAATGGTCTGAACCCGTGCGCGGCGCTTTTAAGCTATTGGCGGATTCGGGATTCGGCGGGGAACGCTCGCGCGGCTGGGGACGAAGCGCGCAACCGGAATTCGTGGAAAGAACCTTGCCCGATCTCCTCCTCGGCGAACCGCCCGCACAACCGCCGGCCCCTGCGCCCGCTCCGGAACAATCCGAGCCCGCGCCGGCCCAGGAAGCGTCCGAACCGCCGCCACCCGCGCCTCCAGTCCAACCCAGTTTCACCGCGCACTGGCTGCTCTCATTGTTTACACCCGGGCCGGACGACGCGGTCGATTGGAAGCGCGGTAATTACACGGTGGTCGCGCGCGGCGGCCGCATCGACAGCCCCGCCGGATTCGGCGAGCGCAAGAAGCAATTGCAAATGGTGACCGAAGGTTCCGTCCTGGTGGCCGGCGATACGATCCGCGGCGCGGCGCCGGACGTGGCTCCCGATGGCTTCGCGCACCCGGTGTTTCGCGCCGGCTTTGCCCTGTCGATTCCGCTGCCCGCGCAGGTGACCGCATGAGATACCGGCTGACTTGCCTGACGCCCTTGCTGGTGGGCGACGGGCGCAAGCTTTCACCCATCGATTACATGGTTTGGAAGGACCAGGTGAACGTGCTCGACCAGTGGCGCATCTTCCGCCTGCTGGCGAAGGGCCCGCGCCTGGACGGCTACCTTGCGCAACTGAAGCGCGCCGATAAACTGGATTTCGCTTCCTGGGGCGGCTTCGCGCAAAACTTCGCCGGCCGGCGCATCCCCTTCGAATCGCCTGCCTATTCGGCTTATTGGAATCGCGCCAGCGGCGACAGCCTGCACATCCCGACATTCACTACCGGTACTTCCGGACCGTACCTGCCCGGCACGGCCATTAAGGGCGCGCTGCGCACCGGCATGGTCGCGTCGAATTGGAAGAGCGGGATATTAAACGATATAGCCGCGCGGGTGCAGGGCGAGCGGATTCCCCGCCGCCTGGCGGAAGGGCCTGAAGAACAGGTGCTGGGCAATGCCGGCGTGAGCCGCATGCGCCTGGTGAGCGTAGCGGATTCCGCGCCCGTCACGCATGCCGGTTTCAAAGTCTACCTGCTGCGCGTTTCTACGCTGCTACCGCGCGGCGGCTCTTACGGGCTGGCGTGGAAACAGATCCCCCGCGGCTCGGTAGACGGTGCGCGCCCGGACGACAGCACTCCGATCTTCGCCGAAATGGCGCCTCCCGGTTTCGCCTTCGAAGGCAATTGGCAGGAGAAGACGTTCTTCACCCAGCCGGAAATACGCCGCGTCGTGCGCTGGCAAGACTCGTTCGACCGCAGCCGCATCTTCGAAGCGGCCAACGACTACGCCGCGCGATTGCTGGCAGCCCATATGCAATACGCCACCTGGACGGGCCTCGATCTGCTCGCGCGTCAAATCGCCGAGTTGGAAGCCCGGCTGGCCGAGGCGCGCCAGGCGGGCCAATGCCTGCTTTCGCTCGGCTGGGGAGGCGGCATGCTCAGCAAGAGCGCTTGGCTCGATACCGGCGATCCCACCTATCGCCAGATTATGCAGAAGGCTTCGCCGCATGCCAAAGCCATGGGCTCAAACCTGCCGTTCCCCAAGACGCGCCGCATTTTGTTCCTCAACAACAAGCCCGCGTCGCTGCCCGGTTGGGCGTTGCTGGACGTCAGTTAGTTCACGGTCCGGGCGCGCGAGGCGCGCCTGGCGAACATGAACATCATCCGCGCCGCGACAATCAGCACAGCGCAGCCCGCCAGGATCTTGAACTCGAATAGCCAGACCGATCGCACATCGCCCGGCGGAATCAGCGAAACCGCAATTGAAGCCACGGTCACCACGATACCCATCCCCGCGCTCCATTTCCGCCCGTACTTCCACGCCGTGCCAAACATATAGAGGAACGGAATGAAGTAGACGATCACGGTCATATCCACCAATAGCTGGTAGCCGACGCGCAGGTTTTCGCCGGCCTGCAGCGCGACGACAAACACCGTACATGCGATGCCTTGCGTCAGGATGGCCAGGTGCGGCGTGCCCCAGCGCGGATGCAGCCGCGCAAAGGCCGGGGGGAAATAGCGGTCCAGTCCGATGACAAACGGGATGCGCGCGGTCCCGCCGATCCACGCGCAAAGCTGCCCGGCCACTCCCGCCAGGATCAACACGATCATGGCACGCCCCACCCACGGCGCGTGCAGGCGCACGCCGGCCTCGGTGGAGGCCTGCACCAGGCCGGTCAGAATGCTGATGCGATCGGGCGGCATCAGCACCAGCAGCGACAAGGTGCCCAGGATATAGAAAGCCGCGATGGCTCCGCCCGAGATCCAGGCGGCGCGCGGCACGTTGCGCGCGGGATTACGAATCTCGCCGCCCAGGATGGCGCCCAACTCCAGGCCGCCGAAGGCGAACGCAATCTGCGACCAGAAGTTGACTTTATCCATGTCCCAGTGGGGTGCGAGCTGTATCGGCGTCGCCGGCCCAGAGCGTATCCAGGCTGCCAGTCCGACCACGATCAGCAACGCGCCGAATGTGTAAGTGGCCACCGCGCCCGCATTGTTGGTCCACTTGGCGATGGATAAGCCGAAAATGTTCGTGGCGAGACCCAGCCAGAGAATCAACAGTGAAGTGGAAATGACATAGACCTTGACTTCCGAAAGTCCCAGCGCGTAGCCCGCCATGTCCACTCCCGCCAGCAGCAGGTTAGGGAAATAGAAAAGGTTGCTCAGCCAGTAGCACCAGCCGCACAGGAATCCGTGCCAGTCGCCGAAGCCCTGCTTGGTCCACACATAGATGCCGCCCTCGTCCGGGAAGCGGGCGGAAAGTGTAGCCACCGCAAGCGCCGAGGGAATGAAGAAGAAAGCGGCGGCCAGCAGCCACAGCGTGATGGAAACCGGTCCCGTGTGCGCGGCGGCTGCCAGCCAACGGATGCCGATGACCGCGGCGATGTTGAACAGCACCAGGTCGCGCAGACCCAGTTCGCGCCTTAGCTGCGGTTCCTTAGGAGGGCTTGGAATAGAGCAGAGTGTAGCACGGCGGGAAGGCGCCCATCGAACGTCATTTTCCACTGCGCTTTTGGAAGATGAATTCCCGCTGCGCGAACGGAATTTCGCCTCGTTCGATCCAGCGATCTACATCCGGCATTCCCACCGGGCGCGCCTCTCGGCCCGCGGTTCGCGCTTCATAACCGTGGGATGCCATGAGTTCGAAGACCGCGCGAAAATCCGGATTCCAGTTGCATGGCGACCACTCGGTAAGGCAGATTTCGATCTGCCAGATGGGGGCGATCGGTTGTTGCAAAAGCTCGCCTGCGCCGCGGAGCACCTCCAGTTCCGCCCCTTCGACATCGACTTTAATGAACAGCCTGGCGGCCTGGAATCTCGTACCAATAGCCAGGTCCAGGGTCGTGCATGGCGCTACCGCGGCAAACCTTTTGTCCGACCCGGCCCATCCCGCGATCAGAGAGGCTGACGCGCCTCTGGCTCCGTCATAAAACACCCGCAGGCCGGGCCGAGAGGACACCGCCATGGGCCACACTTCGCAGAGTTCCGCCCACCCGTTGTCGATCACGTTCCGATAGAGGTAGCGGAGGTTCCGCGCGACAGGTTCAAAGGCCAATGTTCGCACGCCTTTGCTTAGCGCGTAACAGGAGTACACTCCCACATTTGCGCCCACATCCAGCAGGACATCGATGCCCCCGCTGCCGATCGTCTGGCCGAAGCAGGAGATTTCATCGCGTTCATAAACATCCATGACCATGTTGCGGTAGCGGGGTGTGCGCAGCCTGAAGCCGTACGGCGTCTGTTCGGGCGAGGCCAGCCATAGCGGCAGCAGGTCGCGCGCGTAACGCCACCAACGCAGGCACTGCGCGATCGGCGGAAGGTTCTTGGCGATCCGGTTCATTTCAGTTCCAATAGTTCCTGTCCAAACTGCGATACTGCACCGCTTCGGCGACGTGCTTGGCGGAAATCGCCTTCGATTCGCCCAAATCGGCGATGGTGCGCGCCAGCTTCAAAATGCGATCGTGCGCCCGGGCCGAGAGTCTCATGCGCCGCACGGCCATTTCGAGAGTGCGCTCACGGCGCGAGTGCACTCACCACCGCGCGAATGTCCGCGGACGATTCGCTGACGCCATTGGCGCGCATCTCTTTATAAGGCACGGCCGCGACTTCCATGTGGATGTCGATGCGGTCGAGCAGCGGACAGCTGATTTTGCCCAGGTATCGCTGGATCATCCCGGGCATGCATCGGCATTCGCGCGAGCTGTCGCCATAGAAACCGCACTGACACCCGCGCTGACATTAACTGCAATGAATATGAGCCGGGAGGGGTGGCCTCAACAAGCGCACAGAGTCGTTTCAAACTAGCTGGCGGCCTGGGCTATCGCTTCCAAGTGTCTAGCTAAATCCTGCTCAACGCGCGTCTTGCCTCCAATCGTGTCGTCGTAGTAGACAACCCGAAAGCTTCTGATGTCGAACGGCAGTGTTCCGCCGCGTTGCGCCAACAGGATGGTCGGTTTCCCGAGAGCTTGCGCGTATCCGAGTTCGTAAAAGACGTTGGGATTAGCCGGCATGATCTCGGCGATGACAAGGTGCGCTTGGGCAATTTCGCGCTGCATATCCTGGAAGATTACCCCGGCTCCCGCCTTCGCATCCATCCTGACAAGATCGTAGATCCTCTCTGCCTGCGGTTTGATCACTTCGCGGTAAAAAGTGTCGAACGGCTCGCGATACTCCATGGCGACGAATGCGCGGGGCTGGTCCGCCGCCACGTCAAAATTTGAGAACCGGATTTCGTGAGCGCCCGCAGCGGTCAGGCCGGTCTGCTTTCCTTCGAGCGGTCGAGGAACCAGAACCTCCAAAACCGGAATATCGTCCACGCTTACCCGAAGCTCCTGCCCACGGAGAGAAACGACCAGCGAGTACCTCCGGTTGGCCTGCAGCACGCTGCGGGGACCTGCCGATTTGAGCGGACGCCAGCCAAAGCCACTTACGAACTCGCTCACGCAGTATGCAGCATTACCAGCGCCAAGCTGAACCTGCAAATAATACCGCTCCTGGGACCTGAAACCAAGAACCACGCCGCCGGCAAAGGTGTCGGTCGCGGCCTCGCTGAACTCCAAGTCCACCTTGCACGACCCGCTCCGAAGTTCCCTGTTGCTAATGATGATTCCGATGGGAAACTGCTGGCCCTGGGCCAGAAAGCGCTCATTCCCGCCCTTGTAGCGTATCTCGTCGTGGTTCTCTTCCCAGTCTCCGAGAAACGTCACCCACCTGATCGGAGATAGCCCCGCGTTCGAGACTGACGAAATGCCCGCTGGCTTCATGCGAGATCTCCTAAGTTGTATTCTATGTCAGTTCCAATAATTGCGGTCCAAACTGCGATACTGCACCGCTTCGGCGACGTGCTTGGCGGAAATCGCCTTCGATTCGCCCAAATCGGCGATGGTGCGCGCCAGCTTCAAAATGCGATCGTGCGCCCGGGCCGAGAGTCCCATGCGCCGCACGGCCATTTCGAGAGTGCGCTCGCCGGCTTCGTCGAGGGTGCAGAGCTGGCGGATGTGGCGCGTGGGCATCTGCGCGTTATAGAAGCCGCGAGCCTGCTGGATGGCGCGGGTGCGCTCCACCACCGCGCGGATGTCCGCGGACGATTCGCTTACGCCATTGGCGCGCATCTCCTTATAAGGCACGGCCGGGACTTCCAGGTGGATGTCGATGCGGTCGAGCAGCGGACCGCTGATTTTGCCCAGGTATCGCTGGATCATCCCGGGCGTGCACCGGCATTCGCGCGAGCTGTCGCCATAGAAACCGCACTGGCAAGGATTCATGGCCGCTACCAGCATGAAGCTGGCGGGGAAGCAGAGCGTCATATTGGAGCGCGCGATGGTCACCGACCCATCTTCGAGCGGCTGGCGCAGGATCTCGAGCACGTCGCGCGGAAACTCGGGGAATTCATCGAGAAAAAGCAGGCCGTTGTGCGCCAGGCTGACCTCGCCGGGACGCGCCATTCCAGAACCGCCGCCGATCAGGCCGGCATCCGAGATGGTATGGTGCGGCGTACGAAAGGGCCGTTCGCGGAGCAATCCCGCGCCTCCAGGCAGCAATCCGGCGACGCTGTGGACTTTGGTGGTCTCGATGGATTCGGCGAA
>Ga0187871_10000895_pt1 | contig 27072 bp, 20 predicted proteins | sample June2016WEW_16_1_FD_132988 | JGI IMG/M metagenome (GOLD analysis project Ga0187871, IMG submission 132988) | Peatland microbial communities from SPRUCE experiment site at the Marcell Experimental Forest, Minnesota, USA - June2016WEW_16_10 | ecosystem: Environmental > Terrestrial > Soil >...
CCGATTACCAGGAACTGCGCACCCAGGCCAATGCCCTCAAGCGCCACACCCTCGACCACCTGGATCATTACCTCGAACAGTTCGAGGCCAACGTAACGGCGCACGGCGGCCATGTGGTCTATTGCCAGGACGCCACCGAGGTTGCCGATTTCGTGCTCGGCCTGGCCAAGGCCCGCGCCGCGCAACTGATCGTGAAATCGAAATCCATGACCACCGAGGAGGTCGATCTCAACGAGCGGCTCGCGCACCACAATCTGGAATCGGTGGAGACCGATTTGGGCGAGTACATCCTGCAGCTCGCCCACCAGCGTCCGTATCATATTGTCGCGCCGGCCCTGCACCTGACCCGCTACGACGTGGGCGATCTCTTCGCGCGCACCCTCGGCGTGCCCAACGAGACCGTCGTCGAGAAGCAGACGCTGATCGCCCGGGCCGTGCTGCGCGAGAAATTCCTGGCGGCCGACATCGGTATCAGCGGCGCCAATTTCCTGGTGGCGGATTCCGGCGCGGTTCTCATCGTCGAAAACGAGGGCAACGCGCGGCTGACCACTTCCGCGCCCAGGATCCACATCGCCGTGGCCGGAATCGAGAAGCTGATTCCGCGCGCGCAGGATCTTGCCGTATTTCTGAAGCTGCTGGGTCGCAGCGCCACCGGGCAGGCGCTGACGGTTTATACGTCGTTCCTATCGGGGCCGCGCCGCGCAGGCGAGATCGACGGGCCGGATGAGTTCTACGTCGTGCTGCTCGATAACGGCCGCACCAAGCTGCTGGCCGATGCCGGGAAGCGCGAGTCGCTCTATTGCATCCGCTGCGGCGCCTGCCTGAATCATTGCCCCGTGTATCGCAAGATCGGCGGGCATAGCTTTCCCTGGGTCTACTCGGGGCCCATAGGCGCCATCATCACGCCGCAGTTCATGGGCATCCAGCATGAGCCGAGCCTGCCGTTCGCCTCCAGTTTGTGCGGGGCGTGCGCGGAAGTCTGCCCGGTGAAGATCGACATCCCGAAGGTGCTGCTCGATCTGCGCGCGGAGGTGAAGCAGGCGGAGCAGCGCGGCGGCACGAACCGTCTGGAGCGCCTGGCGTTCAAGATGTGGGCGTGGGTCATGTGCCACCCGCGCATTTACGAAATGGCCGCGAAGGTGGCCGCGGGCGTGGCGCCCTCGGAGGATGGCAAGTGGCTGCGCAGCGCGCCCGCTTTGATGAACCTGCCGCCGGTGCGCGCCTGGTTGAGCCAGCGCGATTTGCCGCCCGCGCCTGCCCGCAGCTTCCGCGAATTGTGGAGGCGGCGCTGATGTCCCGCGAGGCGATCCTGGGCAAAGTGCGCGCGGCGCTGGGGCGCGGCCCGGGTCAGGCGATTGCGGAACCGCCGCCGGTGCGTCTGCACTTGCCCCAGGTGGATATGGAAGCGCGTATCGCGGGCATGCTGCGCGCGGTGGAAGCGTTGGCGGGCAAAACGGCGCGCGCGGCCACTTGCGCCGATGCGCGGGCGTATGTAGCCGCGCTGCTCGACGGCAAAACGGCGGTGGCATCGAACGCGCCGTACTTGCGGGAATGCGGCATCGCGGACTTGCCCCAAGTGCGATCCGGCTTCACGGATGCGGCCGAATTGCGCGCGCTCTGCGCCACGGCGGACATCGGCATCACCAGCGCGGACTACGCCCTGGCGGATACGGGCACGCTGGTCATGCTGGCCGGCCCGGCGGAGGCGCGCCTGATTTCGCTGCTGCCGCCGGTACACATAGCCGTGCTGCCGAAGGAGCGCCTGCTATCGGGCCTCGATGAGCTGTTTACCATCCTGCCCGATCCCGCCGCCCAGACCAGTTCCATGGTGCTGATCACCGGGCCCAGCCGCACCGCCGATATCGAGCAGATCTTGGTGCGCGGAGTCCACGGCCCCGGCGAAATTCACGTGGTAGTAGTCGCATAAGCCAACAACCAAGCCAACTCCGCCCGCTTCTTCCGCCGGTACCATCCCAGAAAGACAAAAAACCCCACCGAAATCACCCCAATGACAAACCAATCCACGGCCGGCGTGCGCACCGTGGAGTAGCGATAGATCCATCCCAAGCAGAATGCGATCTCGCCGACAAAGAGGATGGCGCCGAACGTCGTGGCCTTCAACTGGGCGCGGCATCGCCGCACCGCCAGATCCACGAACTCCGCCGTTCCGATCGCCTTGGGAGACCAGAGGCCACGCGTAATCGTCAGCCGGAAGGCCCAGGCGATGGCGATGAACGACCAGGTAGCCGCCACCAGCAGCAGCATGCCGGCCCGCGGCAAAACCGTCGCCGCCGCCACGACTCCGCCCCCCATCGTCACCGTCACCAGGATGTCGCCCGCCAGCCCGATCTTCAGCCAGCGCGATTGGCGCTCCACCCGGCGGCGCAAATCCGCGGGGACGGCGCTCTCCGATTGCCATTCACGGCGCCAGGTTTCCAGCTCTGTATCGAGACTCATTTGCGTTTCTCCAGGGATTCGCGCAACAGTTGCCGGGCGCGGGTCAGCCGCGCGCCCACGTTGCTCTCCGAAATGCCCAGCACTTCTGCGATTTCCCCATAATCCATGTCTTCGAGCGCCAGCATGATCGCTTGCCGGTAACCGAGCGGCAAGCCGTGAATCGCCCGGCGCAGGCGCGCGGCGCTTTGTTCTCGCGCCAGGCCGGATTCCGGATCGGGTGCCGTATCGCGGACCTCGTGCGCGTCCGCCTCCGCCGCCGGCCAGCGCGCCCGGCTGCGCGCCAGATAAGCGATGGCGCGATTGTGCGCGATGCGGAACAGAAACGTGCGCGGCGAGCATTCGCCGCGAAACGTGCGCAAGGCTTGCCAGAGCGCCAGGGCGATCTCCTGCAGCAGGTCGTCGCGGTCGCTGCCCGTATTGGTATAGCTGGCCGCCAGCCGCGCCAGCGCGGGCCCGTTGGCGGCCAGCAGCCGGTCGAACTCCCGCTCCTGTGTTGCACGGTCCAAGGTGGTGAAGAGCGTGGCGTCCGCCAAAGCGGCGTCAGCTTCCGTAGACGATTTCATCACGATGCAACCTGTTCGCGGCAACTTCCAATACCAGAAGGGCGGCGGCCGTGGTGAAGCATCCCAGCGCGGCAGCCTGGCCCAACGAAAGCGCGCCATTCTTCAGCCAGCATTCGAGCTGCAACTGTTGCCCCAAAACCGGCAGAAACGCGAACCATCCGCGCGCCGCCGCCGGAAAAAACACCTGAAACATGCCCAGCCCCATGGGCAGGAAAACCAGCATCGAGAGGTACGTCTGCGCTTCCTTGGCCGCTCGGCACACCGTCGAAATCAGCAACTGCAGCGAGGCCGCCAGCAGCGCCAGCGGCAGGATTCCTGCGGTCACAGCGAGCCAGGGCAGATGAATTCCCGCGCGCGCAAACACCATCGCGAAGCCCGCCAGATTCAGAATCAGGCCGGCCATCGAAAACAGCCCGACCGCCAGCCATTTTCCCAGCACGATCTCGCGCCGGCGCACCGGGTTCATCAGCAACGGCAGCAGCGACTGGCGCTCCCGCTCGCCCGCAATGGTATCCATGGCCACGTTCATGCCGCCCACGAACGCCGCCACCAGCGTGAACACCGACATCATCCCGATCAGCACGGCATCCGCATGCACCGCCATCGAGACCATGAAGATTACGGCGGGACCCATCAGGGCGTACATCAGCGACGAGATCACAGAGCGCGTATCGCGCAGGCTATCGACGGCTTCCTTGCGTGCGACTACCAGGACTGGCTTCAGCATACGGCAGGCTCCTCGGTGCAAGTCAATTTCACGAAAGCGTCCTCCAGGGACGCGCTGCCGGTTTGCCGGCACAGTTCGTCGGGCGATCCCTGCGCCGCCAGGCGGCCATGGTCGACGATCACGACGTGGTCGCATAGCGCGCGCACTTCTTCGAGCACGTGGCTGGAGAAGACCACGCACGCGCCCGCGTCGCGCCGGCGCCGCAGCAGATCCCGCAGCGCGCGCACCGTGGGGACGTCCAAGCCGTTGGTGGGTTCGTCGAGCAGCAGATTCTTCGGCGCGTGCAGGATGGCGCGGCCGAGCGCGGTCTTCATGCGCTCGCCTTGGGAAAAGCCGGCTGTCCGGCGGTCCGCGATGGCATCCAGGCCGAGCGCGGCCAGCACCTGGCTCACCCGTTCGTCCAGGATCGCGGGCGGCATGCCGCGCAACATGCCGAAGTACGCCAGGTTCTCGCGCACGGTGAGCCGCGGATAGATGCCGATGTGGTCGAGCAGCGCACCCAGGCGCCGCTGGCGTTCCAGAGGATCGTCCAGCTCGGCGGCATCGTCTATGGTGACGGAACCGGAGTCCGGTTGTAGCATTCCGCAGAGGATGCGCAGGGTGGTGGTCTTGCCCGCGCCGTTCGCGCCCAGCAGGCCGGTGATGGCGCCATCCCGGGCGGTAAACGAAAGGCCGCGCACCGCCGGCCGCCGCTCGAAACTCTTCGCGAGATTTTGAACTTGGATCATATGTTTCGCTGGTATAGTCCGCGCGGCCCGGGCATCCTTACAAAAACTTTCGCGCTTGGTGATATTATTAACGTTCCGTTACATCCTCCGCGTTGGATCGCCGCATCTGAGAATTGCCCATCCATTATTCGCTTGTCTGGCCCTGGCGGCAGTTCCCTCTTTGTCCGCCGCAATCGACGACGCGCCGGCCATCGTGAGCGCCACGGTAGATTATTCCGCCAATCGCGTGAACCTGACCGGCTCCAACTTCAGCCCCGCCGGGATCGCGCCCACGGTGGCATTCGAAAGCGCGCCGCTGGTCCTGGTGGCCTTCACCAACCAGAGCGCGGCGGCGAGCCTGCCCGACGGCTGGGCCTCGGGATCTTACCTGCTGGCGGTCACCAACAGCAACCGGCAAACGGCCGTATACCGCATGACGCTTCAAGCCGCGCCGCCACCCATCGATAAGCTGCGCTACCATGCGCGGGGCCTCTGGGGCCCCTGGGCGCTGGGTGGGACGCTTGCCTACGCCGGGCTGCTCCAGGAACTGAATGCTCCCAAGGAGTGGGGATACGGCTGGGCGGCATATGGCCGGCGGGTGGCCTCCACGGAGGCCGGCGGCATCATTCATGGCGTGCTGGCTTATGGCCTGGACTCCACGCTGCACGAAGATCCACGCTATTTCCGCTCGGACCGCAAAGGTCTTTGGCGCAGGATGGCGCACGCGGTGCGCGATACTGTCACGACCCGGACGGACTCGGGCGGCGAGACCTTTTCCACGTGGCGTGTCGGCAGCGCATACGGCGAGGCTTTCATTTCCAACTTGTGGTATCCCGATCGGCTGGATACGGTTCGGCTGGGATTCGTGCAGGGATCGCTGCGCATGGGTTTCGATACGGTGACCAATCTCGCGGCCGAGTTCTGGCCGGACATCAAGAAAAAGCTGCGGCGGCACAACTAGGCGAAAACCTGCTGGTAAACTGAGAAATTATGCTGAAGCATCGACTACCCGGTATCTTGGCTGGGATCTGGCTGGCGGCCATGGCCCATGCCGCGGAGGTGCCCCGCCCTTCCCCTGATTTTGCGATCGGCACGGTAGATGGACAGCCGCTGCAGGTGAGCCAGTACAAAGGCAAAGTGGTCGCGCTGGTCTTCATCCTGACTACCTGCCCGCATTGCCAAAAGACGGTCGGATACCTTTCTACCATGCAGAAGGAGTACGGCCCGCGCGGTTTACAGGTGCTGGCGAGCGCAGTGGACGACATGGGCAAAATGAATGTGCCCGATTTCGTCAAGAATTTTCAGCCTCCGTTTCCGGTGGGCTTCAATGAGCTGAATACGGCGCTGGGCTTCCTGCAACAGTCCGTGATATTCCGGACGTACATGCCGCAGATGGTGTTCATCGACCGGCAGGGGACCATCCGCGCGCAGTATTCCGGGGACGACAAATTCTTCGCCGAGGACCAGGAAAAGCACATCCGGGAACAAATCGAGACATTGCTCAAGGAAAAGAAAGCCGCTGCGCCCGCGAGCAAGAAGTCTTCGTAATGCTCGTGCTCGTGGCGCACGCTTCAGCGTGCCGGCGGGACTTTTAAGTCCCGCTTTGGCGAGCGCTAGCTCGCCCACGGCGAACTAAAGGTCGCCGCTGCACGCTGCAGCGCGCGCCACGCTAAAGTACCGGCTCCAGTTCTTCTTCCAAAGCCAGCGTGGCGTCTTCCAGTTCTTCTTCCTCGGCGGGCCCTTCCGCCAGCAAAACCGACACATCCGGCTCAGGCGCCGGCTCCGGTTTGGGTGCGGCCCTCGGACGCGCTTTTGCCTTCGTCTTCCTCGGCGCGCGGGTGTGCGTGCGAGTGGCCTGCGGTTGCGTCTCCGGCACGCCCGCCGCGTCGCGCAATTCCTTGAACGAGGCTTCCAGAAAATCGATCATGCGGCCGCCATCCGGCGCCGCCAGCGCGTCCGTGGTCAGCGCGAAGTACAGCTTCTGATCGTAGCTTTCAATGGCTACGCTGATGCCCACATCCATGCCGGTGGGCACGTGCGGATAACAGGCCACCATGCGCTGCCCGCAGGTGTAAAGGGGCAACTGCGGCCCCGGTACATTCGTGCAGACCATGTGGAACAGCGGGATGGGGGTGTTGAGCCAGCTTAAATTGCCTGCCAGGAAGGCCTGCACAGGCGGCGGCAGCAGACCCAGCCAGGCCAGGCTCAGGCGCAATAATTCCGGCGTGCGCGCGCCCTTCATGGCCTGGGTCAGCTCGTGAATGTGCCGGGCCCGCGCGAGGGGATCGCGGATGCCCAGCGGCAGCGTCACCGGCAAGAGCGAGATCAGGTTGCCAAAAGCGCCCAACTGCTCTTCCGGCGGCCGCACGTTGACGGGAACCATCGGCCGGAAGAACCGGTTCTTCACCGTCTCTCCGTGCATCTTGGTGTATCGGGCGACCGCGCCCGCCACCACCGTGAGCACCACGTCGTTCACCGTGCAGCCGCAGGCCGTGCGGATAGCCCGCGCTTCCGCGAACGGGAACTCGGTCCAGAAGACACGCCGTTCGCCCGAGCATGGCCGGTTGAACGGCAGGTGCTCCAGCGGGGACAGCAACTCGGGCACCCTATCCACCACCCGTTCCAGTCCCACGGCGGCCACATTGTCGCTCCGCAGCAAAGCACCGTAGCCGAGCAGGGCGTCGCGCGTGTCGGCCAGGCGCTTGGGGATCTGGGCCAGGCTATCGGTGAAGGCATCCAGAAAATGGGTGGCGGCATCGGGCGCCTTGGGGGGACGGTAGGCCTTGCGTTTCGGCCGCCGGTGTTCGTCCGGTGAGGGATCCAGCATTACGTTCATCAGGCCGATCCCGGCCACGCCGTCCACAATGCAATGGTGCACCTTGCAGATCAGCGCCGAACGGCCGCCCGCCAGGCCGTCCACCACGTACGTCTCCCACAGAGGCTTGTTGCGGTCGAGCAAAGGCGTAAAGATCCGGCCGGCCAGTTCCTGCACTTGCGCGTCGCTGCCCGGGGGATCGAGCTTCACGTGGAATATATGCCGGCGGATATCGAAATCCGGGTCGTATTGCCAGGTGGGGTATCCGATGTTCAGGAACGGCCGCATCACCTTTTCGCGGTAACGCGGGATCGCATCCAGCTTGGATTCGATGGTGGCGACGAAGCGCTCAAAAGGGATAGCACCTTCGAAGATGCACACACCGCCGATATGCAGCGGCATCTCCTTGGATTCGAAGTTGAGAAAAGCCGCGTCCAACGCGCCGAAGCGCTCGGGAGGTTGGGGAAGCGCCATGGAACTGGCTCCTTTCCGGGAATCAGTATATTAAGATTATATTGTCCGGTAATCCGGACGCGAATGCAAGCGCCTCACGACCCGATCTGGAACGAGCCCACGGTGATCAGGTTTGCGCCATTCGACGAGTTTCCGAGATATACCGTGTAAGTGCCCGGCGCGTTCAGCCAGGCATTGGCATTCACGTCCCAGTAAGAGAGCGGATGCGAGGAATCGTTGGCATCCACTTCGATGGTCACCTGCTGGCTCCCGCCGGACGCCAACGGCACCTTCTGCCATCCCACGAGGCGTCTGGGCGGTTCGCCGGTCGACGCGGGAAAGCCCAGATAGACCTGGGCGACTTCCGCTCCCGCCACCGGGCCGGTATTCGCCAGGTCGAAAGTCACCTGGAAGTTGGGATTGCTCCCGCTCAGATTGTTCACCAGCGCCGCATTAGTGAAAGAGAAGCCGGTATAAGACAGGCCGAAACCGAAGTTGAACAGAGGAGTGAGGCCTTGCGAGTCGTACCACTTGTAGCCGACATTGAACCCCTCGAAATAACTTACCGGGAAGGGCGTGCTGCCGTCCGGCGGCTGCGCGATCGCGGGGCGGGGCAACTGGTTTACGCTCGCCGGAAAGGTGATGGGTAGCTTGCCCGACGGATTGACGGCGCCGAATAAGATGTTGGCGATGGCCGGTCCGCCGCGCTGCCCCGGAAACCAGGCTTCGAGCACGGCGCTGGCGTTGGCCAGCCACGGCATCACCTGCGCGCTGGCGTTCTCCATGACCACGATAGTCTGCGGATTCGCAGCGGCCACCGCGGCCACCAGCGCATCCTGATCGATGGGCGTCGAGTGGATCAGGTCAGTGAAATTCAGGCTGGGCATATCCATGCCCTCGCTGGTCCACTGGCTGACGAAAACGATGGCCACCTGGGATGCCGCCGCCAGCGCCGCGGCCGTCGTTGGATTCGTGCCGGGATCGAATTGCACACTGGCGTTGGGTGCCAGGGCTTGAATGGCCTGCAACGGCGACGATGGATCCCAGACCACCTGCGCCCAGCCCGGCACGCTGGGATAACCTTCGGTAAGAGCCGGTCCGCCCGTGGGAGTGACCTGCGCCGAGCCCCCGCCCGAGAGCACCCCAATATCGGCATGCGACCCGATCAAGGCGATGGACTTGATGCTCGTGGCATTGAGCGGTAGCTGCCCGGCCGCGTTCTTCAACAACACCGCTCCCTGCTCTTCGGCTTCCTGCGCGATGGCTTCGTCGCCGGCCGTATCGACAGGCGAGATGGCCCCGGGATAGTCGAACAAGCCGGCGGCATACATGGCCCGCAGAATACGATGCACCATGTCGTCGAGGCGGGACTGCGGCACCAGTCCGCCGGCGACGGCCTGCGCGAGCGTCCCGAAGTACTGGTTGTCCGGCTGCTCCTGGTCGAGGCCGTTCAAAGCCCCGTTTACCGTGGAATGCGTCGCCCACCAGTCCGACATGACGAAGCCCGGAAACTGCCAGTCGCCCTTCAGGATGTCGTTCAGAAGGTGCGCATTCTCGCAGTTGTAGACATCGTTCACCAGGTTGTAGGCGCACATGACGGACTGCACATTCGAATCCTTCACGCCGATCTCGAATGCCAGCAGGTCGCTCTCGCGCATGCCGCGCTCGTCGATCTGGACATCCGCGGTGGTGCGCCCGCTTTCCTGATCGTTCAATGCGTAGTGCTTAATGCCCCCGATCACGTGCTGGGCCTGAATGGCGTTGATGTGCGCGGCGGTGATTTTGCCGGCCAGGATGGGGTCTTCCCCCTTGGTTTCAAACGTCCGGCCGTCGCGCGGCTCCCGCCCGATCAGGTTGATGTTGCCGCCCAGGTTCACATTCATGCCATAGTTGCGCAGCTCCGCGCCGATGACCGTACCGTATTTAAAGGCTTCGTTCACATCCCAACTGGCGGCGCTGGCAAGCGACGAAGGCAGCGCGGTGGCCTGGCCGACGCTGTTGCCCACGCCCACGCTGCCATCGGCCAGGTAGAGATCCGGAATTCCCAGGGCTGGAATACCGGGAACCCAGCCCGCGCCTCCGCGTGGAAGCGCGATCTGGTTGGTAACCGGGCCGCCGGCTCCGTACACCAGCTGGATCTTCTGATCGGGGGTCATCTGGGTGACCAACTGGTCCGCGCGCTGGTCGGCGGTGGGCGGCTGCACCGGGATCAGGACGGCGTTTGACTGCGCGCCGCCGATGGAAAGAACCAGGGGTTGGGCATCTCCCGTGGGCGTGTTGGCGGGAACGAAAACATTCACCTGGTATTCGCCGACGGATCCGGGGGCCAAGCCCGACCACAGCACTTGCGCGGGCACATTGCCGATCGTGACCGTCGGGTTGGTCGTGGTGGTGGAGAGCGTATCCACCGAAGCGGCCGCGCCGGTGGCCGGCCGGTTGTTCACCGGTCCCAGTCCCGTGCAATAGACCAGGATGGTCGTATAACCCGCCGCTGCGGGATTTGCCGGGGTGATCAACTGATAGGAAGAATTCAGAATGGCTCCCGCACCGGTTCCCTGACCGTTAAGGGTGAAGATACCCGGAGCATACGTCGCCAGACTCACCGGCTCCGCTGAACTGTTCTGGCCGGCGAGTGTCGCGGTAAGGGGCGCCGGGCTGCCGGACAACTCCCAGGGGATTTGCAGATTCACCTGCCCGCTTCCGGCATAGAACAGGGGCGCCGCGGCCGCGCCGAATGCGAGCGACAGTCCGCCCAGGTTGTCAGGCAAGGGAACGGACTGCGCGCCGAACGATCCGGTGAGCAGGAAATCTCCGTAGACCGAGACGATGCTGCCCGGAGCGACAGCCGCTCCCGGCGCCGAGCTGGCGGCGTTGACCACGCCACCGGCGTTGATGGAAGGCGCGGGCTGGGCCCACGCGCCAGTGAAGCCGGCCATCAGGCACGCGCAACCGGCATGCAGGAGGGTCTTGAATCGAGACATGATGATTCGTCCGCAGCTTACCACGAAGCAACGAAGCCAAATCGTGGGGCGGGCAATCCTGCCCGCAGCCGGCTTTCAGCCGGCTCTGGCTGCCTGCTAGCGGCCTTCGTCGGTTACTTCAATGGCGAAGACGGATGCGTAGTTCACGACCGGAACAAATTCGAAGTTCAACTTGCCCTGTGCGGTCGGCCGCAGTGCGTGGAACCTCTTGATCAGGACGTGGTTGGGGCTGGTTTCCTTCAGAATGTCCAGATTACGAAGTATCCCCGTGCCGTTACAGAAAATGTCAAACACGCGCGAGCCGGGCCCGCCCGCTCCCTGATTTTCCGCGCCCCAGTATGTTTCCGCAAAGTACATGGTTGCCGAGTAGGTGCCGGGCACGGCGACCGGAATGGCGTACGAGAAGTGCCCGTACCTCTCGTTCCCAAACAAGTCCGAATCCGGCGTGCCGGAGACCGCTTTCCAGTGGTTGGATGCCTGGCCGCCTAAGTAATAGTTGTCGGCCCCCCAGACCTGTCCCCTGGAATCGGTCACGGAATTCGGTTGCGTCACCACCCGGACCGGGTTGATCCGGTGCGGCTCCGCTGGCTCGACCTCAATCGCGCTGACGATCGGTTGTTCCCGCCTGGCATGAAACCCAAGCCGGAGGATGCCGTCCACCCCCGGCTGAACATCCTTAAATACCCGGATATCGGCGATCAGGGGCCCCCCGGCATCGGAAACGATATCGAAGCCGTCCACCAGCATTTTGCCGTTCATCAGGATATCGAACACCCGGCTGTTCTCGCCACCGCCCGTTTCCAGGCCCGGACCGTAGACCGGTTCCACGAAATAAAGCTTCAATTCATAGGTTCCCGGCTTCAGGGGGATATTGTAGCCGTTAAGGCCGATTCTGCCATTCTGGAAAAGGAGGGGGTCGGATGTGCGGCTTATATACTGGCGGAAAGGGGCCTTGGGCTGTCCGCCGCCATCGAAATAGCGGTCCGGTAGCCAGGTATGGCCGTGATGGTCGATATATTTGCGATCATAGCCCGCGACGATCCGCACGGCCGAGTCCGATCCGGCCAGCACCGGCGGCGTAACCGTGGGCGCGGCCTCCGGCTGGTGGCCCGCGACGGTCTTGAAGGTGATGGCTGTCGCCGCGAGTGCCGCTATAAGAATGATAGCGGCCGACATCCAACTCCACCGTTTCCCGTGACCGGGCGCGGCCGGTAACGGCGGAGCCGCCGGGACTGTTTCCGCCGGAGCCGGATCCGGAGCCGGCGGGGAGAACGTCTCGGCAATGGGCTCCGCGGGCGCTTTGCCATTTATCGGCGGGGTGGTCGCCAGGCTTGCATCCTGTTGAAAAACAGGCGTATACATGCCGGGTGGGATGATGATTTTGAGCGGCTGCCGGGAGCCCTCCGCGGCATAATAGTCGCGCAGTTTCTTCCGCAGGCGATGGATTTCCACCCGCGCAATGGCATCTTCGGCGGGATCGAACTCTGCCGGCCGGCCGAGCACTTCCGTGGCAATGCTATATTCGCAGACCTGCGCATCGAGCCCCTCGAAGTGCTTTCCACAGACGTACTCGAGCAGTTTGGTCAGGCGCTGAGAGCGGGCGAATGTGGGAGAAGCGAGTGCGGCCGCGAGTTCCAGGCGCTCCGCGCCGGTTATTCCGGTGGGGCGGCCCCCATCCTGATTTACATCCCCCATCTGTCGCGATTATACACGTTTCCATAGTGTTTCGGGGCTTATGCTCACTTGTAAAATCCGGCCAGGCGTTGGATATCAATTTTGTAACAAGGCGTACACCATTGAAAACATTAACGATACATAGATTATATGCATTCTTGGAGTCGTCGTTACAGGGCTAAAGTAAAGGAGTTAGCATTCATTGTAAAATCCGCCGGTGGCAGGCCGTAACTTAAATGTACTAGCGCTCCCCCCAGGTGTCGGGTTACATTCGCCCAGTCAAACAAATGCCCAAAGTGTCGTTCCGGGGTGGCGCGTATGCACGGTTGTGAACAGTGGCTGGCCGGATTTTAAAAAGATCCGAAAGTCCTTGACTTGACCGTGTAGTGTAGTTATGCTACTTGCAAACGATTAGTTCAGCCACTTGGGACTGCGCGGTTGGGTGCAGCAAGGGGCAAATCTTTGGTTAGGGAAGTAAAAATTGAGGTTAGAAAGGGGTCAAATGAATAAACCAGATCGGATGCCGACCTTTGTTACAGCTCGGCACAAATATCCGGGAAGATCTTTCTGGTTGTTGGGATTACTGATTGCGGCCTTGGCGGTCTCGCAAGTGCCCGTTTTCGCGCAGTTTGCGAGCGGCTCGATCGGCGCCACGGTCACCGACGCCACGGGCGCGGTCGTCCCCGCAGCGAAAGTCGTCCTGAAAAACGAGGCAACGAACGCTCTGCGCGATTCCGTCACGAATAACTCGGGATCGTTCGATTTCCCGTCGATTTTGCCGGGAACGTACACGGTCACTATCACTGCCGCGGGTTTGCAGACATTTGAAGAACAGGGCATCACGCTGACGCAGGGCTCCACTCTGCGCCTGCCGACTATCGTTCTTCAGGTCCAATCCACGAAGCAGGAAGTAGAGGTCATCGCGGGCGCCGACGTGGTAGTGCCGGTCGATTCCGGCCAAGCTAGCCAGACGCTAAATAAGAATATGATCGAGAATATCTCGATCGCCGGCCGCGATGCCGCCGAACTCATCAAGATCATGCCTGGAATGGGTATGACCGGCGGACTCAGCCAGAACATGTGGGGCCAGGGTTCCGTGCCCACCCAGCAGAATACCGGTCCTATCGGCGCGTTTACCGCACAAGGCACGCAGCCCAATGGCGGTATGACGATGACGTCGGACGGCGCCAACCTTCTCGATCCCGGCAACCAGGGAACGCAGACGGCCAACATCAACCAGAACCAGGTGCAGGAAGTTTCGATCCTGACATCGGCCTACGGCGCGGAATTCGCCAAAGGCCCGGTCACCTTCCAGGCCATCGGAAAGAGCGGCGGCGCCCAGTTCCACGGACAGGGCTACATTTATGCGCGCAACGGCGTGTTCGATTCCAACGGCTCGTTCAACAACAGCCAGGGCGTGCAGGCGCCCACGAACAGCTTCTATTATCCGGGCGGCGATTTCGGCGGTCCAGTGGTAATACCGGGCACGCATTTCAATAAGAACCACGACAAGTTGTTCTTTTATGCCGCGTATGAATATATGGACCAACATCCGGCGGGCAGCCTGCTGAGCTATTTTGTGCCTACGGCGCAGATGCAAGCCGGCAACTTCACTCCTGCCTACCTGGCGTCCCTCGGTCCCGGCTTTGCCACGGCCAAGGGCGGCGCCGGTGCGAACAACGTGAATTCCACGTTGTATCCTGGCGGCCAGATCCCCACGACGGCTCTCGATCCGAATTCCGCCGTCCTGTTGAAGTTGATGCCGCAGCCCAACATCAACCCCGTAACGAATCCTAGCGGCGACAACTACCAGTATTTCAACAATACGCCGGTAAATCGCTGGGAACTCCGGTTGCGCGGCGACTACAACATCAGCGACAAAACCAAATTGTTCTTCTCCTGGAACCATCAGATCGAGCACGATGAAAACCCGATCAGCATCTGGTGGCAGATTGGCGGTTCGCTGCCTTATCCGTCCTCGCAGAACGCCACCCAGGTATCCCAGGTCTATAGCGCGAACCTCGTACACGTGTTCAGCCCCACGCTGACCAACGAGTTCATCTTCGCGGAAGCCACCTTCCTCAACCCGATCGTGTTGGCCAACGCCGCCGCGGTGAACCCCACCACGCTCGGCTTCCACATGACCGGTCTGTTCTCGGATCCTTATTCACCGCAGATCCCGAATACCTTCGGCTGGAGCAATTCAGCGGTCGGCTTCGCGACCTATCCGTACGGCGAGCCGTTTACGCCAGGCGGCGCGAATTCGTTCGGCAAACTGTCGCAGACTCCGAACATCAGCGACAACGTAACCAAGATCGTCGGCAGCCATACCTTGAAGGCCGGCTTTTACTGGGATTACGCGCGCAACTACCAGACCAGCGGCGGCTTGAGCGATTCAGTCCAGGGCGCGGCGGAATTCGATCCCTGGGGGCCGACCAGCACGGGCAACCCCTTGGCTGACTGGGTCACGGGGCGCATCAGCGCCTTCACCCAAGACGCAGCCGAAGCTGTGCAGGACATGAAGTACTACCAGTATTCGTTCTTCGTGAACGACCAGTGGAAGGCTACCCGCAGGCTCACCCTGACCGGCGGTCTGCGCTTCGACCACATGGGCAACTGGGTGCCGAACGACACGCAAGGCGTGGCCGTTTGGGATCCCGCTTCCTACAACAACAGCCCCTCGGCTCCCGCATGGACGGGTCTCGAATGGCACGGCATCGACCCCAGCATCCCGCTGTCGGGCTTCCCGTCGAAGCCGTTCTTCATCGAACCCCGCATGGGCTTCGCCTATGATATCTTCGGGAACGGCAAAACCGTGTTACGCGGCGGCGCCGGCTTGTTCCGCTATCAGATTTCCTACAACAGTGCCAGCGCCGGTTACAACCAGCCGCTCGGCATCGTTTCGGATGTTACCACGACAGGTACTTGCTGCATCGGCTGGAATAACTTCCAGCAGTACAGTCCTGCGCTGGGTGCCGCCGGGTTGGGTTCCGCCATCAGCGTTTTGCAGATGGGCGACGAACGCACCCCGCACACCTGGAACTACAACGTGACGGTTTCGCAGCGCGTGCCCTGGCGCTCGGTTGCGGAATTCCAGTATGCCGGCAACAAGTCGCTCGACATGCTGATCAACGGTGGAAACGGTAACTTGGGGAACATCGACAACGTACCGCTCGGCGCCTTCTTCGGTGTCGATCCGGTCACCGGCATCAACAACTACAACAACGGTGCCACGCTGCCTTCAACTTTCTCCAACCTGAACCAATACCGCCCGTATTCCAACTACGCGGGTATCGCCTTGCAGAGCCACGGCAGCTACGCGAACTACAATGCGTTCATCGCCACGTGGCAGAAGCAATCCGGACGCGTCACTTTCACGACGAATTACACGTTCAGCAAGATCCTCGGTATTCGCGACGGGAACAGTGCCAACGGCGCACAAGCCGGCCCGTCCCCGGATCCGTTCAACCTGAGCGCGAACTACGGCGTGCTTTCCTGGGATCACACGAATATCTTCAACGCGGCGTACGTAGTCAACCTGCCGTCGCCGGTGAAGGACAACAAGCTCCTGGGTGGGGTAGTGAATGGCTGGGTTCTGTCGGGCATCACGCAGTTCCAAAGCGGCGCCCCGATTCAGCCCAACACCAACTACGGCCTCAATATCTCGTGGCCAACCGCTCTGCAGCCGACCAACTGGCTGGGCACGAACGCGATCGGTCAGACGCAGCCTGTGTTGACCTGCGATCCTGCCAGCAATCTGAGGGCGGGACAATACTTCAATCCGAGCTGCTTCGCGCCTCCGACCAACCACCAGCAAGGGGATCTCATCTGGCCGTACATCAAGGGGCCCGCGTTCTTCAACAGCGACCTCGCGATTTACAAGGACTTCCTCTTTAAAGAGCACCACAAAATCGAGCTGCGGTTCTCGGCGTTCAACTTCCTGAACCATCCGCTGCCGCAATTCAACTCCACGGGCAACAACAACGATGTGGAGCTGAACTTCTCGAATAGCGCTGGCAATTTGAGCAACACTAACCTGAACACGATCACCACAGGTTCCCCGTTGTACAAGAACGAGGTCCCCCGCGTGATTGAGTTCGCAGCCAAGTACAACTTCTAGACCTCGTTCGCGAGGCTGGAATCGGACCCAAAGGGGGCGGCGCAAGCCGCCCCTTTTTTTATTGGTGTGTGCCCGCGGCGCACGCTTTAGCGCGCTTTAGCGTGCGCCCCCGCGGATGCGGGTGAAACAGCGGCGAGACCCCCTGCGGGGCATCGTCGGAAACTCACCGTGGGGCGGGCAATCATGCCCGCAGCCGCCTTTTCAGGCGGCTATGCCGGCTGGAAAGCCGCCCCCAGCGGGGACCCCGGGCCGAGATTGGCCGCCCCACGACTCTTGGTTTTCATCATCTTTGCGGCTCCGAAAAACAACCGATAACTTATTGAGCGGCAACGGGGTCTCAGGGTAGTGCCCCATGGGCCTGCGGCCCACCAAAGGTGATGAAAACCCGCCCTCATGTATTTTCAATAACTTCGGGCATGTTTTCAACGGAGCGTGCAGCGGCGAACTTCAGTTGGCCGTGCAGCCGGCTCAGCGGGACTTTAAAAGTCCCGCCGGCACGCTAAAGCGTGCGCCACGGCTTTCAATTAGGGTAAGGATCGCCCGGGCGGGCGATGCGGATCTGGTGATCGATAAAGACTGCATGGCCCTCCGACAGGGTCACATTGGGCATGTGGCAACCCACGCAATTGCTCTTTGCAACGGGGCACGATTTTCTTGGTTTCGACGCATGACATGCCAGGCAGGCCCGGTCGTAGCCGGCTTCGTCCCGCGAGATGCTGGCGTGCGGATCGTGGCAGGCAGTGCATCGGATGCGTTTATCGTCGCCGCTGAAGCACTCGCTATTCGCCAGGCGGTACGGCGCGAAGCGGACATTGACCTCACCCCACTCCCGCGCTCTGACGATGAATTCCCAGGTACGGTGGCACTGCCCGCAGAAGTTGTTCATATCTTCCGCGCCCATCGCCCCGAGTTTCGCGGGCATCGCCGCTGTATTGCCGCGCGCGATGTTTTGCATGTGCGCGATGGCGCCGGTGTGGCAATGCTCGCAAGTTACGCCGGCTTGCAGGGAATCGAGGGTAAGCTTGCCCTGGGTCACCGCGCGCGTGGCGTGGCACTCGAAACACACATTGGTTTCCTGGCTGGACATTTCCCGGCCCATCGCCTCCACCAGGCTGTGGGGCTGCAACTGCTCGTCGCCCAGGGTGATGGCCAGGCCAGTCAGTTTCGGGTAATAGCTCACCATGCTCTCATAAAAGCGCCCGCGGTATTCAAACACATACGTCTGCATGTGCTGGCCGAATGCATAGCGGATCGGCAGCGACAGCTCGCCCGCGCTGTCGCGCACGGTATACGTGCTCATGTCTCCCTGGCGCTCGATGGTGTAGGTGTAGCCGTTTTTCGCAAACGTCAACTTCGGGTGCGCCATCAGGTTTTGCTGGTCCGGGGGCAACTCGATCGCGTGGCCCATGCCGGACGCCGGCTGAGCCTTCGCCTGTGCAGGATGGCAGGTGGCACAGGTCTGGGCAGCGGGGGGCGCCGCGCAGGCCAGCGACGCGAGGCCCAGGCAGATTCCCAAACGCCGGGCGCCCATTCTTGGGTTGGCACGATGCAATGTCACATCATAATCAAAAACGCAACGCGTTATTCTGGTCGATATGGGTTCTAGCCGTCTGGCCCCGCCGGCCTTGGTGTGTGTGTGCTGGCTGCTGTCGCGCGCCGCGGGCGGCCCGGCTGCGGCCATCCGGTTCGATCTGAAACCCATCCCGTTCCAGTTGGAACACGGCGAACGAACTGCGCGCCACGTGCCCGCCACCATGGCCGGCGGTGTGGCCATATTCGATTACAATCGCGATGGGCGCCCCGATATTTTCTTCACCAACGGCGCAAACCTGGCCACGCTAGAGAAGGACGATCCCAAATACCGCGACCGGCTTTTCCGCAACGATGGCCATGGCGTTTTCACCGACGTGACAGAAACCGCGGGATTGGCCGGCAGCGGCTTCGACAGCGGCGCGGCGGTGGGCGATTACGATAACGATGGCTATCCGGATCTCTTCGTGGCGGGCGTCCACCACAACACGCTCTACCACAACAATGGCAACGGCACGTTCACGGACGTCACCGCCCAGTCCGGCATTCGCAACAGCCCCGATCCCGAATTCGGGCCCACATGGGCCATCACGGCCGTATGGGTGGATGTGAACAACGACGGACTGCTGGACCTGTTCGTAGTCAATTATCTGCAATGGGACTATGCCACCGAGCCGCTTTGCGAATACAAGGGAGCCGCAGATTATTGCGCGCCGCGATCTTATAAAGGTCTGCCCAACCAGTTGTACCTGAACAAGGGCCACGGCAAATTCGAGGATGTCTCGGAGAAGTGGGGCATCCGCGCCCACGTGGGCAAGGGTATGGGCGTGGGCATGGCGGATTACGATCTGGACGGCCGCCCCGATCTTTTCGTCACCAATGACGGCACTTATAATTTCCTTTTCCACAACATGGGAGATACGTTCGAGGAAGTCGCGTTTCAAAAGGGCGTGGCCCTGCCGGAAGACGGCAATTTCATATCCGGAATGGGTCTCGATTTTCGCGACTTCAACAACGATGGCTTCGCGGACCTGGTGACCGTTGCGTTGGAGAACCAGACCTTCCCCTTGTGGAAGAACCAGGGCGGCCGCGGGTTTCAGGAAATCAGCACGCCCAGCGGCATGCGCGCGCTCAGCATGCGCATGGCGGGTTTTGGCGCGGGGCTTTACGACTTCGACAACGATGGATGGAAGGATCTCTTCGTAAGCCGCGGCGATGTCCTGTCGCGCCCGCTGCCCGGCACTACGGTCGAGCAGCACAACACCGTCTTCCGCAATCTGGGCGCAGGCGGGCACTGGGAAGCCCTGACCGCCGAGGCGGGTTTGGACGCTTCACCCGCGGCCCGTCACCGTGGACTGGCCTTCGGGGACCTGGATGGCGACGGGCGCATCGACGTGGTCACCACCGCGCTCGCCCATCCCGCGGAAATCTGGATGAACCGCAGCCCGGGCGCGGGACACTGGCTGGATATTGCGCTCGAAGGCGTGAAGAGCAACCGCGACGGCATCGGTGCGAGGATAGAGGTCAAGACCAAAAGCGGCACCCAATATAATCACATGACCAGCAGCGTGGGCTATGCGTCGTCGAGTTACGGGCCGGTGCATTTCGGATTAGGGGCGGACGCCACGGCGGAATCGGTGGTCGTACATTGGCCCTCGGGAATCGTGCAAACCTTGCAGGCTGTCGGCGGGGATCGCGTGCTGCGCGTGAAGGAGACACCCTAGTTTGACAGCCCCCTCGATCTGCGCTTGCATCTACCTGGGCGCACTCCTGGCGCTGCCGGCCCCAGCCGATCAGGCGCGTCCGCCGGTTGCACCGGCTACGTTCGATAAGGTGTCGAAGGACGCCGCGCAGGCGCGCGAGCAAAATCGCATTCCGGACGCGATCGGATTATATCGCCGCGCCGTCAAGATGCGCCCGACCTGGCCGGAGGGCTGGTGGTTCCTGGGCGAATTGCTGTACGACCAGGACAAGTTCTTGGAAGCCCGGGACGCCCTGCGGCGGCTGGTTGTGCTGGACCGCAAGGCGGGTCCCGGGTTTGCGCTGCTGGGCTTGTGCGAATACGAGACGAAGGAATACGCGCGGGCGCTCGACCATATCAACGAGGGACGCCGCTTGGGTTTGGGCGAGGACCCGCAGGCCAAGCGTGTGGTCCTGTATCACGCGATGCTGCTGCTCACCCGCTTTCAGCAATACGAATCGGCGCTGCAGGTATTGGAGAAGGTCTTGAAGACGGGCGACGCCGGTCCTGCCGTCGTCGAAGCCGCCGGGCTGGCCGGGTTGCGCCGGCCGATCCTGCCGGAAGATGTGCCGCCTGGGGACAAAGATCTGGTGGATCGCGCGGGGCGCGCCGTTTGCGCGGCGGCGGGCCACGAGCCGGCGGAGGCGCCCAAGCTTTTCGCGGACCTGTTAGCGCGCTATCCGAAGACCCCCAACGTCCACTATCTCTACGGTTCGTTTCTGCTGGCGAGCGATTCGGACGCCGGCCTGGCCGAATTCCAAAAGGAAATGGAACTGAATCCCAAGCATGCGGAGGCTTTGGTGACCACGGCTCTAGAATACGAGAAGCGCGGTGAGCCCGAAAAAGCGATTCCGTATGCGCAGCGTGCGGTGGAAGCGGCGCCGGACTTCTTCGCCGCGCATGGCGTGCTGGGCAGGCTGTTGGCCAACGCGGGCGAAGTGGAGAAGGGCATCAAGGAACTCGAGATCGCCAGGCAGCAGGCGCCGGATAGCCCGCAGGTCCATTTTTCGCTGGCGGCGGCGTATGCCATCGCGGGCAGAAAAGAAGATGCGGCCAAGGAGCGCGCGGAGTTTGTGCGGCTCAAGCAGTTGGCCGACGCGGTGGCGAAATGAGGATCGCTTGGCGGAGCGCGCCGGGCGTCGTCCTCATGGCGCTCGCCGCGTGGGCCCAGCAGCCGGCGGGCGACGTGGAAGCCGCCATCCGCGGCTATCGCGAGTATCTGGCCGCGCATCCGGATTCGGTCCAGGCGCGCTCCAACCTGGGCGTGGCGCTGGCCCGCGCGGGCCGCTACGACGAAGCCATCGCGGAGTACGATCGCGCCCTGTCGGCGAGTCCGGACAATCCCGCGCTGCTGCTCAATCTGGGGCTGGCCTACTACAAGACCGGACGGCCCGCGGAGGCCGCCATCCGCTTCGAGCGGGCTTCCGCGCTGGCTCCGCAGTTCAAAGACCAGGTGACCCTGCTGCTGGCGAGCTGCTATAACAGCCTCGGCAAATACAAGCAGGCCATCGCGCTGCTGGCGCCGCTCGAACAAGCCAAATCGGCCGACCCGGCGTTCGATTATCTGTATGGGACGGCGCTCATCGGCGATGGCCAAAACGGCAGCGGCGCGGCCGTCATCGATCGCATCCTCAGCCAGGGCGATTCGGCCGAAGCGCGCCTGCTGCGCGGTACCCTCAAGCTTCGGGCGCACGATTACGACGCCGCGCTGGCGGACATCGAGAAGGCCATCGCGCTGAATGACAAGCTTCCGGGCGCGCATGCGCGTTTGGGCGAATTGCTGCTGGCGAAAGGAGAGAGCGACCGCGCCCGCACGGCTTTCAGCGCGGAACTGGTTCTCGATCCGGACGAATTCGTCTCGAACCTGAACATGGGTGTATTGGCGAAGCGCGATCAGGATTATGTGGAGGCGCGCCGCTACTTCGAGCGCGCGCTCAGGGCGCGTCCCAACGACCCGGGCGTGCGGTACCAGGTAGCCAATGTCGACCTGGCGACGGGCAATGCGGACCAGGCGCGCAAGACGCTCGAAGCCCTGATCGGCGAATCGCCGGATTTCGCCGAAGCGCACGCTTCGCTGGCCACCGTCTATTACCGGTTGGACCGGCGCGCGGATGGCGATCGCGAGCGCGCCTTAGCGCAGAAGTTGATGGATCAGCGGGATGCGGCGGATACGGACGCCCGCGCCAGATGAGGCGATGGCTCGTTTTTGCCGGCGGATGGCTGCTGCTGAGCGGCTGGTGGCTGCTGGTGAGGGCCGACGGCCCTGAACCCAAACGGCCCCACTTCACCGATATCGCTCCCAAATCGAATTTCGCTTACCGCACGGACAATAACTTCACCGGCCGCAAGTATTTTCCGCAAACCATGTGCGGCGGCGTAGCTGCTTTGGACTTCGACAACGACGGGCGCATGGATCTCTTCTTCACCAACGGCGCCAAGCTGCCGGAGCTGGAAAAAACCGATCCGCGCTTCTACAACTGCCTGCTGCGAAACCGCGGCGACGGCACCTTCGAGGATGTGACCGCGCGCGCCGGCCTGCTCGGCAAAGACCTCGGCTTCAGCTTCGGAGTGGCGGCCGGCGATTACGACAACGACGGGTACGAAGACCTTTTCGTCTGCAATGCGGGGCGCAACACGCTCTACCACAACAACGGCGACGGCACATTCACCGACGTCACCGAACGCTCCGGGATCGGCGGCAAGCCCAAGGATGTTTTGAGCGTCGCGGCCGCCTGGTTCGATTACGACAACGACGGCAAGCTGGATCTGATTGTCTCCAACTACACCGTGTGGACCCCGCAAACGGACAAAATCTGCGCCGCTAACGGCCAGGAATATTATTGCCATCCGAAGGTCTACGCCAACGTCGCGCACCGCCTTTATCACAACCTGGGCAACGGCCGTTTCGAGGATGTCACCGAAGCTTCCGGTTTCGGCAAGGAACTGGGCAAGGGCATGGGCATCGCCATCGCGGATTTCAACGGCGACGGATTCATGGATGTGTTCGTGGCCAACGACACGGTGCGCAATTTCCTGTTCATCAACCAGAAGGACGGCACGTTCAAGGAATCGGGCTACGAGTGGGGCGTGGCTTACGACGAAAGCGGTAATGCCGGTTCGTCCATGGGCGCGGACGCCAAGGACTACGACAACGATGGATGGCCCGACCTGTTCTACAACAACCTGAAAGGCCAGATCTGGGGCCTCTACCGCAACATGGGCGGCAAGTTCATGAATTATGTTTCGGGCGCGTCGCGCGTGTCGCGGCTGAGCGCGCGCAGTTCCGGCTGGAGCAACGGCTTTGTCGATTACAACAACGACGGCTGGAAGGACCTCTACTCCTCCAACGGCGATATCGACAACATGGGCGAGATCTCGCGCCAGCCCGATACGATGTTCGAAAACGTGGACGGCAAGGAGTTTCGCGACGTCTCCGCCTTGCTGGGCGCCGATTTCAGCCATGCGGGATTCCAGCGCGGCTCGGCCTTCGTGGACCTGAACAACGACGGCTTCGAGGACCTGGTGGTGACCTCGCTCGACGAGAAGCCGCGCATCCTGCTGAACTCGGCCGACAACGGCAACCATTGGCTGCTGGTGAATACGATCGGCCGCCGCAGCAATCGCGATGGCATCGGCGCGGCGCTGAAACTGACCACCGCGTCCGGCCGCACGCTCTACAACCATGTGACCACTTCCGACGGCTTTATGTCGTCGAGCGACAAACGGGTACACTTCGGCTTGGGCGCCGAGAAGGCCATCGCCTCGCTGGAGATTCACTGGCCCAGCGGCCTGGTGCAGACGCTGAAGAAAGTCCGGGCGGACCAGATCCTGACGGTGAAGGAACCGGCGAAGTAAGGCGTCAGGGCGCCGGCTTGAACCCCGGGCCGGTGTCATAATGGGGCTGGACTGGAGGCTCTCATGCTACTCGTACGCTCTTCTTCGTCGCTGGGCTTGGTTCCCTTTCTGTGCCTCATGTGGCCCGCCGCTTCTCAGCAAATCGGCGCACAGACGTTCAGAACCCTTTATACGTTTGATGCCAGCCAAGGCGTCTCCCCGTCCGGCAATCTCGCGATGGGCCGCAACGGCGTGATCTACGGAACCACCGGGGAGGGCGGCGCGTACACCCAATGCCCCGAGAACGACGGCCTCGGCTGCGGCACGGCCTATTCCCTGACTCCTCCGGCATCGCCCGGCGGCGCTTGGACGGAGGCGGTCCTCTGGAGCTTCGGAGGGACCCCGGGCGATACCTACTTCCCCTACGGCGTGACGATGGGTAGGGACGGCGTCCTTTACGGCAACGGCGGCGGCGGTTGCGGCGCGATTTTCTCGCTGACGCCCCCGGCCAGCCCCGGCGGGGCCTGGACCGAAGCCGTACTCTATCAATTTAAGTGCGCTCCCGACGCAGCAAACCCGTACCAGCTCGTGATCGACGGGAACGGGGTCCTGTAGGGCACCACCCAGTTCGGCGGGACCTCGACGGCCTGTGGCCGGGGCTGCGGCACGGTATTCTCGCTAGCGCCTCCGGCCGCACCGGGGATGCCTGGACCGAAACCGTCCTTTGGAGTTTTGGCGCAAAGGGCGAGATAGCTCGTCCGACCGGAGGCCTGGTCATCGGGGCGGGAGGCGTGCTTTACGGCACTGCCCAGGCTTACGAGATCAACAGTGGCCTGGAGAATGGCGGCACGGTTTTCTCGCTTACGCCACCGGCCGAAGCCGGCGGCCCCTGGGTCGAGGCCACGGTCTACAACTTCCCGCCAAGCGGCAAACAGTACCCGGCCACGGTCACACTGGGGGCCAACGGTGTGCTGTACGGCACGACGAACCTTGGGTACAATCCAGAGGGAGGGGGTATGCAGGGAGGCACCGTTTTCTCCCTCGCCCCACCGTCCTCTCCGGGCGGCTCATGGACGCAGGCTACGCTCTGGACGTTTCCGGCCCATAGCGGAATCAACTCCAGCTACATACCCAACGGCCCGCTGATCTTCAACGAGAGGAACGGAGCGCTATTCGGAGCGACCGGGTACAGGTTCACGAAGTCGGGAACACTCTTCGAACTGCTCCCCCCAGCCTCCGGAAGCAGCGCCTGGACGAAGCGCGTCCTGAACGACACCGACACGCTTGATGCGGCCGTCTGCATACTGAAGAACCGCGTGCTCTACGGCATGGATGCGGCTGTCGACATTATTTGGTCTTTGGTTCCGTGATGAGACCAGCGGCGCCAATCACCCGGCCGCCCTCCGGCACCACTGCCCGAATAGACCCAAACCCCTGTAGGCGTTCGGTCACCGCCGGCGTCCACTGATCAGCGCTTCCCCGCACCAGTTGCGCACCGCTGGTACGGCAGCCAGCAGCATCCGATCGGCAGCCTCCAAACTGCGCAAGGCCAGCCTTGCCCAGCGCCGCTCGAAACTTCCCCGCAGAAAGCGCTTGCCCATCGCCAGCAGATTCATCGGCTCGACGCGCAGATCGGCGAAGAAGGGGTCGAGCGCCTGTAGTTCGTGGCGCGAGAAGATGATCCCCTCGCCCTGCTCTTCGGCTTCGCCTGCGGCCCGGGCACGCAGCCTGCGCGCGGCGTTCAAGATGGGATTGCCGCCCCAGGTTTCCGCCAGCACCAGGCGCGCCCCGGGACGCATGATGCGCGCCAGTTCCGCGAGCGCACCGGGATACTTCAGCGTGTGGTGCAGGGCGGCGCAGGCGAATACCAGGTCGAATTCGCCGTCGCGCAGCATCTCCAGGCGGCTGGCGTCGGCGGCGATCCCGCGCACCGCGACGCCCGAGGCGTGCGCCCGTTTCACGGCCAGTTCGATAGCCGCCGGCGAAAGGTCCAGCACCGTCACGCCGGCGCCTTCGGTAGCCATCCAGAGTCCGAAATCCGCGGGGCCGCAGCCATAATCGAGAACCCGGAGGCCTCCCAGCGGCTCGGCTGCGAGCGCCCGCATGGCGGCGCGGTATAGCATCCGCCGTTCGTAGAAGGGCTGCGCCGGGTCCGCGATGCCGGATTCCAAAACCTGGCGATCGGTGCGCAGTGCGTGGTCCGGCAGCTTCAGGAATTGCGCGTAATGGGCATCGTAAAATTCGCGCTCGTCTTGCGCGGCAATTTTAGATACGGTCACTGCTTTTGCTGCTCGGCGGTGAGCCGGTCGAAGGTGGCGCGCTCTTTGTCCCCGTCCGCCTGGCGGTTCATGCGGAAGTAGAGAGCGGCCAGTTCCACGTGCGGCTGCGCCCAATTGGGGTCGTCGTGTACGACTCTCTCCAGATCCTTCACGGCCGCCTCCACATGGCCCTCGGTGCGCTCCAGCCGCGCCCATTCGTAGCGCGCCAGGTTGGAATCGGGCTTCAGGACCAGCGCGGCCTGCAGATGCTGCCGCGCTCCGTCCAGGTCGCGCGCGGTGTGCAGGACCGCGCCGAGTGCCACCTGGGCATCGAAATCGTTGGGATCCGCGTCCACGGCCTTCTTCAGCGCGGCGGTGGCGCCATCCGTGTCGCCCAGGTAACTCAGCACGCTGCCGCGCAGGGTTTCGGCGCCGGGCAGCCGCGGATTCAGGCGCAGGGCCGCATCGGCATAGTCCCGGGCCCGCTCGAATTCATTCATTTTCAGGGACGTCTGGCCGGCCAGCAGATACGCCTCGGGATTCTTGCTTTGCCGGGCGACGCGGTCCACGCGCTCCAGTCCGTCGCGCTTATGGCCCGCGCGGATCATGGCCGAACCCAACAGCCACGCCACCGCAAGATCGTCTGGATGGGCGGCTTCCACGGGCGTGAGGACGGCGATGGCCTGCCCATCCTGCCCCAGGCGGGCGTAGCATTCCGCCAGCAGCGTGGCGATGCGGGTATCGCCCGGCTGTTGGCCCAGCAGCGTATTGAACTCCTGCACCGCTTCGCGCAGCGCCCCTTTCTTGTAGTAAGCCAGCGCCAGGTTCAGCCGGAGACCGGGATTGTCCTTCTTGGCGAGCACCGCGCGATATTGTTCGATGGCTTCGTCGTAGCGCCCCAAAGTGGCCAACGCCGCGCCCAGGTTGGCGCGCAATTCGACCGCGTCCGGATACTGCTTGAGCAATTCCTGGTATTTGCGAACGGCCTGGGCGTCGTCGCCATGCTGCTGCGCGGCTACGGCTTCGCGGAAGAGCTGTTCCGGGCTGGAGGATTGCGCGCAGGCGGCGCCGGCGGCAATAAGCAAGACCACGAGACGCATCAAGTTTCAGCATAGCGGACTTGCGTTATCGTAGGGTAAAGATCATGTGGAATCGTGTGGATCGGGCATCTTGTGGGGCGTTGCTCCTGCTGCTTTTGACGGGGCTTCCGTC
>Ga0187871_10000896_pt1 | contig 27059 bp, 28 predicted proteins | sample June2016WEW_16_1_FD_132988 | JGI IMG/M metagenome (GOLD analysis project Ga0187871, IMG submission 132988) | Peatland microbial communities from SPRUCE experiment site at the Marcell Experimental Forest, Minnesota, USA - June2016WEW_16_10 | ecosystem: Environmental > Terrestrial > Soil >...
GTCCAGCGCCACCACATCGCCGGGCAAGGCGCCCTTCAACAGCCCGGCCACGCCCAGCACCGCGGGAATGTTGAGCGCGCGCGCCATGATCGCGGTGTGCCCCTCGGCGCCGCCCAGCACCGTGGCGAAACCCCGGACCTGGCGCGGGTCCATCAGCGCGGTATCGGCGGGCGACAGCTCCTCGGCCAGGATGATCGAGCCTTCCGCCAGCGTCTTGAAGGCGGTGAAGGGCGTCTTGGTCAGGGCGCGCAAGAGGCGGCGGCCGACGACGCGCACGTCCTCGATGCGCGAGGCGAGATAGGCGTCGCCCATGGCGGCGAAGCTTTCGCCCAGCTGGTCGATCTCCAACTCGACCGCGCGCTCGGCGTTGACGCGGTCGTGGCCGATGCGCCGCTCGACGCCGCGCGTGAAGCGCGACTTGCCGAGCATGGCGACATGCGCGTCCAGGAGATAGCCCATCTCCTCCGCCGCCGAGCCGGGAAGATTCGCGGCCTTGGTCTTGAGCTTGCGCAACTGCTTCAACGAGGTTTCGACCGCGTGGCCGAAACGCTCGAGTTCGGCCGGCACCTCGGAAGCCTCGAGGCGGCGCTCGGGCACCACGATCGCGCCCTCGTCGGTGACATAGGCCGGGCCCATGGCGATGCCCGGCGAGATGCCCAGGCCCTGGAGCCGGCGTTCACTCTTCATGGGTTTCCTCGTTGAAGCCGCCGGCGATCAGCGCCGCGAGCGCGTCGAGCGCCGCGGCCGCGTCGGGCCCGGCGGCCGAAAGCTCGAGGACGCTGCCCGGGCCCGCGGCCAGCATCATCAGCCCCATGATCGAACGCCCCGAGACCGAGGCGCCGGTCTTGGTGACGGTGATCTCGGCGTCGTATTCCCAGGCGAGCTTGACGAACCGCGCGGCGGCGCGTGCGTGCAGGCCGCGCTTGTTGAGGATGGTGACGGTGCGCCGGGCTTCCGCGGGGCCGGGCGCGGACGCGCTGGCGGGCGGTTCGCCCATTACTTGACGTCAGCGAGCAACTGCGACGCGACGTTGATGTATTTGCGGCCCGCCTCCTGGGCGCCGCGCACGGCCTCGGCCAGGCTTTCGCTCTCGCGCAGGCTCGCGAGCTTGATCAGCATCGGCAGATTGACGCCGGCGATGACCTCGACCTTGGCCTTGTCCATGATCGAGATGGCGAGATTGGACGGCGTGCCGCCGAACATGTCGGTCAGCAGCACCACGCCCTGGCCGGTGTTGACCTCCTCGACCGAGCGCAGGATGTCCTGGCGGCGGCGTTCCATGTCGTCTTCCGGGCCGATGCAGACGGCGGCGATGTTGCGTTGCGGGCCGACGACGTGCTCGAGCGCGGAGATGAATTCCGCGGCGAGGCGGCCGTGGGTGACGAGAACCATGCCAATCATGCGATGTCCTTTACGGCGTGTTCGGGCGCTTGGGCGGATTCCGTCCCCGGTTCCGGGCGGTCGAGGTCGCGGTGCAGGATGCCGACCGACCGCCCCGTTCCGGCGAACCAGGCGGCGAGCCGTTCGGCGGCGTAGACCGAGCGGTGCCGGCCGCCGGTGCAGCCCAGCGCGATGGTGAGGTAGGACTTGCCCTCGGCCTCGTAGCGCGGCAGCAGCTTGGCGAGCCAGTCGCACAGCTCCTGGAAGCGGGGGGCGAAATCGGGATCGGATTCGATGAATTTTCCGACCTCGCGGTCGCGGCCGGACAACGCCTGCAAATCCTGAACGTAAAACGGGTTCTTGAGGAAGCGCATGTCGAAGACCAGATCGGCGTCGCGCGGCAGGCCGTGGCGGTAGGAGAAAGAGGTCACGAAGATGGCGATGCCGGGCGCGTGGTCGAGCCGGAAATGGCCCTGCAACACGCGCTTCAGATCGGCGGATGAAAGGGACGAGGTGTCGATCACCAGATCGGCGCGGTCGCGCAAGGGCCAGACGCGCTGGCGTTCGAGCCTGATGCCGTCGGCCACCGGATGATCGGCCGCCAGCGGATGGCGGCGGCGGGTTTCGGTGTAGCGGCGTTCCAGCCGGTCGTCGTCGCAATCGAGGAACACCATGCGCAGCTCGATGTTGTTGCTCTTGACCAGCTCGTCGAGCGCCTTCAGCAGCGCGGGCACGGCGAAGTCGCGCGTGCGCACGTCGACGCCGATCGCGAGCGGCGCCTCCAGCCGGCGCGGACCGAAGAGATTGGGCAGCAGCGACAGCGGCAGATTGTCGACCGCCTCGTAGCCCATGTCCTCGAACGCCTTCAACGCGGTCGACCGCCCCGCCCCCGACATGCCGGTGACGACCATGAGACGGCCGCGCTGCGGACGGGCGGGGGATTTCATGGCCGGGCGAGCGCCGTCTCGGCGGCGCGCATGTCGTCGCCCGCCAGCACCGTGAGCGCCAGACGCAGCTTGGCGGCGGCCGAAGCCTCGAAGGGGGCGAGCGCGATCAGCGGGATCGACACGCCCAGTATGTCGCAAGCCCGCTGTTCGGGCAGGCGTTCGATGGAATCCGCGGAAACCAGATCGACCACCAGGCGCAAAGCAGCCTCGGCCCGGCGCGGCAGGCGCAGCAAGCCGACGCCCCGCGCCTCGATCACGCCGGCTATCGACAGGGGCGCGCGCATCACCACCTCGCCGGCGCGCAGCGAAAGCGCGGTCTGGTCGTCGGAAACCAGTTCCGCGCCCTGGTCGATCAAACGCAACGCCAGGTCGGATTTGCCCGCGCCCGAAGGCCCACGCAACAGGACGCCCGCCCGGCCCAGGGCGACCGACGTGCCATGGATGAGATGCATGGGGTTGGAATTCATCGGGCGCTTAGGTGCGCCGCTCTTGATGCAAAGTCAATGGTGTGACGGCTCCCGGTCCGGGTGAATTTAAAATCTCTCAATCAATTGATGCACTTAGCTGGTTACCCCGGCCGGTTACCGGGGCCGTTTGTGACAGTCCCGGGGTTCGATATTGCTCTGCAACATGAGCCCCCTCATCCCGCCGGCAACCGGACGATGAAGCGCGCCCCGGCGACCCGGTTTTGGGCGCCGGTACGGTTTTCGGCCTTGAGCAAACCGCGATGGGTTTCGACGATCTGCTTCGAGATCGACAAGCCCAGGCCGGAATGGGTCCCGAATTTCTCGCCCGCCGGACGCTCGCTGTAGAAGCGGTCGAAGATCGCCTCGAGCTTGCCCGGCGGGATGCCCGGGCCGTCATCCTCGACCGTCACCACCGCGAAACCCGCGTCGCGGCGCGCGGCAATCCGGATCGTGCCGCCCGGCGGGCTGAAGGAAACCGCGTTCTCGATCAGGTTGCGGAACACCTGGACCAGACGGTCCTCGATGCCCGGCACCGCCAGCTCGCCGCCCGGCACGGTCAAGATCAGCTTGGGCGCGCCGGGCCGGGCGGCCGCTTCGTAGACCTCGACCAGCGCCGTAAGCAGGCGGTCGAGCCGGACGGGCGCGAATTCGTCGCGGAACAGCTCGGCGTCGAGGCGAGACGCGTTGGAGATGTCGGTGACCAGGCGGTTGAGCCGATCGATGTCCTCCATCACCAGCGCTAAGAGCCGCTTCTGCTTCACCGGGTCGTCGATCCGGACCACGGTCTCGATCGCGCTCTTCAAGGAGGTGATCGGGTTCTTGATCTCGTGCGCGACGTCGGCGGCGAAACGCTCGATCGCCTCCATCCGCTGCCACAGCGCCGCGGTCATGTCGCGGAGCGCGCCCGACAGCTCGCCGATCTCGTCGCCCCGCTTGGTCAGATCGGGGATGACGGCGTCGCGGCCGGGGCGCTTGCGCACGCGCTCGGCCGCGGCGGCCAGCCGCCGGATCGGCCGCGCGATGGTGCCGGCGAGATAGAGCGACATCAGCACGGTGACGATCAGCGCGAAGCCGAAAACCTTGATAATCTGGAAGCGCACCGAACGCACCGCCGCGTCGATGTCGGTCGAGCCGATCGAGAGCTGGACCGCGCCCAGCACCTGGCGGTAGCGCTGCACCGGCACCGCCACGGTGACGACCAGGCCGCCGTATTCGCGGTCGCTTTGCACCACGCTGGATATCTCGCCCGACAAGGCGCGCGCCACCTCGGGATAGGACGACGCGGTCTGGACCTCCGGCTCGACATAAGGCGGATAATGCCGGCCCGCCGGCAAGAGCCAGACCACGGTGGCATAGACGCGGTCGGCCAGGCGTTCGAACAGGCCGGGATTGGGCGGCGGCAGCACGGAGACCTGCACCAGCCCGCCGGGGCCGCGCAGCTCGTTGGTGTCGGCGATCAGATTGCCCTGCAGATCGTAGACCCGCGCGCGGGTATCGAGCGTCGGCTCGATCAGGCGTTGGATCATTTCGCGCGCCACTTCCGGCGCGAGGGTGAGGCCCACCTGCGGCTCCTGGCTGACCGCGCCCTCGCCCAAGGCGGCGCCGAAGATCTGCCCCTGGGTTTCGAGCGCGTCGATGTTGGCGTCGATCAGGCCGGTCTGATATTGGCCGAGATAGAGCAAGCCGCCGCCCAGGATGGCGAGCGCGAAGACGTTGACCGCGAGCACGCTGCGCGTCAGCGGCGAGATGCGCCGGTAGAACCGCAAAGCCGAGGCGATGACCGGCAAGGCGGCGACGCGCGCGCCGAACCCGGAAGCGGCTTTGGCCGCATCGTCGATCCAGGCCAGGCGGCGCAACAGCCGCCACAGCAGCGCGCCGAAACGCCGGAAGCCGCGCGCCATCAGGCGCAGCAGAAACACCGCCGCCCAGGCCGCTTGCGCGAAGAGCGCGGCGACACGGCGGGCGAGGCGCCACGCCGCCCGCGCGCCGGCCCTCGCCTTGGGCCCGGGTGTGGGGGGCTTGGCGCGATCAGGCGTCGCGGTAGCGGTATCCGACGCCATAGAGGGTTTCGATCTGGGCGAAATCGGTGTCCACCGCCTTGAATTTCTTCCTCAGGCGCTTGATGTGGCTGTCGATGGTGCGGTCGTCGACATAGATGTGCTCGCCATAGGCGCCGTCCATCAGCTGGTCGCGGCTCTTGACGTGGCCGGGCCGGGTCGCGAGCGATTTCAGGATCAGGAATTCGGTCACGGTCAGGTCGACGCCCTGGCCTTTCCAGCTGCATTGGTGGCGGCCCGGATCGAGCGTCAGCTCGCCGCGCTGGATCGCCGGTTCGGAAGCGGCTTCGCCGTCGCCGCGCATGATCTCGCCGCGGCGCAGCAGCGCGCGGATGCGTTCCACCAGCAGGCGTTGCGAAAACGGCTTCTTGATGTAGTCGTCGGCGCCCATGCGCAGGCCCAGCACCTCGTCGACCTCGTCGTCCTTGGATGTCAAAAAGATCACCGGCATGGCGCCGCTCTTGCGCAGATGGCCCAGGAGTTCCATGCCGTCCATGCGCGGCATCTTGATGTCGAGAATGGCGACGTCGGCCGGCTGGGCGGTCAACGCCTTCAAGGCCTCGCCGCCGTCGGAATATGTCCGCACGGCGAAGCCTTCGGCCTCCAGCGCCACCGACAGCGAGGTCAGGATGTTCTTGTCGTCGTCGACCAGGGCGATGGTATTAGGCAAACCTTCCTCCCCTTAAAAATATTACATCGAGGCTCATTCCATATCCCCAAAAGTGGCGGCTTTAGGGCGGGCCCGATTCCCCCGCCAAGCGGCGCGGCGGCGGCCGGCAAGGGCGTTTCGCCGGTCTATCCCGATGTCTATATTGCGATAGAATATGGCCCTTCGGCGAAAGCAAGCAAGACCACATGGACAAGACCCGAATCAGCGCCGCCTTCCTCAATCTGGGCCACGCGCTCGACCATCTGATGATGCTGATCTTCCCGACCGTGATTCTGGCCATGACAGCCGAATTCGGCCGCGATTACCGCTCCATGCTGCCGCTGGCGCTGGGCGGATTCGTGGCCTTCGGCGCCGGATCCCTGCCCGCGGGCTGGCTCGGCGACCGCTGGGGCAGGCGGCCGATGATGATCCTGTTTTTCACCGGCATCGGCGGAGCCGCGATCCTGACCGGGCTCGCCCAATCGCCCTGGCAGATCGCGGCCGGATTGACGCTGGTGGGATTGTTCGCGTCGATCTATCACCCGGTCGGCATCGCCATGCTGGTCAAGGACAAGGTGAAGATGGGCCGCGCCTTGGGCTGGAACGGGCTGTGCGGCAATCTCGGCGTCGCCTTCGCCGCGCTGAGTTCGGGCGCGTTGGCCGAATACGCCGGCTGGCGCGCGGCGTTCTTCGTTCCCGGATCACTGGCGATTCTCGCCGGATTGGCCTTTGCCTTGCTGGTGCCGAGCGCGCCGGCGCCGGCCTCGACTATCGCCGGCGGCACGGGCCGCGTCGTGCATGACGACGAGACCAAGCGCGTCTTCGCGCTGTTGACCGCGGCGACCGTGTTCGGCGCGATCATCTTCAACGCCACCACCATCGCCATGCCCAAGCTGTTCGACGAGCGGCTGCCCGCGCTGGTGCACACGACGCTGGGCGTGGGCGCGCTGGTGTGTCTGGTCTATGTCATCGCCGCGCTGGCGCAGCTTCTGGTCGGGCGGCTGATCGACGGAAGGCCGTTGCGCGACGTGTTCCTGCCTTTCGCCGCCTTGCAGCTGCCGCTGCTGCTGCTGGCGGGGATGCTCGACAACGGGCCGATGCTGGCGGTGGCGGTGGCGATGATGTTCGTGGTGTTCGGCATCATCCCGATCACCGACGCCATGGTGGCGCGTTACGCCCATGACGCCTGGCGCTCGCGGGTCTATGCCGTGCGTTATGTCGTGTCCTTCGGCGCGTCCTCGCTGGCCGTGCCCTTGGTGGCGACTATCCCGCCCCGGCCCCAGGGCTTCGTCGGCTTGTTCGCGGTGCTGGCGGCGCTGGCTTGCGGCACCTTGGTTACCGCCTGGTTCTTCCCGCGCAAGGCCTCGGCGTCGCAGGCGGCGCCCGTGGCGGCGGAATGAGCGGCGCGGAACAGGGCGCCAAGGCGCGGGCGCTGCTGCACGAGGCCGGGCGCGCGACCCTGGCGACGCTGCTCGACGGCGCGCCTTACGCCTCGCTGGTGCTGGTGGCCGAGGACGAGGACGGTTCGCCCATCCTGCTGCTGTCCGATCTCGCCGAGCACGCCAAGAATTTGAAACGCGACGCGCGCGCCGCGCTCTTGATCGACGGCACGGCGGGATTGGCGGATGCGCTGGCCGGGCCGCGCGTGACCTTGCTCGGCAGTTTCGAGCGCAAGAGCGACGAACGCCTCAAATCGCGCTTTCTCGCTCGCCACCCCGCAGCATCGACCTATGCGGGTTTCGGGGATTTCGCGTGTTACTGCATGAAGGTCTCGCGCGCGCATCTGGTCGAAGGCTTCGGCCGCATCGCCTGGATCGCGCCCGAGGATTTGTTCCCGCCCGGCGCCAAGGGGCTGTAAAAGCGCCGCAAAAAGCGGCATTTACCATGTCCAGTCAGTCCCTTACGGGTAAAGTTGCAGAACGGTTCTAAACCGTTATATTTGAATTCAAGCCGGCGGACGGCGCGACCGGGGGGTTCGGACGCGCCGCGACGCAATGCCGGCAACGCCGTCTATCGGGAACCCCTAGAGGAGACACGCTTTTGAAAGACGCCGCCCAATCCGTCCACGGATTCCCGTCGAGCTTCGGCCTGCACGAACAGGGCTTCCGCCGCCTGGCCGCCGAGCATTGGAACCTGTCGGTGCCGATCCTCTACGAGCACGCCATCCGCCGGGGCGAAGGGCGGCTGGGCGCGGGCGGCTCCTTCGTCGCGGTCACCGGCGCCTTCACCGGCCGCACCCCCAAGGACAAATACATCGTCGAGGAAGCCTCGAGCAAAGCCGACATCGACTGGAACGCGACCAACCAGAAGCTGCCGGAAGCGACGTTCGACAGCCTGCACCGCCGCATCCTGTCCTATTACCAGGGGCGCGAGATGTTCGTGCAGGATTTGCATTGCGGCGCCGACCCGGCCTACCGGCTGAAGGTGCGGGTGGCGACGCCGAGCGCGTGGCATGCGCTGTTCGCGCGCAACATGTTCATCCGCCCCAAGGCGGAGGAATTGAAAAGCCACGTGCCCGATTTCACCATTCTGCACGCGCCGCATTTCTTCGCGACGCACGAGGTCGACGGCATAAGGTCCGACACCTTCATCTTCGTCAATTTCGCCAAGAAGCTGGTGCTGATCGGCGGCACCGAATACGCCGGCGAGATCAAGAAGTCGGTGTTCGGCTATCTCAACTACATGCTGCCGGCCAAGGACGTGCTGCCGATGCATTGCTCGGCGAATGTCGGCCCCAAGGGCGACGCCGCGATCTTCTTCGGCCTCTCCGGCACCGGCAAGACCACGCTGTCGGCGGACAGCACGCGGACCTTGATCGGCGACGACGAGCACGGCTGGAGCCAGAAGGGCTTGTTCAATTTCGAGGGCGGCTGCTACGCCAAATGCATCAACCTGTCGGCCCAGGCCGAACCCGAGATCTACAACACCATATTCCGCTTCGGCACGGTGCTGGAGAACGTGGTGATCGACAAGGATTCGCGCTGGCCGGACCTCAACGACGGGAGCTTGACCGAGAACACGCGCGCCTGTTATCCGGTCGATTTCATCCCGAATATGAGCGAGACCGGCCTGGCGCCCCATCCCGACAACGTCATCATGCTGACGGCGGACGCCTTCGGCGTGCTGCCGCCCATCTCGAAGCTTTCCCCCGAACAGGCGATGTACCATTTCCTCTCGGGCTACACGGCGCGCGTCGCCGGCACCGAGAAGGGGCTGGGCAATGAGCCGCAGGCGACCTTCTCGACCTGCTTCGGCGCGGTGTTCATGCCGCGTCACCCCTCGGTTTACGCCAAGATGCTGGGCGAGCGCATCGCCAAGCAGAAGGCGACCTGCTGGCTCGTCAACACCGGCTGGTCGGGCGGCGCCTATGGCGTGGGCTCGCGCATGAAGATCGCCCATACCCGCGCGCTGGTGAGCGCGGCGCTGGCGGGATCGCTCAAGCATGCGCCGGTGAAGAAGGACCCGATCTTCGGCCTGGCGGTGCCGGAAAGCTGCGGCGAGGTTCCGGCCAATGTGCTGAACCCGCGCAACACCTGGTCGGACAAGGGCGCCTACGACGAGACCGCGAAGAAGCTGAGCCACAGCTTCGAGAAGAACTTCAAGCAGTACGAGCCCTATGTCGGCGCCGAGGTGAAGGCCGCGGCGATCCGCCCCGCCGCCTGAGGCGGTTGGGCCGCCGGGGCGGATTGGGGCATCGCCGATGAGATTTCCGCCCGGCGTCCTGGTTCTGGCGATTCTCGCCTCGGCGGGCGGCCCGGCAAGCGCGGCCACGGTCGGCATCGTCGCCTTCGGCGACAGCTGGACGACCGGCCGCTATCTCGACAACCCGCAACAGGCATATCCGGCGCAGCTCGAATCCCTGCTCAAGGCCAAGGGCGACGACGTTGCCATCCGGAACGCCGGCGAGGACGGCGACCGGACCGCCACCGCCTTGGCGCGCGTCGATACGGCGGTGCCGCCCGGAACGAAGATCGCGCTCGTTGAATTCGGCCCTAACGACACGCGGGCCATCGGCCGGGAATCGCCGGTCGACCCGGCGGTGACCAAGGCCAATCTCGATACCCTGCTGGGCAAACTCCAAGCGCGCGGCATCCTCGTGCTCCTGATCGGCGCCAAGGGGCTGGATTATTCCGACGTCGCCGCGCGCGACGGTGTCGATTACGAACAGTGGCCGATACTCGGCTCGAGCGACATCGCCGGCGACGGCCAGCATCCCAATGCCGACGGCTACAAGATCCTGGTCGCCCACATGCTGCCCGCGGTCGAAAGTCTGATCGCCCGCGTCAAGAGCGGACGATGAACGCGAGCGACGCGGCGCTGGACTGGCGCGCATCGCTCCCGCCACACTAGGGCATGGCCAAGCTGACGGCGTTGGTGGCGGGCGCGGGCCCGGTCGGACTCACCCTGGCGGCGGAACTCGCGCGGCGCGGCGTTTCCTGCCGCATCGTCGAGAAGGAGCAAGCGCGCACCGGACTGTCGAAGGCGCTGGTGGTGTGGCCGCGCACGCTGGAATTGCTGCGCTTCGCGGGCGCGGCCGACGCGTTCCTGGAAACCGGACGGAAGATCACCTCGGCAAGGCTGTACGCGGGCAAGCGCCGTCTCGCCACCATCGGCTTCGAGGGCATCGAAACGCCCTATCCCTTCGCGCTGTTCGTGCCGCAAAGCGAGACCGAACGGCTGTTGGAGGCGCATCTCGCGCGTCAAGGCGTCAAGGTCGAGCGCGACGTCGAGCTGGCCGATTTCACGGCCGGCGCCGAAGGCGTGACGGCGCGCCTGATCCGCGCCGACGGCAAGACCGAAAGCGTGCAGGCCGATTACCTGCTCGGCTGCGACGGCGCGCACAGCCTGGTGCGCCACAAGCTGGGATTCGCCTTCGACGGCGTTTCCGAGCAGGGCGTGTGGATGCTGGGCGACGTGAAGCTCAGGAACCATCCCGATCCGGGCGAGCTGCTGCTGTTCTGGCACGGCGAGGGGGTGTTGGCGATTTTCCCGATGACCGAGGGGCGTTACCGCATCATCGCCGATTGGGGAAAGGGCACGCCGCCCCCGGCGGGAAACGTGCCCGCGACCCTCGGCCACATCCAGGGATTTCTCGACCGGCGCGGGCCGGGCGGCATGGTGGCGTTCGACCCGGCCTGGCTTTCCTTCTTCGCCATCAACGAGCGCAAGGTGAAGGAGTACAGCCGGGGCCGGGTTTTCCTGTTGGGCGACGCGGCGCATATCCACAGCCCGGCGGGCGGCCAGGGCATGAACACCGGCATGCAGGACGCGTTCAATCTGGGCTGGAAACTGGCGCTCCATGCCAAGGGCAAAGCTGGCGAGGATTTGCTCGAAACCTATTCGAGCGAGCGCGGCGAGGTGGGCGCGATGGTGTTGCGCAACGCCGCGCGGCTGACGCATATCGCCACCATCCGGAACAAGCCGGGACGGATGGCGCGGAACGCGGCGGCGTGGCTTTTGATGAAGCTGCCCCGGTTCCGCCGCGCCTTCGCCGCCGCCATGACCGAGCTCAATATTGCCTATCCCGGCAGCGCGCTCAGCCGGAAAGGCAGGGGCGCGCCCAAGAGCGGGCTCAAGCCCGGCGGCCGCGCGCCCGATTCCGAGCTGGTGCTGCTGGGCGGGGGACGCGCGCGGTTGTTCGACGCGCTCGACCCCGGCGGATTCACCTTCCTGTCATCCGGCGCCGACGAGAAGGATGGACGCGATCTCGCCCGGCGCTTCGGCCCTGGCGTCAAGTTCCTGCCCTGCCTGCCGGGCGGCGATTACGCCAACGGATTCTATCTCATCCGCCCCGACGGCTATCTCGGCCTGATCGCGGGCAACGGCGAGTACAAGGCGGTGGAGGCATATCTCAAGGCGTGGGTGAAATAACAAAACCCCCGGTCCGCGGACCGGGGGTTTCGTTTCAGCGCTCCAGGCGCCTATGTCGACTACAGGTTGGTCGCGACGGTGTTGAAGGTGTTCTTCAAATTGCCGCCGACGGTGGTCAAAGCGGTGACGATGACGACGGCGATGAGAGCGGCGATCAGGCCATACTCGATGGCGGTCGCGCCGGACTCGTCGCGGAAAAGTTTGGCAAGGGTCTTCATGATGGTCTCTCCTGAGGGCAGCTACGGACGCGTTCGATGAGCGACTCTGCACCCAAGGCGTTAAACCGGCGTTAAGATGTTAAAAATTTAATGAAGTCGGTTTGTCTCAAATGCCGGGAATTAAACCAGCCGCGACGCGGCAAGCGCGGCCGGGCCCGCGCCGTATTTCCGCGCGGCGCGTTCGGGCGAGTTTCCGCCTGATCCGATGCGGCAAGTCTCAAGAACCGATGCGGAAATTCTCGAGCTGTTGCATCAGGCCGAATGCCTGGAGCAGCCAGATAACGACGCCGATGACGACGACCGCGTTCAGGATGCTTTTGATCTTGCCGTCCATCGGTATGTAGTTGTTGACGACATAGAGCATGACGCCGATGACGCCCAACACGATGACCAATTGAAGTAAGGGCATTTGTCCCTCCTCTGACATAAATTCAGAATCTCGATGCGACCGTATCAAGACCGGGACGGGGACATCAGCTTCGGAAACTACTCAGCCGGGAGGCCGGCGGAACACCGCGATCGCCATCGCGGCCAGGCCCGCGATGGCAAGCCCGAGGCCGCGCCAGGCCCAGGGCATTTCATCGATCATGAAGCTCTCGCGCGGATAGGGGAAATAGCCGGTCCCCTGCCCGATAAAGAGGATTCCCATCAAGAGCGCGAGAATGCCGATCCAGAGGAGTGTTTTGCGCATTGATTCTTCTTTCCTTCGCAAGACGGCCGCGCCCCTGCGCGGCCTTTGCTACGCTAATGCGCCTCGTCCCAGTGCTTGGCCGAGCCGGTGTCGACCACCAAGGGCACGGAAAGCTCGACCACCGGCATCGCCGCGCCTTCCATCACCCGCTTGACCAGGGCGGCGGTCTCATCGACCTCTTTTTCCGCCACCTCGAAGACCAATTCGTCATGCACCTGGAGCAGCATGCGCGCGCTTAAGCCGGCTTTTTCCAGCGCGGGCGGGATGCGGCGCATGACGCGCTTGATGATGTCGGCGGCTGCGCCCTGCAGGAGCGCGTTGATGGCGGCGCGTTCGGAGAAACCGCGCACCGACTGGTTCGCGTCCTTGATGCCGCGGAGATAGCAGCGCCGCCCGAAGATGGTTTCGACATAGCCGTGTTCGCGCGCGAAGGCCTTGGTTTCTTCCATGTAGTCGCGGATGCCGGGGAAGCGCTGGAAATAGGCCTTGATGTATTGCGCCGCCTCGGCCTGGGGCACATCGATCTGGCTGGCCAGGCCAAAGGCGCTGATGCCGTAGAGAATGCCGAAATTGATCGCCTTGGCGCGCCGCCGCAGATTGGGGTCCATGCCCTTGACCGGCACGCCGAACACCTCGCTGGCGGTGGCGGCGTGAATGTCGATGCCCTCGGCGAAGGCCTGTTTCAAGGCCGCGACGTCGGCCACGTGGGCGGCCAGGCGCAGCTCGATCTGGCTGTAATCGGCCGAGAGCAGCACATGGCCCTTCTCGGCGATGAAGGCATGGCGGATCTTGCGCCCTTCCTCGGTCCGGACCGGGATGTTCTGGAGATTGGGATCGGTCGAGGCGAGCCGGCCGGTGGAGGCGCCCGCGAGCGAGTAGCTGGTGTGGACGCGGCCGGTGCGGGGATTGATCTGCGCCACCAGCGCGTCGGCATAGGTCGATTTGAGCTTCGACAATTGGCGCCAATCGAGCACCCGGGCGGGGAGCGCGTGTTCGGACGCGAGTTCCTCCAGCACATCGGCGTCGGTGCCATAGGCGCCGGTCTTGGTCTTGCGGCCGGAAGCGAGCTTCAGCTCATCAAAGAGCACTTTGCCGAGCTGTTGCGGCGAAGCGATGTTGAAGGGATAGCCGGCGAGAGAGTGGATTTCGACCTCCAGTTCCCCCATGCGCTTGGCGAAATCCTCCGAGGCGCGGCGCAATTGCGTTGCGTCGACCTTGATGCCGTAGGCTTCCATCTGGGCCACCACTTCGGGCATGGCGCGCTCGGTGGTCTCGTAGAAAGCCAGATGACGGCCGGACAGGAGGCGCGGCTTGAGCAGCCGGTGGAGGCGCAAAGTGTAATCGGCGTCCTCGGCGGCGTAGTCGCGCGCCTTGTCGAGCGCCACTGCGGCGAAGCCGGTGTGGCTTTTGCCGGAACCGGCCACGTCCTTGTACTTGATGGTGTCGTGGCCGAAATGGAGCTTGGCCAGCTCGTCGAGCCCGTGGCCGTGCAGGCCCGCCTCGAGCACGAAGGAGATCAGCATGGTGCAATCGATCGGCGCCACGGCGATCCCGTAACGCGCCAGCACGGCGATGTCGTATTTGATGTTCTGGCCGATCTTGAGGACGGAGTCGTCCTCCAACAGCGGCTTCAATTTCGCCAGCGCGGCTTTGAGCGGGATTTGCCTGGGCGCCTCGGGCCGGGCCTTGGCATCGCCGCCGAGATCGAGCGCGCCCTGGCCGCCCGCGACATGGCCCAAGGGGATGTAACAGGCGCGGCCCGGCTCGAGCGCCAGCGACACGCCCACCAGTTCCGCCAGCGAGGCGTCGAGCGATGTCGTCTCGGTATCGACCGCGACTTCGCCCAATAATGTGGCCTCCGCGATCCAGCTTTCGAGCGAGACCAAATCCTGCACCAGCTCGTAACGATGCTTGGCCTTGGCGAGATCGGCGGGCGCGTCGGGCGCGGATGGCTTGACCGCGGCGGCGGGCGGAACGCCGGGCTCGGGCGGCGCGAATTCCGGTTCCTTGGGCGCGGCTCTGGCCGCGGCTTTTGGTTCCGGCGCGGCTTTGGCGGCCTCGCCGAGCTTGCCCGCGAGGCGGTTGAGCAGGCTCTTGAAATTCTGCGCGCGCAGGAAGGCCGCGAGTTTTTCCGGATCGATCGGCTTGGCTTCGAGCTCGGCGAGCTTGCGGGGCAGCTTCACATGGTCGTCGAGGGTGACGAGTCTTTTCGAGATGCGCGCATCCTCGGCGTGGTCGAGCAGGGACTGGCGGCGCTTGGGCTGCTTGATCTCGCCCGCTTTTTTCAAAAGATTTTCGAGATCGCCGTATTGGTTGATGAGTTCGGCCGCAGTCTTGACGCCGATGCCGGGCACGCCGGGAACGTTGTCGACGCTGTCGCCGCACAAAGCCTGGACGTCGATCACCTTGTCCGGGCCGACGCCGAATTTCTCCTTGACCTCGGCGGCGCGGATCGGCCGCTCGCGCATGGGGTCGAACATCTCGACCTTGTCGTTGACCAGCTGCATCAAATCCTTGTCGGAGGAGACGATGGTGACGCGCGCGCCATCCTTCACCGCCTCGCGCGCATAGGTGGCGATCAGATCGTCGGCCTCGTAATCCTCCTGCTCGATGCGGCAGATGGAAAAGGCGTCGGTGGCCTCGCGCACCAGGGCGAATTGGGGAATCAGATCCTCGGGTGGCTCGGGCCGGTTGGCCTTGTAGGCGGGATAAATCCGGTCGCGGAAGGTCTTGCGCGCGACGTCGAACACCACCGCGATGTGGTCGGCGTCGGTTTCCTGCCGCAGCTTCAGCAGCATGTTGGTGAAGCCCAGCACCGCGCCCACCGGCGTGCCGTCGGGCCGGGTCAGCGGCGGCATGGCGTGGTAAGCGCGGAAGATGAAGCCCGAGCCGTCGATCAGATAGACGTGCCGGGGCCGGGCCACGGGATCAGTGGCCGGCTGGAGGCTGGCCCGGCTTTCCCGCCGCGGGACGTTTCACGAATGTCCGCGAGCAATAGGGGCATTCGATCCGGCCCGCGGGCTGGAGATTGAGATAGACCCGGGGATGGCCGGCTTCGCTGGCCCCGTTGCCGTCGCAGGCGACGGTGTCTTGGTCGATTTCGACGGTTTCGAAGGGCATTTTTTCGCCTCGATATTACCTTATATGTGGCGCGGGCCGGTCATTGACCCCCGCGCGGCGCGGATGATACGCATTCCTCCGGCACAATCAATGACCAGTCACGGCAACGCATCGGGCCGGGTTTTGCCCGGCCTGGCGGTCGAGCTCGAAGGCTTGACCAAGATCTACCGCGGCGACGGGCGGGAACGCCTGGCGCTCGACCGCGTCGATCTGGCGATAAGGCACGGCGAGATTTTCGGCCTGCTGGGCCCCAACGGCGCGGGCAAATCGACCCTCATCAACATCCTGGCCGGGCTCGTCATCAAGACCGCGGGGCGCGCCCGGGTGTGGGGCATCGACATCGACCGCGACCCGCGCAACGCGCGCGCCGCCATCGGCGTGGTGACCCAGGAAGTGAACATCGATTCCTTCTTCACGCCGCGCGAGCTCTTGGGCGTGCAGGCCGGATTCTACGGCGTGCCCAAGGCCGAGCGCCGCACCGAGGAGCTGCTCGAACTGCTGGGATTGACCGACAAGGCGGACGCGATGGCGCGCACGCTGTCGGGCGGGATGCGGCGCCGGCTGATGATGGCCAAGGCGATGGTGCATTCGCCACCGGTGCTGGTGCTGGACGAGCCCACCGCCGGGGTGGACGTGGAATTGCGCCGCCAGCTCTGGACCAACATCCAGTCGCTCGCCGCCTCGGGCACCACCATCCTGCTCACCACCCATTATCTCGACGAGGCGCAGGAGTTGTGCGGGCGCATCGCCATCATCGACCAGGGGCGCGTGGTGGCCAACGACACCACGCCGGCGCTGCTGGCCAAGATCGACGAGAAGCTGCTGACGCTGTCGCTGGTGAAGCCGGTCTCGTCCTTGCCGCCCGGCTTGGCGGCGCTGGGCCTGAAGCTCGACGGACCCGAGCGGATATTGTTCCGCTACAAGCCGAGCCATGCGCGGGTGGGCGACGTGCTGGCCGCGGTGGAAGCGGCCGGGCTCGCCATCCGCGACGTCTCGAGCAAGGAGACCGATCTCGAGGACATATTCCTGCGCCTGACCGGCGCGGGGGCGGGCTCGGGGGCCGGGAAATGAGCGCGGCCCAAGGAATTCCGCGGATCGGGGCGCGGCGGATTCTGGCTTGGACGTGCGCCATTCTTCTGACAGGCTGCGCCGGACAGGGCGGATTGAGCATGCACGACCAGCAATTGCGGCAAGAGTTTTCCCGGCAGGCGCCGGGCCCGGCGCGGTTCGACGGCGGCGCCTTCATCGCCGATGACGGCGCGCGGTTGCCGATGCGCGCCTGGCTGCCCGCGAAGGGGCCGGTCAAGGCGGTGGTGCTGGCGCTGCACGGCTTCAACGATTATTCCAACGCCTTCGAAGGGCCGGGCGTGACCTGGGAAGATGCCGGGATCGCGACCTATGCCTACGACCAGCGCGGCTTCGGCGAAGCGCCGGGGCGCGGGCGCTGGGCCGGAGCCTGGCGTATGGCGCAGGACATGGCCGAGGCCAGCCGGCTCCTAAAGGCGCGCTATCCGGACAAGCCGCTCTACATCGTGGGCGAGAGCATGGGCGCGGCGGTGGCGATCGTGGGCGTCACCGGAACCGCCGGGGCCGAGAAGCCCGCGGCCGACGGTTATATCCTGATGGCGCCGGCGGTGTGGGGCCGCGCCGACATGAACGTGTTCGAGCGCGCGGCGTTGTGGATGACCTATCGCCTGGCGCCGGGATGGAAATTGAGCGGCTCGAGCCTGCGCATCCTCGCCTCGGACAATATCGAGATGCTGCGCGGGTTGGGCCGCGACCCGCTGGTGATCAAGGAGACGCGCGTCGACACCATCAGCGGGCTGGTCGATGTGATGGGGCTGGCGCTCGCATCCGGGCCGAAATTCAGCGAGAAGGCGCTGCTGCTTTACGGCGCGCATGACGAGGTGATTCCCGAGAAGCCGGTGCGGCAATTCGTGGCGAGCCTGCCGGCGGCGGGTCGCGACCATCGCCGCATCGCCTTTTACCCGGACGGCTATCACATGCTGGCGCGCGATCTGGAGGCGCCCGTGGTGATCGCCGACATGACGAGCTGGATGCTGCATCCAAAATCGCCCCTGCCCTCGGGCGCGGATGTCGATCCGCCCATCGTTTCGGCCCGGAATCCCTGAGAGTCCCCCGGGCCTCAATGAAGGCCGGGGCGGACCTTACGCATGGCGCGAACGCCGAGCAGACGATCGAACTCCCGCTTGGAAACGCCGTAGCACTCGCAGGAGCGGCGCTCCAAGGCGCTTCGGTTGAGGATCGTGACCTGGCCGCGTCTGTAGCGGATGAGGCCGGCCCGTTGCAGGCCGCTCGCCGCGCCCGAAATCCCGGTGCGCTGCACCCCCAGCATCATGGCCAGAAACTCCTGCGTGAGCAGAAACTCGTCCGATTGCATGCGGTCATGCGTCATCAGCATCCAGCGGGCGCAGCGCTGCTGGATGGAATGAAAGTGGTTGCACGCGGCCGATTGCGCCACCTGGTTGAAGAAGGCGTGGGCATAGCGCAGCATCACCGCGCGCATCGACGCGCTGCGCGCCAGTTCCCGATTGAACCGCCTCGCCTTCATTCTGAGCCCAATGCCGGGAACCTGGACGTAAACGCTGGTGGGCGCCATGTCGTCGCCGAACAGCAGAGGCAGCCCCACCACCCCCTCGTTGCCGATGGTTCCGACCTCGGCCGCCTGGCCGTTCGCCATGGTGTTCACCAGCGAGCCGACGCCGGTCTCGATGAAATAGACGAATTCGATGGGCTTGCGCGCGCGGTAGAGAGACCGCCGGTATGTCAGCGCAATGGGATGAAGATGCGGGCGCAACCGCCGGTAATCCCCGGGATTCAGCAAACCGAGCAGCCGGTTGGCGGCCGGTTTCGCGGCCTTGCGGCGCGTTGCCATCTCGCTGTTCCTCTCGGTCTGTTCCATTTTTCGAGCCGGCGCGCACCGCCTTTTGCCCGGCCGCGTCCGGGCCAAGCATTTCCACTCGATAAATTATGTCAATTGCGGCCAAGGGCCGATCGCTTGGAAACGCTAGGCCCTTTGGGCGGTCGAGGCAAGCCAATGTCTTGCCTCTGTCTTATATCGGACATTCCGGTCCCGGGGCGTTCCGGCGCCGGCGCTATTTGACTCGGTCCGGAGCGGCCAGGGGACTAGTATCGACGGATTGGCGGCCGCGGTTTCCAGGCATCGCCGGCTCCGAGCCGCGCTTCCTGGGAAAGCCGGGCGCGCTTCCGCCCTAATCGTGCGGGGACACCATGCCGACGCCGGGGGAATTGCGCGAGATATCCCGATTGGCTCGACGGGATGCAGCGGAAGAAACCTGTCCGCATCTGAAGCAGCGGCTCACCCGATACGCATTCACCTTGGCCGAGTTTGCCGAGAAGATCGAGCACGGGGGCGCGGTCAATCTCTCCCGAACAGAATGACCAAAATGACGATCACCAGTATCAGGCTGATGCCGCCGCCAAAGTAATGGTAGGGCGTACCGATATAGAAACCACCCCCGCCGAAAAGAAGAATCAGAACAATCAAAAATAGGATCAGCCCCATCGTTTTTCTCCCATGGAAAGTTCCGCGTACCGACCGCCGCCGGTATTCGCTTCAGCTCTTGCGAAAGAAGCCCGCGCCGGTCAATACGATGCCAAGCACCAGAACGCCGCCGCTCACGATCGGCGGAATGCTGTGCGACGTGTCTTCAGTGCTTTGAAGCTTCAAGCTGCCGACATTGGCGACGTCCTTGGTCTGCGAGGTTGTGAACATCGGGTACGCCAGCCCGATGAGCCCGATAATGACCAAGACGGCCCCGACCAGGACCAGCCCGTTCGTGCGACCCATGATGTCCTCCGTTATGCGATGTGATCGCGGACGCGGCCGCGCGACGTCTCTAATCCGATAAGTATCGCCTAGTTGGGGTTCCGAGTCAGCAAAATCAGCGCCGCTCAAGGGAAACGTCCCGGTTTGACTTGAATCCGCTTTGGGTAAAAGGCGACGGGACGGCATATCCGCTTCACGTCTGCTTTTCCCCCATCGATTTAGACCGATGCCAATGTCCGGAATCCGACATAATTGATCTGAATCAATGCGGTTCGGCCGCTTCCTGGTAGGAATCATCAGTCGGGGTTTTCGGGTTGCGGCGTGTTGAACGACGAAGGGGGCTGGCACATGAGCGTCAAGCTTTTGGAGAAGACCGCCCATTCGCTTCCAAACGCCATACTGGCAAGCCCGAATCTCCATGCGGCACCGAGTTACGAAGGCGCGCTGGTAAATATCCGGCTGCGGAACGCCCTCGCCCGGGAAAGGGCCTTGCACCGTCAAATGGACGCGCTGGTCCAACAACAACGGGACGGCATGAAAAAGCTGTCCGCTTGGCGCGAGGAGGCGGCGAATCGCCTCGTCAAGCTCTCGCCGCGAGATCGCCAGATCATGGAGCTGGTCGTCGCCGGCGAGCACAACAAGAACATCGCCGCGGAACTCGGCCTCAGCCAACGCACCGTCGAGAACCATCGCGCCGCGATCATGAGGAAGACGGGCTCGAAATCCCTTCCGGAGCTGGCCAGGTTGGCGTTTGCCGCCGCCTGGACCGGCGATCCGGACCTGAATTCCGCACCATGAGCCTTGGCCACGAAGCGCTCTTAACTTTCCAACACCGGAGCAAAATCCATGCGCAACCCCCTCAAGACAAGCATCGTCATCCTCGGCCTGGCCATGGGCGGCGGCGCGCTTGCCGCCTGCGCGCAAACGCCGGCCCATGAAAGCACGGGCAACCTGATCGATGATTCCTCGATCACCGTCAGGGTCAAGGCGGCGATCTTCGACGACGCCTCGCTGAAGGTGCTCGATATTCACGTCGTTTCCAACCACGGCGTGGTTCAGCTGACCGGCTTTGTCAAATCGCATCGCCTGGTCAATCACGCGAACGACGTCGTCAGCAAGGTCGCGGGCGTCGTCGGGGTGCAGAACGACCTGGTCGTGCGGTAGAAGCGGGCGGCCTTGGCAAGGCCGCCCATAAGGCGTTTATAGTGGGGTCGATGAAGGCTGGCTGGAAAGGGCCGCCCGGTCCCCGGACTGGGCGGTGGCCCGGTCGGGAGCATGATTCGTCGCCGTAAAAAAAGTTTTTCGATTTCCCGGCGCGCGCTCTTTGTCGCCGGCATGGCCGGACTCGCGGGCGTTGCATTCCCGCGCCGCGGCATGGCCAGACCGGCGTTCGTCCCGCCGGACGAGTTCGCCAACCGGCGGTTTTCAATCTTCTACAAGGGCGACCGGGTCGGCTCACATACGGTGGCGACCGCGCCGGAAACCGGAGAGATTCGCGTCAACACGGCGATCAATATCGCGGTGAAGGCCTTGTTCTTCACGGTGTACGCATACACCCATGGTTCCGAGGAACGCTGGCGCAAGGGCCGGCTGGTTTTCCTGAAGAGCGCGACCGTCGACAACGACGGGGCGTTGTACGTCGATGGAACCTCGACACCTCACGGCTTCCGGGTGAACAGCAAGATCGGTCCGTTCATCGCGTCCGCCGATTCCCTGACATCGAACAGCATGTGGAATCCGCTGATATTGGAACAGGATACTCTCATCGACGCGCAACACGGCGGCATCATCGGCGTCAGCGTGCGCAGGCTGGCCGATGAGCGGATCCCGATTCTCGACCGTCAAATTACCGCCGCGCGCTATCGTTTCATCACCCCGTATATCGCGGGCAGCGTCTGGTATGACGATTCAGACCGTTGGGTGCGTGGCGAGTTCGAGCGCGACGGCCACCTGATCGAATACCGGCTCGAGGCTTAGGCTCTGCCGTCGCGGCGGGCAAGGATCGCAAAACATGAAATTGAGACATCTCCCATCCTTGGCGGCCGCCCTGCTGGCAAGCGTCGCGGCATCCTGCACGGTGGTCTCGGTCGTCATGGCGCCATCGCCGGTCACCATCGCGACCGCGCCCCCCGGCGCCATCGACCATCCCGTCGGCAACGCGATTTGCCGGCTCTACAATCTGACGGAAAACGCCAAGACCGGAGCCTGCATCGCGGTCGGCTCCGACGGCTCGGTGGCGAATATCCGGCTTATCCGCGACGGCAAATCCACGCTCGGCCTGGTGCAATCTGACGTTGCCTATGCCGCCTATCGCGGCGAGGGGCCATTCGCCGACGCCGGTCCCGACACCGAGCTGCGCACCTTGATCGCGCTGCACACGCAATCCTTCACCGTGGTGGCCCGCGCCGATTCCGGCATACGCGATTTCCAGGATCTGCGCGGCAAGCGGGTCGGCATCGGGCAGAGCGGCGCGGGATTTTCCCTCACCCGCGATGTCGTTCTCGGTTATTACGGTTGGACCATATCCGATTTCGACCGCGCCCTGGAACTCGGCCCGGCCGAACAGAACCGGGTGCTATGCGCCAACACGGTTGACGCCATCATCTTCGAAGCGGGTCACCCGAACGGGCTGACCCAATTGGCGACGACCGAGTGCAAGGCGAGGCTGGTGCGGGTTTCGGGTCCGCCGATCCGCCAACTGCTTGCCGCGCATCCTTATTACGTCGCCTCCTTCATCCCGGGCGGCATGTATGCGGGCAACCCGGATAATGTCCCGACCTTCGGCGCGCGCGTCCTGCTGGTCGCTTCGGCCCGGCAGCCGGACGATCTCGCCTATGCCATGGTCAAGGCGGTGTTCGAGAATTTCGCCATCTTCCGCCGGTTGCACCCGGCGCTGCGCGTCCTGAAGACCAAGGATCTCGTGCCGGACGAAAACGCGATGCCCATCCATCCCGGCGCGATGAAGTATTACCGCGAGAACGGCCTCATCAAGTAGCGCTCCGGCGGGGACAGGCCCGACGGCCGGGCCGAAGGCAATGTCCGGTATCCGACATGATTGATTCAGATCAATGCGCGAAGCGGCATTTCCAGTCGTCATTCATCATGCGTCCTTCATCCGATGGAGGCTTTCATGCACAACCGATATTTGCCGGTTTTGGCCGTTTCCGCCTTGGCGCTGCTGGCCGCCGGCTGCGGCAACGGCTACCCGCCGCAACAGCAGGGCTACCAGGGCAACCCGGGCGACATCGCCATTCCGCCGCAAGCCCCGGACGAGCACACCATCTATGTCGCGCCGAACGCGCCGCCGCCGCCGATGGCCGAATTCGTCCCGCCCGCGCCGGGCCCGACGGTCTATTGGCAGCCCGGCCATTGGGGCTGGACCGGAACCAAGTGGATCTGGCTCGGCGGTCATTACGAGCAACGGCCCAATCTCGCGGCGGTCTGGACGCCGGGGCAATGGCGGCAGACCGGCAACGGCTATGTCTGGGTCGAGGGACACTGGCAATAAGCCGGCGCGTGAATCGGTCCCCGCGGCGATCGGGCGGCGCGGATGTCGATCCGCCCATCGTTTCGGCCCGGAATCCTTGAGATTCCCCCGGGCCCGGCCAGAGTATTTTCCGCAACCAAGCCGTCATGGCGGCAAGGTCCCGTCCCGTGCTAAATAGAAACCAAAGCCCGAGGGAGGATACCGACATGGAAGTTTCGCGCGCGCTCCGCCGTTTGCTGCCGTTCCTGCTGCTGTGCCTGGCGCTGGCGTTGCCTTGCGCGCCTGCGCGCGCGCAGATGACCGTGGGATTGACGGTTTCGGTCGCGCCGCCGCCCTTGCCGGTCTATGCCGAGCCGCCGCTGCCGGATGACGGCTACATCTTCATACCGGGCTATTGGGCCTGGGCGCCGAGCGGCTATTACTGGGTCCCGGGCACCTGGGTGCTGCCGCCCGCGCCGGGCCTGTTGTGGACGCCGGGCTATTGGGCCTTGGCCGCCGACGGCGTCAGCTATGTCTGGACGCCGGGATATTGGGGGCCGACGGTCGGATTTTACGGCGGCGTCGATTACGGCTTCGGCTATTACGGTTCGGGCTATGACGGCGGCTATTGGGAGGGCGGATTCTTCTTCTACAACAGCGAAGTCCATAATTTCGGCCGGGTGCATGTCGCCCATGTCTACGGCAGGGAAGTGCCCAGCATCCGCGGCCCGCGCGTGAGCTTCACCGGCGCCGCACATGGCGGCGTCAATGCGCGGCCGGGCCCCGACGAAACCCGGGCCGCGAGCGAGCCGCACCAGCCGCCGCATACGCTCCAGGTGCAGCACGAAACCCGGGCCGCCACCATCAAAACCGCGCCCGCCGCGGTCAATCACGGCAGGCCGCCAGTGGCGGCGACGCAGCGTCCGGCGACCTTCACCGGCCGCGGCATTACCAGCGCCGCCCGGCCGCCGGCGCCGCATCCCGCCGCCGCGCCGCATCCGGCCGCCGCGCCCGCGCCGCATCCCGCGCCCGCGCCGCATCCGTCGGGTGGGAACCCGCCGCCAGGCGGACCGCCCGAGCATCATTAATTAGTTAGCTTCGCACGACGCCGCGCGTTGCACAGCCGATGCGCGAATCCAGCGCATCGGCGTCGTGCGAAGCGAAGAGAAACTACTTATTCCGTTCCTTCCAGGGGTCCTTGACCATCGGATAGGTTTCGATCTCGACATTGACGAGCCGGCCGCCGCCCGCCTTCTCGACCCGGCAGATATAGACGTTCTGCACGATGTCGCGGGTTTCGGGATCGATCAAAATCGGCCCGCGCGGGCTTTCATGCTTCCAGCCCTTGATCGCGGCCATCGCGGCGTCGCCGCCGATCTTGCCGTTCAGCGTCTTGACCACGTCGTAGATCAGCGCCATGCCGTCATAGGCGCCGACCGCGAAGAAATCGGGATCGTTGTCGGCGCCGTAGGCATCGTGCCAGGCGTTGACGAAATCCCGGTTGACCTGGGATTTGTGCTGCGCGGTGTAGTGCATGGCGGTGATCATGCCGGCGGCGAAAACCGGCAGGTTCTGCTCGTCCGCCTCGTCGGCCGCCTCCTCGCTGGGCAGGAGCCGGATATGCGCCTTGTCCAAGCCCAGATCGTGGAAGGTCTTGACCAAGGCGACCGGCTGGCTGCCGCCGGGGATGAAGGCGTAAAGCGCCTGCGGGTGCTTGTCGAGCACGCGCTGGAGGAAAGGCGCGAAATCGGGATTCATCAGCGGGAAGCGGACGCTGTCGACGATGGTGCCGCCGGAAGCCGCGAAGGCGAGCTTGAAGGAGGTTTCGGCGTCGATGCCCGGGCCGTAATCGCTGACCGCGGTGTAGACGTGCTTCAGGCCCCCCTTGGTCGCGGCCCATTTGGCGAACACCTCGGTGGTTTGCGGCAGGGTGAGCGAGGTGCGGGTGAAATAGGGCGACTTGGTGGTGATGACCGCGGTGGCCGCGTTCATGATCACGGTCGGCACCTTGGCCTCGGTGATGTCGGGCGCGATCGCCAGCGCGTTCGGGGTGAAGACCAGGCCGGTGAGGATTTGCACCTGGTCGCGGGTGATGAGTTCCTGCGCCAGGCGCTTGGCGGTGTCGGGGTTGGGGCCGGTGGTGTCGCGCTTGATGAGCACGATCGGGTTGCCGGCGACGGCGTCGCCGTGCTGTTTGACATAGAGATCGATCGCCTTCTGCATGGTGTCGCCGAGCCGCGCGAACGGCCCGGAATAGGGCAGCAGGATGCCGATCTTGACGGGGTCGGCGAAGGCCGCCGCCGCCGAAAACATCGCGAGAAACGCGGCCGCCGCCAGGACGGCCGGCAGACTCCGATTGATGACGCGCATGTGTCCCCCCTTTGACCTTTTGGCCGGGCTCGAACGGCCCGTTGTTTATTCGGTATTCGGCTTCGCTCTTGACGAGCTACGCGTGATTGTCGCCGGAAACCGGGAATGGGGCAACAGGGCTCGCTCGCAGACGCGAAGCCGGGCCTTAGCGCCGCCGGTGGGAGTCTGCCCACTAGCTTGCGCGGGGCCGGGCTTGCCGCCTATCCTCCCGCCGTTGGTGGACCCGTAGCTCAGCTGGATAGAGCGCTGCCCTCCGAAGGCAGAGGTCGTGAGTTCGAATCTCGCCGGGTCCGCCAGTTTTTCTGCTTCGCTCTTAACGAGCTACGGCTTTTTATTTTGCTTCGCTCTTAACGAGCTACGCGTCCGTCAGGTTCCGGTGTCGGCCTCGGCGCTCGAGATGCTGGGCACCGGCAAGGCGCGGCTGCTACGGCCGGCGATGGCCTCGCTGCCTTCCACGATTTTATAAAGATTGACGTCGAACAAATGGCGGCGCGTCATCGTGCCCAAGCGGCCGAGAATCCGGTCCGCGCCGGAGGCCGGATCGAACACGCCCTGTTCGAGCACCGCCTTGGCGAAGGCGCCGCCCGCCGGCAAAAAGCAGAAATACCAGGGATTGGCGGCGATGGCCGCCGGGAATTCCGCCGGCGAGGACAGTCCCATCTCCAACGCCAGTTCCTCGGCCCAGCGGTCGAGCGGAGCCCTCGATTTGAGATGGAGCGTGGTCAGCCGGCCGATCTCCTCCCAGGACCATTGGGATGTGGGCACCTCGGTCAGCTTCCGGCCCAGAACGGCGGCGTCGGGCACGCGCGAGAGCCAGTTGAAGAGACGCTGCAACCGGACGGTCTGCTCGCAGTATTTTTCGTTCGATTCCCGGTCGAGATAATAAATCGACCCGAGCGTCTCGCCCGTTTCGCTCGCGACGATCTCGGCGCGCTGCCCGCCCGCCGCCACCGCCTTCAATCCCAGCAGCGGATGCTCCTTCGCCCCCGCTCCCATTCCTTGCACGATCGCCGCCATGTCGAGCGGGCCGCCTTCGACGTGGCGCAGGATGCTGCGGTCGAAGAAGGTCTCGCTCAGATCGTCGTTGTTGCCGCCGTAGAAACCGAAATTCGACGCGATTTTTCCCATGTTGGTCCCCGCATAGGGCGCCAGGATCGAGGTCCAGGCCATGGTCGGATTGATCCGGTTGTTGAGATCGAGCGTCGCCAGATCGGTGAAGACGTCGCTGAAGGGCACGGCCAGAATCTGTTCGGTGCGGAGCGTCATGCCCCGGTCGAGAATCTTGCGGCAGCCCTCGACGATCAGTTCGTCGGGCATGTGCCGGAACAGCACGTAATCGCGCAGGAAGGCGTTGCCCGATTCGATCGCCAGGGTGATGCCGCTGCAACCGGCCTGGGCGAACAGGTCGAGCCGCTTCGAGCCGATGTCGTTGCGCGTCAGTTCGAGCCGGATCTGGCAGTGGAACGGCACGCCCACTTCGTCTTTCCACTTTTGGGCGAACTCCTCGAGCCAGCGCCGGTCGTAGCCGAAGATGTCGTCCTGGAAATAGACCATCTTGAGCGGCCAGCGCTTCATGATGGCCTTGGCCTCGGCCACGATGTCGGCGACCGGCCGCACCGTGAACTTGAAGCCGCCATGCATTTCGTTGAAGGACGGGGCGTAGCAATAGGTGCAGGTGAACGGGCAGCCCACCGAGCCGAAGATGCTCTTGATCGGGCTGGCGCCCAGCTCGGGATAGGCCTCGTAGACGGTGTCGCGATCCGGCAGGGGAAAGGCCTCTTCCCGTCCGTTGATGTCGAAGCTCATGCCCGCCGGCAGCAGCCCCAACAGGACCTTGCGGAAAAGCCCGAAGCCGCCGCCCTTGACCACCCAGTCGGCGTGGGTCGCGCAGTCCTTGTCGAAATAGGTTGCGTGCGGGCCGCCGATGACGACCGGCACGCCCATTGCGCGCACGCGGTCGCAGGCCGCGAAGGCGGGAATGTGATAGCCGGTCCAGATCTGGAAACCGACCA
>Ga0187871_10000899_pt1 | contig 26985 bp, 20 predicted proteins | sample June2016WEW_16_1_FD_132988 | JGI IMG/M metagenome (GOLD analysis project Ga0187871, IMG submission 132988) | Peatland microbial communities from SPRUCE experiment site at the Marcell Experimental Forest, Minnesota, USA - June2016WEW_16_10 | ecosystem: Environmental > Terrestrial > Soil >...
CCGCCGAAATTCCCCTCGTCCGTTCCGCCGTAAGTGGACGCGTTGCTGTTCAGGATTTCGTTCCAGTGTCCCTCGTGCGGCACGCCGACGCGGTAGTCCCGTCGCGGTATCGGAGTGAAGTTGCACGCGATCACCACTGGACTGCTTCCGTCCTTGCGCTGCCGCATATAGGTCAAGACGCTGTGATCGGAGTCGTCGGCGTCGATCCAACGCCAGCCTTCGGGATTGAAGTCGGTCTCATAGAGTGAAGGCTCGCGACGGTAGAAGGCGTTCAGATCGCGCACCCAGCTTTGTACTCCCTGGTGGTCAGGCCAGGCCAGCGCGTGCCAGTCGACGCTGCCGTCGTGGTTCCACTCGCTCCACTGCGCGATCTCATCGCCCATGAACATGAGCTTCTTGCCGGGCTGAGTGAACATGTATCCGAACAGCAGCCGAAGGTTGGCATACTTCTGCCAATCGTCGCCCGCCATCTTGCCGAACAGCGAGCCCTTGCCGTACACCACCTCGTCATGCGAGAGCGGCAGGACAAAATTTTCGGTGAACGCGTACAGCCCGCGAAACGTCAGCTTGTTGTGGTGGTACTTGCGATGGATCGGGTTCTTCGAGAAGTACAGCAGGGTGTCGTGCATCCATCCCATGTCCCACTTCATGCCAAAGCCGAGTCCGCCGAGGTAGGGCGGCCGCGACACCATCGGCCAGGATGTGGACTCTTCCGCAACCGTCTGGATATCGGGAAAGTTTTCGTAGGCTTCTCTGTTGACGGTCTTAAGGAACGACACGGCCCCAAGATTCTCTTTGCCGCCGTACTGGTTGGGGATCCACTCGCCCTGCTTGCGTGCGTAGTCGAGATACAGCATCGAGGCGACCGCATCCACGCGCAGCCCGTCGACGTGGTAGCGATCGAGCCAGAAGATCGCATTGCTGATGAGAAAGGCGCGCACCTCGTCGCGATCGTAGTTGAAGATCGACGACTTCCATTCCGGATGGAAGCCCTTGCGCGGATCGGCGTGCTCGTACAAGTGCGTGCCGTCGAAATACGCCAGGCCGTGCTCGTCGTTGGGGAAGTGCGACGGCACCCAATCGAGAATCACGCCGATACCGCGCTGATGGAGATAGTCCACCACGTACATGAAATCCTGCGGCGTGCCGAAGCGCGCGCTGGGGGCGTAGTACGAGGTGATCTGATATCCCCACGAGCCGAAGAAGGGATGCTCCATCACGGGCATGAACTCGACGTGAGTAAACCCCATATCGCTCACATAATCGGCGAGTTTTACCGCCAGTTCACGATAGGTGAGCGAGCGGTTGCCCTCTTCCGGCACGCGCATCCACGATCCCAGATGCACCTCGTAAGTCGAGATGGGCGCATCGAACTTGTTGCGCTCATGACGGCGCCGCATCCATTCTTCGTCCTTCCACTCGTACCAGGTGTCCCAGACGATGGACGCCGTCTTGGGCGGCACTTCGTTATAAAAGGCATAAGGGTCCGCCTTGTCGACCTCATACATGTGATAACGCGAGCGGATGTGGTACTTGTAAACCGTGCCGCGGCCCAGCTCGGGGATGAACGCCTCCCAAACCCCGGAGCTTTCGCGTGGGTTCATCGGGTGCGAGTCCGGGTTCCACTTGTTGAAGTCTCCGACCACGGAAATCCGCTCCGCATTGGGTGCCCACACCGCGAAATACGTTCCACGCTGGCCGTCGAGTTCGGTGATGTGCGCGCCGAACTTCTCGAACAAGCGGATGTGCTTGCCTTCATTGAACAAATGCAAGTCGAAGGGCGTGAGCAACGTTTTATCCTGCAAGGTCACAGGTACCATCAGTTCGATCACCTCAAAAGCAGTTTCCAGTTTCGAGTTTCAAGTTTCAAGTGCGCCGGTCGAGCTACACTCCAACGGTCAAGAGCAGCTTCAGGTTTCGAGTCTGCGGGAGAACCCGTCATCCATTCGATTGCGTCCTTAGTTCGATGAGTGTAATGCAGTTCCGAGTTTCAAGATTTAAGTTCCCGCTCGCCGGCCGGACCGCAGAATCGCCGACCCGGATGCGCGAGAGGAATGGCCGCGCACAGGCATCTCGCACCATCTGTATGCAAGCACTCCATCGCGGTTACGTGCATTCCATCACCTTATAATCTTTCCCTGCACACAATTGCGATGCTCGGGAGTCTAATACCCCAACTGAGATGCTGCCCTCACGCCAAGGCAACACCAGCACGCTGCCCGAGGAGGCGGGCGACTCGAATTCGTCCTCTCATGCGAAGATAAGTACGCAAGCTTCGCAGCCGACGAACCCGATGCGCTTATCGACCTTCCGGAGAGTCTTCAAGGCATTTCAATACCGCGATTTCCGGCTGATGTGGATTGGCGCGTGCACATCCAGCATCGGCACCTGGATGCAGATCGTCGCCCAGGGCTGGCTCATTTACCGCCTCAGCCATTCTGCTTTCCTGCTCGCGTTGGACCAGTTTCTCGGCGGCATTCCGATTTTTCTCTTCTCGCTGATTGGCGGCGTTGTCGCCGACCGCATCGAACGCCGCAAGATTTTGCTGGCTTCGCAATACATTCAGATGACAAGCGCGGGGGTGCTCACGGTCCTGGTGGCCACGGGACGCGTGCATGTCTGGCACATCCTCTGCCTGTCATGCTGTTCGGGATTTGCGCAGGCGTTCGGTGGCCCGGCGTATTCGGCACTCATTCCCACGCTGGTCGACCGCGAGGACATGCCCAACGCGATCGCGCTGAATTCCATCCAGTTCAACCTGGCGGTGACGGTTGGACCTGCGCTGGCCGGACAAACCCTGGCAAAGCTGGGCGAGCGCTGGTGCTTCGGGCTGAACGCGCTCTCGTTTCTTGCGCCCATCGTTACTCTGCTAATGATTCGCACGCGCTTCCTGCCGGCGAAGACCGACGAATCGATGCTTACCAGCTTGAAGCAGGGGATTAAGTTCGTGCGCAGGCAGGGCTCGATGGAGGCACTGATCGTGCTTGCCTTCTGCATGACCGCGCTGGCGATGCCGATGCGGACCTACATTCCGGTGTTTGTGAAAGACATCTTCCATCGCGGCCCGGAGACCTACGGCAACCTGCTTTCGCTGATGGGTATCGGTTCGATCTGCGGATCGCTGATGGTCGCCACTTTGGGCAACCTACGCAACAAGGGACGCTTCGCGATCACCACGCTGATGTGCCTGGGCGCGGCGATCGCAGGTTTCGCCCTCTCGAAGTCGCTGGTCTGGAGCTACACCATGCTGGTGATCGTGGGCGCGTCCATGATGGCGGTGTTCGCAACCGTGACCTCACTGGTGCAGTTGATCACCACCAACGAAATGCGCGGGCGGGTCATGAGCGTCTACAATTGCGCCTTCCGCGGCGGCATGCCGATGGGAAACCTCATCTCAGGATGGCTGGTGCCTATGTTCACTGCCCCCGCCGTACTGGCGGTGAATGGATTGCTGCTGGTGCTGATGGCGGTGTATTTTCTAGTTATTCAGAGGCGAGTGGCGTCGTTGTAGGGCTTCGAGAGTATACCTCTACCCCTGCCGCGCAAGTACCTGATCCACAGTATCTTATATGCAAAGTACTGTAGATAGTGGACTAGCGCCCTTATCGGCAGCTTGCGATCGACAAATGTCTTAGGCGCAAACAGTCGGGATAAAAGACCTACGTAGCGTTCCCACGGGGCCTTCGCAAATTGTCTCAAGTTTTCAAAGATCGCAATCGCCCGCACATGCGGCTAAGCGATGCCGGCACTTGGCTCCGGCCATCTCAGTGTACGCGAGGGAAGGAGCTAGCTCTAAAGAGAGTCATCGATCGGACGAAATCAACTCCGCACGTGGTTCAACCAGTCAGGACGATGGGATCGGCCCAGGTGAGGCAAGGTCGGCTTAAGAGCGTGCACGAATGGGACAATTCATGAAAGGGCGATTCGACGTCAGATGAGGTTACGCGCAGAAGGAGTTCTGCGCACGGATTGTCCTATGTGCTTTGATTTTCTCCAGGAACATCTTCTGGACGGCCAGCTGGATTCTTTGACAGGCTGGCCAGCGGTACTTCCAGCGCTCGTCCGGCTCAGGCGGATTCACGACCATGGTCGCGTTCGCCTCAAACAGCAGGACCCTTCCCTTGTCGTCCAATCCAAAGTCGATCCCCGCATAATCCAAGCCTAACTCCGATTGAATTTGCCGCAGTGCCTGCATGGCCAGCGGCCCGATCGAAGCCGCCATGTTCTCCAAGAATGCTGCATCTTCCGCGCGGTGCTCGGCACTATCGGCCATTTCCGCCGTGAAGTAGTGAATTTTCCAGTGGCTGGAAATGGCAACGTGCAGCGGATACATTTCACTGTTGATGAACATCACCCGATACTTCCGCGTTTTCCCGTCAGAACCGCGCGCATCGAGATACTGCGTCACAATCAATTCCTGACCAGGAAGCTTACTAAGCCCTTCCCGAAGAGCTTCGGGGCCGTCGATGCGAAGAAAGTGGAGCCCGGTGTGAAAGCCGGGTGCTCGCAATAGAAGAGGAAACCCAAAGCCGTGGGAGGCCAGAGTGGTCGCCGCGTCGGTGTGGTTGAGTCGCTCGCGTGAGAACGTAGCAGTCCGCGGCGCCACTATCCCCGGGATCCTCGCGAGACGCAATGCGTTGTTGCCCCTTGTGGTGGCGAGCACGGCAGCTGGCGGATTGACCACCGGTGCGCTGGTAAGCGCGAGCACGGATTGTGCGGCAGTGAGTGCCGCATAGGAGGTTTCGGCATCGCCGATGGCGTTGACGACCAGTTGGTGCTCCGGCAACCGAGTTCTTGGGTCGTAGAACTCCGGGAGGATGATGTGCGTTTGAAAGAAACGCTGATCCAGAAATCTTTGCAGCTTTACGTTTCCGCCCATTGTCGAGACCAGCTTCAGCACCGACACCGGCGTGAGCCGCCCGTGATAGGGCAACGGAATGATGTACCGGCTCTTGAATGCTTCGCGGCGATGCCAAGCCGCCGTGGCCTCATCACCCAGAAGTCCTACAACGTAGGACAACCCCTCATGAGCTTTCTCAAAGCCCGGATTGATCTTCAAAGCGTGTTCGAAGTGTTCTCGCGCTTTGCGCCGGAGCCGAAGCGCCTCCTCACCTTGCTCACAGGCCTCCAGTTCCTCGCTGTCTTCCAGGAGAAACTGGCCGAGATTCGCGCGGCTCGTGGGATCGTTGGGGTGCAGTCTCACCACCTCCTTAAAGACGAGCCGGGCCGCGCCACGATGCCGCGTGGAAACCAGCACGGGGCCCAATTTGTTCAGCGCCTCTCGATGGGAAGGCTCGCGTTGCAGTATCTGAATTAAGTCGTTGCGGGCAGCGTCTAACTGCCCAATTTGGGCCAACAACGTGGCCCGCCGAAAACGCAGATCAGTCGAATCGGGATCCGACTGCAGCTGGCTCTCAATCTCCTGCAACTCCGCATCCCATTTCACTCGAGGTTGAATCTTAGGTGGATTATGCTCGCCCGCGGCAGAGACAGATGCCTCTCCTCTTGTCAGCCTGCGACCTAGAACCAGCGTATTGTCCAGTAACCGCTCAATTTCGAGCTGGCTGGTTCTGTGATTTACGATTGCGGCCCGAATCGCCAATTGGCCATCAATTGTGGTAGTCGAAGGTGCGACCATCCCCGACTCCTGCAGCGCAACGACGATCCTGGCGTTCACCCGATTGGAATCGTGGGCGCGGTAACGAAAACAAACAACATTCAATTCGACGGGCGCAAGCAGCTCCAGTTCGCAGGTGTTGGCAATACGGCTTTCCAGGTAGCGCGCCAACCTGCAGGTCCGCGAGATAGCCGCTCCCATGGCTTGTGCGCCATACACCTTGAATGTGAACCAGGTCTTCAGCGCGCGGAATCCCCGCGAAAGATCAGGACCATAATCACAAGGCCAGGGCGACCCGGCTGCCAGTCCGCGGGTTTCGCGCGCCAGGTAAGCAGGCGCCGCTGCAAATGCACTTCTGTGCAAAGCTTCGTCGCGAACTAAGATAAAGCCCGCATCGTAGGGAACCTGTCCCCATTTATGAAAGTCAAAGGCCAGCGAATCGGCCCGCTCGATGCCGCGAAGTTTGGGCGCAAGATCCGGAGCCAGCATTGCCAAAGCTCCATACGCACCGTCAACGTGAAACCACAGTTTCTGACGCTGTGCAAGGTCGGCAAGACCATCGAGGTCATCAATCGCTCCCGTGTCGACCGTTCCTGCGGTCCCCACAACCAAGAAAGGACGGAACCCATTTTCGCGGTCTTCACGGATCGTGCTCTCCAATGTCGTCAGGTCCATCCGGCGGCGTTGGTCGGTCGGAATTTGCCGTAATATGCCGCCGCCGAGGCCGCACAGGTCGAGAGCCTTGCTCACGCAACTATGAATTCCCGCGGAGCCATATGCCGTTAATCGATCCTCTTTTGCGTTCACCCCCTGTCGCCTCACTTCTTGTCCAATCGCTTTGTTTCGCGCGACCACAATGGCGATCAGATTTGCGATGGACGTGCCGGTGACAAACAGCCCAGACGAGTTTTGCGGAAAACGAAATAGTTCTGCCATCCACCGGGTAATCTGGCGTTCCACATCGATTGGAATTTGATCGCGTCCGCCTAGGTTCGCATTCAGGCCAGCGGCTAACATTTCCGCCAGCATGCCAATGGGTGTGCCGCCTCCGTGGACCCAGCCCATGAACCCAGGGTGAACATTTCCCGCCGCGAAAGGCAGAATATGGTTCATGAACTCCGCATGGACGTCGGCAAGCTCACTCGGGCCCAGCTGAAGAGCGCTTTGAAACCGCTCCCGCACCCGCGCAGGAATCGGCTGCCAAACAGGGCGTTCTCGTATGTTTTTTGTGTAGTCGAGAATGTCGTCCAACATCCGGTGTGCCTGCGCCCGAAACGCATTCCAGTCCAGCGGATCAAGCGTTAGACTTGCTTCTTGGAAATCGACCTTCGCGGGCTCGCTTTGCAGAATCTGAGGCATTTTTTGTGCACCGTTATACGCGTGCCCATTACGCGCGGAGCGGAACTATCCTCGAAACGCTGCAATTCGATAACCATCAAAGTCTAAGTTCCTGCCAAAAGATTGGCGGCGTAAGAGCTTTGGGACGAGTGCCATTGTTAGAAACTCGCGATGGACGATGACAGTTGCGCGAATTAGATTAGGAGTCTCCAACGAAACTACTGGGCATTTCTGGTGAATTCTATGGATACGGGCAGGTGTTTGGGTTTAATTGGCGGGCTGGGGGTTGGCGCTGCGGTTCACTATTACACGAACTTGACCAGGGCGCACCAGATGCGCACCCGCGAGCTGGACATGGTGATGGTCCACGCGGAGCCGCCGCGAGTGATGGAATTTATTCGAGCCAGTGACCGCATAGGCCTGGCGAAATACCTTGCCGATTTCATTTTGCGGATGAAGAACGCCGGAGCGGAATTTGCGGTGGTGCCGGCGGTCACGCCGCACTACTGCGTCCATGAACTCATCGCGATCTCTCCCTTACCGGTGTTGACCATCTTCGATCCGTTGCGTGAGGAGTTAGCCCGGCGGCCGCTGAAGCGGGTGGCCGTGATCGGCACCCGGTTTGTGGTCGAATCGGACATGTTCGGGGAGGTGCCGGGCGTGGAGTTCATCAGGCCGCAGCCCGACGAAGTCGAAAGGATTCATGAGATCTACACCAAGCTGGCGCTGACCGGAGAAGGCTCTGAGGAACAGCGCGCGGAACTGGCGGCACTTGCTCACAAGCTGCTCGAGCGCGACCAGGTCGAGGCGATCCTGCTGGCGGGAACGGACCTGTCGCTGATCTTTAATGCGGGAAACATCGATTTCCCGTACCTGGATTGCGCGACGCTCCACATTCAGGCGGTTGTTCGCGAAATGCTCGGCTGAAAGCCGACTCAAGTCTCAAAGCGCAGGCTGGACGCGGGCCTGAAGGCCCGCTCCACCTGGACTCGGCTAAGACAAATGCCGCCTCTTCGGGCTCTCACGCGATCTTCAGATACTCGGCGCGACTTGCCGGCGAGACTCCTGCGGCCAGAATCCTTTAATATATTGCAGTACCCTGCTGATCCTGCCGGCCCTCCGGCGTAGAAGGAATGCGGAATGAAGCGTTCGTCGTGTTTGCAATTCGTCTCGGCAGCGATTCTGCTGCTCGTCGGCACGCTGGTCTGGGGCGTCGACACCTCCATGCTCAAGCCCCCCAAAGGTTCCAAGGTGGCGATTGTGGTTTTTGAAGACATGGAATGCCCGCAGTGCGCCAAGGCCGCGCCCATGCTGCACGAGGCGGCGAAGAAGTACAACATTCCGCTGGTGCAATACGACTTCCCCTTGCGCCAGCATCCGTGGTCTTACGAGGCCGCAGTGAACGCGCGTTATTTTGACAGCAAGTCGCCAAAGTTGGGGGACGAGTACCGCCTTTACATCTTCAAGAATCAGGACTCGATCACCAAACAGAACCTGCAAGGCATCACGGAGAAGTGGGCCGAGGACCACAAAACCACGCTGCCGTTCGTGGTCGATCCTGACGGGCATTTCAGCGCCAAGGTCGATGCCGACCGCCAGTTGGGCCAGCGTATTCCGCTGGATCACACGCCCACGGTGTACATCGTGAACGACAGCGGCCACGGCGCGGCAGTGACCGAGGTTACGGACCTCACGCAACTCTATCAGCGGCTGGACGAAGTGACGGCCGAAGCGGGCGTCACCGCGCAGGCGCACAAGTAGGCTACTCGCTAGCCTTGGCTTTCTCGGCGGACGCTTTCTCTTCCGGCGCGGCGTAGTATCCTTCCTGCGCCTGCACGGTCAGATCTTTGTTAGCGGTAGTGAGCGTAATCTTGTGGTAGCCCGGCGTGGCCAGCGCCTTATCGGGCGTGAATCCCAGGTTGTACTGGTTGCGCAGTTCTTCTTCAATCTGGCTGTAGATTTGGCTGATCGGCTCCTTCTTGGATACTTCGAAGAAGCGCCCGCCGGTTTCTCTGGACAGCCGCTGCAGGACCTTCTTGCCATCGGGATGCGATTGCTGCTGCGGGTATCCGCCGCCCGGGTATCCGCCGCCGCCGGGATAGCGGCCCATGCCGCCTCCGCCCAAGCCGCCGTGGCGCCCCATGCCGCCGGGATAGCCCTGCGAATAGGCGTCGGGATCCGCATAGAGGATCGAGTACACCAGCGTGTTGGAGCGCTGCGCCGTTTCGATGGCATGGTCGAGGCTGACCTTGCTGGCGTTGTCCACGCCGTCGCTAAGCACAACGACCGCCTTGCGGCCATCTTGTTTGCGCATCATTTCGTCGGAGGCGAGATAGACGGCGTCATACAATGTGGTACCTCCGCCCATATGATGTCCGCCGCCGCCACCGCCTCCGCCGCCACCCGGCGAGCCGCCGCTTGAGTTTTGCATCTCTGGCGCACCCAGCTTGTCCAGCGCGGCTTCCAGCTTGTCATGCGAGGGAGTGAAATCCTGCAGCAGCTCGACTTCGCGATCAAAGTGAATGATGAAGGCCTTGTCTTTGTCGACGCGCATCAGGTCGTTGAGGAAGCCGTAGCTGGCCGTGCGCTCCTGATCGATGAGCCGGCGTTGGCTGGCGCTGGTGTCGACCAGCAGGCCCAGCTTGAGCGGCAGGTCCGTATCGCGCGCGAAATACTTGATCGTTTGCGGCTTTCCGTCCTGCTCCAGCTTGAAGTCGTCTTTCGTGAGGTTGTTGACGATCTGCCCGTGCTTGTCGCGCACGGTGGCGAGCACGTTAACCACCTTCACGTCGGACGAAAACGTAGGCGTCTGCTGGCTGGGCAACCACGGCGCCACCATGAGAAAAACCACGGCTGCTGCAAACCAACGCGGAAAAAAATATGTTAGGGATGACACTGGGGCACCAGTCCTTGAACACAACGATACTACGTGACGCGGAGTCGTCATCCAGAATAACCCGTTATGCGCTCGAAAGTTGCCGCCAAGCCGCCGCGGCATAGTTGCGCAACTTCGACCCGCACATCGGGTTTGCTAGGCTTATGCCTTTGTCAGACGTGGGCGCCGACGCGAGCGCAGAAAAAGCTATCAGTCCTTCTTCCCGAGAACGAATTCTCCTGGCCGCCAAACACCTCTTTGCCCGCAACGGTTACGAGAACACCAGCACGGTCGCTATCGCCCGCGACGCCGGCACCAGCGAGTCGCAGCTGATGAAGCATTTTGGCAGTAAGCAGGGACTACTGGCGTCGATTCTCGACCGCGGCTGGGCTGCCATTATCCGACGGGTACAAGCGATCGAGGGCGATGTTCGCCTCGCCGATCGGCTGTTGGCGATGCTCGAGACCATCGTCATCGAGGTGGAAAACGACCACGAACTAAAAGAGTTGATGACGCTGGAGGCGCATCGCGTGCGCAAAGACAGCCGCGACGTGCTGTTGAGCCGCGGCTACCGGCAATTTACGGAACTGTTCGATGCCCTTTTGAGCGAGATGCGAAGCCAGGGGCAAATCCGCCTGGACGTGAATCTGGAAGCGGTGCGCGCCGGCTTGATCGGTATGGTGGAGAGTTTGCTACGCGATCAGGTGATCGCCCGCCGTTCCGATTTGCGTGCCAGTTACAGGTTCGACGATGTGCGGCATCTGTTGCAGGTGATGGTGCCGGCTCTGGGCGGCAAAGCCGCTACGCCAGTCAAATTTTCCAACGGGTGAGGCCCGGGTCGCCGTTTGAGGGCGATGAGCGGAAGACTCCATCCAGAACTTCACCGCCCACCGGCGTGGAATGCGTGATCGCGCCCACTGGCGGGTGCTTTGTGAGTTGCCCCTGGGAGTTCAGGAACACCCGGATTCCGCAGAAGATAAACCCTACGACGATGATTCCGATTGCCCAAACGGCCAGTGAATTTCCATGCTTGCGGGTTGGCAACGGCTGCGCCATGTCTCATACATACGAGTGAGATTCTCCGCCTGAAGTTGCCTAAAGCAGTGCTTCTAAAGCGGCTTAGTTTTTACTGTAATCGGGTAGTGCGGGCCTTCTGGCCCGCGTTCGTCCGCAGCGCTGAAGCGCGACTGGATTACAGTAGTTCCTAAACGGCTCTAAGCAGTCGAGGATTTCGAGCTTTGTCCTGCAGCAGCGTTCGGCGCAGAAGAAGTTTCCGTGCCACCTGTTTGGCCCGAACCGAATCAAACCATGCATTCGCCAAAATGCGCACGAAAGGACACGCCATGAAAGCTGCATTTCTGTTGGGCCGGATGATTTTCGGCGGCTTCTTCCTCTACAGCGGAATCCATCATTTCCAGGAGCGCAAGTCGCTGGCGCAGTACGCACGGGCGAAAAACGTTCCCTTGCCTGACATTGCCGTGACTGCGACCGGAGCGATGCTGATCGCCGGCGGGGCAAGCATTGTGCTAGGCGTGAAACCGAAATGGGGGACACTGGCGGCGACGACATTTCTTGGCGGAGTCTCGCCCATGATGCACGACTTCTGGAATGCCGAAGATCCGCAGCAGCGCCAAAACGAGATGATTCACTTCATCAAGAACATGGCCATGCTGGGAGCGGCGCTGGCGTTGATGGGAGTGGAAGAACCGTGGCCGGCCAGCGTGCCCATTGGCCAGCCGAAAGGCATAGAGCAGGTGAAGCGCTTCGCACGCAAGGTGGAGGCGTAGTCAGCAACTATAGTTTCCTGACTGGCAACCTTAAATTTGCGAAGCAATTGCTTTGAATTGGTCGGGACGGGCAGATTTGAACTGCCGACCCCTCGCACCCCAAGCGAGTGCTCTACCAGGCTGAGCCACGTCCCGACTGTGCGGTGAGTCCGGCCCCAGCGGGCCGGAGGGGTTTCGATCTCCAACAGTTTATCACCGTCCGGCTGGGCCTGGAGTCCGGTTTGCCCCCGGCTGTGACATACCGAAATCGCGGCGCTCTGTAACAGTCGCAGCAACCCATCGCGCCTGGGGTATCATTTCCCTGACAATCCCATGAGCTCCGACCTCGGCTCCCGTTACCTCGACGAAGTTTTTCGCGCACTGCGCGGGCACAAGCGCCTGGCCGACGACGCCATCGCCCAGCTCGGCGATAAGCAGTTCTTCGCGCTTCCCAGCCCCGAATCCAACAGCGTTGCCATCATCGTGAAGCACATGACGGGCAGCATGCGCTCGCGCTTCACCGACTTCCTCACCAGCGACGGCGAGAAGCCCGATCGCAACCGCGATCAGGAATTTGTCACGCACCCGAAGATCACGCGCGACGAGATTCTGCGCGTCTGGGAAGAGCAGTGGCAACTTGTCTTCGACACCATCAACCGGCTGCATCCTGACGACCTCGACCGCACAGTTACCATCCGCGGCCAGCCCCACTCGGTACTGCAGGCGCTGAACCGCGCGGCCACGCATTTGGCCTATCACGCCGGTCAGATCGTCTTCCTTGCCAAGCACTGGCGGGGTGCGGAGTGGAAGTCGCTCAGCGTTCCCAAAGGGCAGAGCCAGCAGTTCAACGCTGCCATGCGAGAGAAATACGAGAATCCCACGTGAGGTGATGCCATGTTTCATCTACGGTCGGTCGGCGTGCTTTCCAGCGCCAAGATTTTCGCCGTCGTCCAGGGCGCCATTGGAATCCTGATCGGCTTCTTCGTCCTGATTTTCGCCGTGGTGGGAGCGGCCATTGTGCCCGGCCAGCAAAAGCTGGGGATGATAGGCATGATCATCATCGCCGTGCTGGCGCCGGTGTTCTATGCCGCCCTCGGATTCGTGATGGGCGCGATCTGGGCGTTTGTCTACAACCTGGCGGCGCAGGCGATGGGCGGGTTGGAGCTGCAGTTGGAAGCCCTGCCCCAACCGATTGTCGCACCCTTGCCGATTGTCCCACCCCCGCCTCCGGCGCCGGTCGCTGGGATTTGAAGGTCAGCTCACGCAAACTGCCATCATGCGGTCGAGGTTTCTCTTTTTCGTAACATGAGGCAATCAAAATCATTAACCAAAGAATCACGTTGTAGATATTTACAAACGACCAGAGAAGCGGGACAATTCTGATTGCAGTTGGGCAGTTCTTGGGGGAGGGCTGCCTTCTGAGCGCTCTGCGGCTTCCGCAGGGCGCTCTTGAACTTTCCAGGGCTGTTCTTGAGGCCGAATTGGGCAGCCTGTGAACCAACACTCTGGTGTGCTCCGGACATCCATTTGAAGGTGGAGCGTTGCCCGGGATCTTCAGTTAGCGCCGCCGCTGTGGCGTAGCATGAAGCCGAGGCCTAGTTCCCGCTCATCTTATGCAGCCTGAAATCTCCGATCACGCCCTCATCGGCGACTTCGAAACCACCGCGCTCGTCAGCCGCCAGGGGTGCATCGATTGGCTCTGCTGGCCCACTTTCGCTTCGCCGGCGTGTTTCGCCTCGCTTCTGGGGGACAAGAGTAATGGTCACTGGCAGATAGCTCCCGTATCGGAAGCTAAATCCAGCCGGTGCTATCGCGAACGCACCCTGATCCTGGAAACCACGTTTGAGACCGGCGAAGGCTCCGTCAAGCTGGTCGACTTCATGCCCAGCCGCGGCTGGCACTCCAACGTTGTGCGGCTGGTGACCGGCCTACGCGGACGCGTCCCGATGCAAACGGAACTGCTGATGCGCTTCGATTACGGCCGCTCCATTCCATGGGTCAGGCAACTGCACGATGGAACCATTCGCATGGTCTCCGGACCCGACCTGGCCCTGCTGCGCACCGACGCGGAGATGAAAACCGAGAAGGGCAATATCTTTGGCGAGTTCACGGTCAGTCAAGGCGAAACCATCGCGTTCGTGCTGACCTACGGAGAGTCGTATCGCGAACAGCCCGTGCCCATCGATCCCCACAAAGCGCTTCAGGACACGGAAAAATTCTGGGCCGATTGGATTGACCAGCAGACCTTCGACGGCGAGTACGCCGACGCCATCCGGCGCTCGCTGATCACACTGAAGGCATTGACCTACCGTCCCACCGGAGGCATCGTTGCTGCTCCTACCACATCGCTGCCTGAAGAAATCGGCGGCCCGCGCAATTGGGACTACCGTTACTGCTGGTTGCGCGATGCGACCTTCACCCTGCTCGCGTTAATGAACGCCGGACATTACGAAGAGGCGAAGGCTTGGCGCGACTGGCTGGTGCGCGCCGCCGCCGGCAGTCCCGACCAGTTGCAGATCATGTACGGCATCCGCGGCGAGCGGCACCTGCTGGAGTGGGAGGTGGATTGGCTGGAAGGCTACCGGAAATCGAAGCCAGTCAGAATTGGCAACGCCGCTTCCGAGCAGTTGCAACTGGACGTCTACGGCGAAGTGGCCGACGCGCTGCTGCACGCGCAACTGGGCGGCATAAAGGCGCGGGAGCACGACCTGGACCTGCTCAGCGCCCTCGCTCATCATCTGTCAGACATCTGGCAGCAGCCCGACAGCGGCATCTGGGAGTCACGGGGCGGCAAGCAGCACTTTACCTATTCTAAAGTTATGGCCTGGGTGGCTTTCGACCGCACCATCAAGAACGCCGAGCAATTCGGGCTGGTAGGCAACTTGAAAGCCTGGCGCCAGATACGCGACAAGATTCATCAGGAAGTCTGCCACGAGGGATGGAACCCGCAGCTTCAGAGCTTCACGCAGTCCTATGGATCGAAGGAACTCGATGCCTCGCTGCTGCTGCTGCCCATCGTCGGCTTCCTTCCGGTTTCTGATCCGCGGATTGTCGGTACCGTCGACGCGATACAGAAGCGCCTGATGCGCAATGGCCTTCTGCTCCGTTACGACACGGGCACCAGCGACGATGGCCTGCCCCCCGGCGAGGGCGCGTTTCTGGCTTGCACCTTCTGGCTGGTGCAGGCGCTCAGCCTGCTGGGCCGCAGAGATGAGGCCAAACGCAAGTTCGAGGAATTGCTGGCGCTGCGCAATGATGTCGGCCTGCTGTCGGAGGAATACGACACGCGCCACAAGCGCCTGGTCGGGAATTTCCCCCAGGCACTCTCACATATCGCGCTGGTGAACGCGGCGCTGGAACTCACCCAGGGCGAGTCCTCCGGACACACACGGCGCAAGGATGTAGTCGCGGGGATGACCCACTCAAGCGAAAGTCGCGGTTGAACGCGGCTCGGCTTGCAATTCCGCCTTAACCGGAGTTAACTGGAATCGCGGAAGCGATGATCACGGTCTCCAAGGAAGACTATCTCAAGGCGATTCTGGAAGCCGAGGGCGAAGGCGAGCAGGTGATCGCAGCGCGTCTGGCGCAGTGGTTGTCGGTCTCGGCTCCGGCCGTAACCATGGCGTTGCGCCGCCTGAAACGAGACGGCCTCGTCTCCGTTCGCCAGGATGGCAAGGTCCTGCTCACCACGGAAGGCCGCAACATTGCGCGGCGCCTGGCGTTCCGTCACCACCTCATCGAGCGCATGCTGCACGAGGTCTTCGGCATGGCCTGGTTCAAGGTGCATGACGAAGCCGAGCGCCTGGAGCATGCGGTTTCCGGCGACTTTGAGGAACTTCTCTCGCGCAAGCTCGGCCGCACCGGCGCTTGTCCGCACGGCAATCCCGCCACTCCCGAGCACCCCAACATCAAGCGTAAACGCGGTTTGCTGCCGCTCTCGGAGACGCAACCCGGGCTTCGCTACGCCGTGCAGAGTGTCTATGAGCGCGACCGCAAGCTGCTGGAGTTCCTGGAACAGAAGGGGATTCGTCCGGGGATCAGCCTCGATGTGCAGGCGCGAAATTATGACGGAACGCTGTCATTAATCATCGGCCGCAAGACGACGGAGCTGGGTAGCCCCGCGGCAGAGAAGATCTGGGTCAGCAAAGCGCGCTAGCGGCACCTTCGAAACCTCCCACAATGAGGCAGATCGTTCCCAAACGCTAATGAACACTGCGCATGATGCGAGTGGTGGCATAAATGGCAGGACACCGCAGTGGGTAGCGGGATTCCAGCGTCAGCGCATCGTCCAGGCCCGGCATGGGATGAGTTCGTATCTCCCGCCAGTCCGGCACGCTGAGCTCGACTTTCTGGGACTCGCGAAGCGCATCGATTTCCGACAGCGCTCGTGTCTGCAAATATCGGGTGTAAACGCGCTGGTTAACCTCCACCGGCAAATAAGCGAGGAAAAACATGAGGCGTTCCCGCAATGACTGGCTGCGGCGCAAATAGGCCAGGGATCTGCGCAGCAGTCCCTTCGAGTGCGGACGTTCGCTCGCGCGGCTTGCTGTTTGCAGCACCAGTGGAGCACCGGCTTGCGACGCGTAGTGGGTGTAGACCTCGCGCCACGACCATTGCGGCGACGTAATGAGGTCGTATGTGCCAGGGGACTGCGCGCCGTTTACAGCCTGCAGAATCGCTTCCACGATGGTCGACGTAAACACCGTGTTGGAGGCTGTCATCCCCTCCCGCGGTAAAGCGACTTTCTGTTCGCGGATCTCGTTCTTGATCTTGCGCGTGAGGTTCTGTAGATCGCCCAGCACATGTCCGAGGCGAAACACGAAGAGCGGATGCGCCCTTCGGCAGAGACGAGCGAGTGTCCGCTCTGCAATGAGTTTTTCCATGCCATAGGAATCAGGCAGACGCAGCTTCGTCCCCGGGGCATAAACCATCATGGTGCTGGCGAAAATGATAGGCACTCCGTGCTTTGCGCCGGCGACGACTCCCCGCAAAATCTTGCGATTCACATCACGATCGACAGCGGGCACACCAGACGTGCTGAGGGCGAAGTTCACCACCGCATCGCAGTCGCCGATCAGTTGCTCCGCCTCCTTCGCGTCCGCGATGCGTCCATGCCGGCAATCAACACCGTTCAAGCGCAGGAAGGCCGAGCCGGAAGGGTTGCGAGCTATAGGAACAACTTCGACGCCCTCCACTTCGCGCAAGCGGAGACACACTTCTGTTCCCACTTGTCCGTTCGCGCCCACGATGGCGATGCGTTTCATTGCGGCTGCCTGGCTGCTTGGTACAGGGCTTCGACTGCGGCTACCGTTTTCAACGCGCTGACGGCGTTGAACTCCGACGCCTGCCGATTTCGCACACCGTCCAGGAACGACATCCACTCCAGATAGAAAGCCTGGTACACGGTTGTCGCTCCATCCTTAGCTAGAAGCGACGCACTCCGCTGCTCATCGGACGAGTCTCGAATCACGATGTGCTCCGCCGGACGGCAGGACATTGATGCGGTGCAATGATCGAAGCGCAACTGGATGCTGTTCTCCGCCTGGCGCAGCCACGTGACGGTGTAATCCATCTCGCACGCGCCCGAACCGGTGTGCAGCAGCATGTGCGCCGCGACTTCGCGGTCAACATCGCCGTCGAATATGAAATGCTCATCGATGACGGTGGTGGAGTCGGCCCCGCTGATGTGCAGAGCAAGGTCAAGGGCGTGACATCCCAAATCCATCAGGACTCCGCCGCTGCCTCCCGCGTCATAGAACCGGGCGTCGGTTCCGGTCTTGGTAGTTAATGCCCCCTCTGCGACTGAAATTGCGCGCAGCGGGCCGAACCAGTTGGCCGCAACGAGCCTTCGCGCCAAGCGTACGGTCGCATAGCTGCGGCGCTGGAATCCGCAGGCAAGAGCGTACTCCGGAAAAAGCGAGCAAATCTTTTTGCCGTCCTCGAAAGAAGCAGTCAACGGCTTTTCCGCAAGCACGCTGGTCCCGCGTCCGGCAAACAATTCGTAGTAAGGCATTCTGGCTTGAACCGGAACAGCCAGCAGAGCCACGTCACACGCTGGAAGTTGCTTCAAGTCGCTGGGCACCTTTATGGCGATGGTGTTGAAGATTTTGGCAGCGAGCCGCGCTGCATCGGCATTAATGTCGGCGACGTAGGCAAGGCGAACTCCTTCGCACGCGCTCAGAACCGGAAGATGGACGCGGCTCACAATCTCGCCGGCGCCGATAATGCCGATGGACAGCGTGTCGCGAGCGTTCACTTTAGCCATGCACCGCCTCGTGTACGGCAAGCATAAGTGCGCTGGACTGCCGCAGCACTTTCTCCGCTTGCGCGCGCGACCAGTGCGCCATGAAGGTTTGCCGTCCGGCGGTTGCGAGGCGCGCACATAGATCATCGTTCGAGAGCAGCAACGATATTGCGGCAGAGTAGCTTTCGCGGTCTCGTATCAGCACGTCGACCCCGTGCTGGACGGGCAATCCGGCGACCAACTCCGGGCTAGCGACGACCGGCTTTTCGCGAGCCATCGCTTCGATCAGCTTTAGCGGAACTCCGCCGCGAACAAATACCGGTAACGCGATGACCCGGCACTGATCATAAAGCTCAGCCGAATCCAGCACGCTGCCGAGCAAATCCACAAACGGCAATTCTCGAAGACGCGCCGCCGCCGCCGGCGGCATACCTGCACCCGCGAGTTTCAGTCGGGCGTCGGGATGCTCACGCATGACTTCGGGAAGGACCTGCTCGGCCAGGAAGAGTGCGGCGTCGAGATTGGGTCGTGACGAATACGTGCCAATGAAACCTATTGACTTGCCCGTAGCAAGCGGCGACGCGGAAAACTGGCTTTCATCCAGGCTGTTTGCAATCACCAGCACATTCACGCCGGGAGCGATGCGGGCCAGCGCCTCGGCTTCCGCCGGAGACGTCGCCCAAACCTCGCAACATTGCGGCAGAAATAGTCGCTCCTGCGTGCGGCTAGCCACATAGTTGGCATAGAGCCCCAAGCGGCTGATCGGATGCGATGCATAATTCGCCAGAAAGCTAGCCGTGAGCTCGGTCAGGACGTCGATGGCGTCTGCGATCACGAGGAGTCCGTCAGCGGCGAGACGCGCGGCGTAGTGCAACATGAAAGACGGCAAGACAACAAAATCCGCGTCGATCCTTTTCGCCTCGGAGAGAATAATTTTCTCCGCCCCGATGCGGTCGTACGACATGGAAAATGGATAACGCTTTCCCGGCAGGCCGAGGGCGCCACGCAGCAGAAAATCCAGCTTGTGCGCGACCAGCGCTGCGGTCGAGAAATCAGCATGCGGAAAGCGGCGGCCGCCGTGCCGTACCTCGTCGCAAAGCTGTGCCAGCGGCGTCGACTCAACCGGCGGCGGATTGCGCTCTTCGGTGGTGAAATAGAGCAGCGCGCTGTAGCAGCCGAGGCGGTGCACGAGGTCGAGATTGCTGAGATGGCGCAGATGCAGCCCCGTGGTCGCCGGGAAAGGGAAGTCGGGCAGCACGGTCAGCACACGCGGCGCGCCGCCGGCCCGTCCCGAGCTCGCTGTCGTCTGAGTGGCCATGTCTAATTCTTCAGCTCGCGACGGCGGGCGAGCAGCATCCCGCAGCCTTCCTGTTGCGAGGGCCGCACCGTGATCTCGTGGCTCGGCGCGAGGACGCTGCGCACCAGCTCCAGCGTGCCAGGAACGATGCAGTCGTGATATTCCATGGCGATGCGTTGGATGCGGCCAAGCACATCGGGCGTCGCGGCGGAAAAGACACTGCGCTCCGAGCCCTCGATATCGACCTTCAGGAAATCAATCTCCTGCGCGCCCGCCAAATCAAACAATCCGGAGAGCGGCAGCACGCGAACGCCTCCCGATATTTCTGCTCGCGCGAGCTGAGGGCCGCGAAATGAGGGCTGCGAATTTCGAATCTCCCGGCGAACATCATTCATACGCAACACATGGTCGAGTGAGCGCGTTCCAACGGCCTCCATCTGACCAGTGCCGGCTTCCGCGCCCAAAGCAGCTTCGCAGCACGTCACGTTGGCAAGGCGCGCGCGCGCGACATTGGCCTCGAGATACTTGAAGTTTTCGGCGAACGGCTCCAACGCGATCACCCGGCAGCGGCGGTTCTGCCGCGCGATGTAGATGGTGAACAGCCCAACGTTGGCGCCCGCATCCACGATCACATCATTCGGCGCGGGGCGGTAGAAATCATCGGTGTAGATGTGCTCCAGCCAGATTTCCTGCAGGCCTTCCAGCAGTCCTTCGCGACCGGCGGGATGCGCAATGCGCGTGCCGTCCCACAGCACGACTTCGTCGCAGGCTTGCCCCGCGCGCGTCTGCCGCACCAACGTCGCTCCATTGCGAAAGCGCAGCAGCAGCGAGCCCATATGGAAAATGCTTTTCAGGTACATAGAGAGGCGCGTGCGCTCGCTTCGCGGGAGCCAATCATCTGTTGGTAGACGGCCATCATCTTATCAACCACCGGACGCGGCGAGTATCGCTCCTCGATCAAGCTGCGAGCGGCTTCGCGCATCTGTTGGCGCTCCGCGCGGCTGTCCAGCAGCCGGCAAACTTTGTCCGCCAGTTCTTCATCGGACCCGCCAACCCAGCACTCGCAACCGTTGCGATACTCGATCCCTTCCACTCCTTCCCAGGTGGTGACGACGGGAGTCCCGTACGCCATCGACTCCATCACTTTCACTTTCATCCCGCTGCCCTGCGACGGCGCGTAGACCATTACCGCCGCCCGCGCGAAAAACTCCTCCGGATGCGCCAGATCGTTGCCCAGCGTGATGCCGTCCTGCGCTGAATATTTGTGCAGGTACTTCGCGGCATTCCATCCCGCGACGAACAATCGGGCGCGAGGAATGCGTTGCTTCACCAGCGGCCAGATGCGCTGCACCAGGCGCTCGGCGGCCGAGCGCGATGGCTCCCAATGCATCGAGCCGATCAGTCCAACGACCGGCTCTTCCACCAACGGCGGCATGGAATAGAGGGTGGTGTCCAGTGCGAACGGCACGACCCAGTAGCGGCCATTCGGGTTGATGCCCTGCGCCACTTCTTTCAGTCGCGGCGTGAGCAACCGGACATTCTCAATCCCGTGCAGAAGAAATTTTGTCGCGCGCTGCGCCTGCCATAGCGCCTTGCGTTCGCCGAAGCTCATGCCGGGGCGGCCGGCGCGGTCGATCACATCGAAGTAGTGCACATTGAGCACGGCGCGCGGGAGGTTCAGACCGAACCAGCCGGTCGACATCTGCTCCAGATGCAAAACGTCGTAGCCTCGCTTCAGTTCACGCGCGAGCAGCGCGGCCAACTCAGCGTCCTGCAACATTTCGCTGCGCGGCCGCAGCAGGTTGTGCCATTTGCGGCGCAACCCGAGCGAATCGACGTTGAGGCGATGCCATCGCACGGTTAGCGGCCCGTCAATATCGGCGAGCCACTGCTTCGCTTCCGCGACCCGTTCTTCCGGTTCTTCGGTTGCGACCACCGCAACCACCTCCTGCTCGCGCGCCGCCAGTTCCTTCAGCAGCACGTAGAACCAGCGCGCGGCGGTGTCGCCGAACGGATGAGGCGCGGCGGGAGTCACGACAACGACTTTCATCGCGCCTGCTCCTGCGCTGCATGGCCGCGAAGGATGGGTATCTTATCGCTGCGGCCCAGCAGTTCAAGATAGAGCGCAAGAACGTGCTCCGCGGCCTTATGCCAGGAGAACATCTGCGCGCGCCGTCGTCCTTTTTCTGCCATCGTCAAACGCAAATCCGCGTCGCGTGCTACGCGCCCCATTTTGCGCGCGATGGACACGGGGTCATCCGGATCGAAGAGCAGGCCGCAGCCGTCCAGCACCTCGGGCAGGCTCGTCGTACGCGAGGCAACGACGGGCACGCCCGACGCCATGGCCTCGACCAGTTGCAGGCCGAACCCTTCATAGCGCGAAGGATGGACCAGCGCCATCGCTCCCTGATAGATCGCGGGCAGATCGTCGTCCGCGAGCCCGTCGGGACAAAACACGCGATCGGCTAAGCCAAGCGCAGCGATCCGCTCGGCGACCGCAGCGTACTCCCACTTGTGTTCGCCCGCCAGCACCAGCGGCGGAGCCTCCTTCGGCAATTGCTTATAAGCCTCAACCAATGCGCCAACGTTCTTGCGCTTGTCGAAGCCGCCAAGAAAGAGGAAGTACCCGTTCGGCAAGCCATACTTCTCCTGCACCCGCGCAATTTGCCCGGCCTGCAATCGCCGATGAAAGCGTTCGCTGGCCGCGTTATGAACGACGACAACCCGCTCGGGGTCGAGGCGATGAAAGCGGCAAATCTCGTGTTTGGAAAATTCGGAGACGGTCACGTACTTGTCAGCGCTGCGGCGCGCGATGAAGTCGGCATACTTCTTGCGCAGCGCGCCGCGCCAATGCTCGCCATCGCAGTACTCCGGCAGACGATCGATCACGTCGTGGCAGGTGAGGACGTACTTGCACACGCGGCGATACGGCAGTCCACGGTTGGCCGTCACGTGGAAGACGTCGATGCGCCCCCGTTGCAGGCGCCGCGGCAGCTCGACCTGCTCCCACAGAATTTCCCGGCGCATGGGGAAGACGACGGGCGTGATGTCGAGCAGGTTGCGAAATTCGTTGGCGAGCGGGCCGGGAGAGAACGAGATCAGCTCGACGTTGTCGCGCGCGAGCTCTTTCATGGCGCGGAACAATTCGACGGTGTAGCGCGCGAAGCCGCGCATCTCGTAATGCATCAGGATGCGGCCATCGATGCCGACGCGAATTGGTGTTTGCTCGTTCAAATGAATTACCGGCGTTGTTGACGTCCGGTGCCCCAGAGCCTGCCCTGAGCTTGCCGAAGGGTTCGCCTTCTTTTGGTTAACCTGGGCCCTCGGGCTCGGCCCAGGTTAGCGTCCAACCGAAGGACGCGAACCTAGGGCACCGAGTGCTATTACCCCGACGCGGTTTTTCCCTGTTCATGTTTTCTTCCGATGACCATGATTCCCTGCGCGTAATCCACGCCCAGCAGGTAGCACAGCACGCGCATGGCGAAGAAGCGCAGGCGCGGCGTGATCCCTCCGGGCCATGCTCCGTAGCGCACACGAAATGCCTCGACTTCATGACCGCGAATGACAAGGTCGGCAGCCAGATCGGCAATAGGGAACTGCTGCACATGTCCGGGATCGCCTGCCCACATGGGCACCACGCACAGCGGGTTTGGGGTCGAGATCACCAGCACCCCTCCGGGTGCGAGCAGTTTGCCGAATGCGTCCATGAGGTCGACGTAATCGTTGAGCGACATATGCTCGATCACTTCCAGGCAAACAATCGCGTCGAACTGACCGGTGACGTCGGAGAGCGACGAGTATTCGTGTTTCTCCTCGCTGGAGATGTCCAGCGTTTCATAGCGCGCGGCAAACCCGGCGTCGAGAAACTTCCGCTTAAGGCGATTGTCGCCGCCGCCGTAATCGAGCAACCGCTCGGCGTGCCGGGTCCGATCAAAGATGATGCGCTCGTACTCATTCAGCTCGGGACGGTCCTCGCAGGACACGCACCGCGCCCGCAGCGTCTGGTACATCACGTCGCGAGCTTTGTGTCGCGCCCAGTAATCGCGATACCACTTATCGACGTCCGACATGAAACCTGCTTTGTTGCGAAAATCTTGTTCACCACGGAGGCACTGAGGGCACGGAGGTTTTTCAAAAATAATTCTTCTCCGTGATCTCCGTGACTCCGTGGTGAATTTCATTGGCTGGCGGCCGCAGGCACAGGCGCGCTCTCGCCCGGCCCAGCCGCCATGCGCCAACTGAAGAGTATCCGCAACAGGAATGCGCCGCAAAGCGCGGCTTCAATCGCCAGCACGACCGCCAGACGATATACCGAAGTCAGCGCGCCGGAACGCACCAGCAAAACATTCCCTAAAACGAGCGCGGCGCTCCAGATGAGCGGCTCCTTTAGTGAGGCGAATACCCGCAGTCGCTGGCTCTTGCGCGCATGCAGGAACGCCATGAACCAGGTGCTCTGCAGGATAGCTTGGAAAACGGCGAAGCCGACGAGTCCGAAGTGCAGCACAGTATAGGTACCGATCGTCCACGTCGGAATCGTCCACCACAAACACAGACGGATATTGAACCAGGCGTCGTCCTGCGAAAAAAACAACTCGCTCAAAGGTACGCCGACCGCAGTCATCATGGCGGTCACGCAATAAGCGTAGAGGATGGGCTGCGCCGGATGCCATTTCGGCGTGAAGATATACGCGATGATGGGCGTACTCAGGCTGGCCAGCACGGCGCAGGCCGGCCAGGCGATGCTGGCATTGATCCGCAGCGACTTCTCCACCCGCGAACGCAGCAGCGCGGCGTCGTGAGCGGCGTTGCTGAAAGCCGGCAGATAGATGCGCGCCATGGCGTTGCAAATCACCAGCGGGTACATCGACAGCGTGGACGCCCACGCGACATAGCCGACCGCGTTCTTGCCCAGCAGGCGCGCAATCATGATGGGCGGAAACGCCAGCGTAATCATGTTGAGCACCGACCCGACCTGGTAGATCAGGCTGAAGCCGATATGCGGCTGCAGCGACGCCCACGAGAAGCGGCGCAGCGGTGTCCGCGCGATCAGGTTGAAGGCCGTGCTGCCGAACAGATCGCGGCATCCCATGGCGATGACGTAGCACCAGATGCCCTTGTGGAGATATGCTAGGACGCTCAGCAGGAGGGTATAGATCAGGCTCTCCGCCGCTTCCACCGCGCTCACCACTTTGAAGCGCATGGCACGTTCCAGCACGGCCAACGGAACCGTCCGCTGATTACGCACGATCAGCAGCAACAGGAAAACTGCAGCGGGAAGATAGTTTCCCGGCCCCAGCTTCACCAGCCGCAGAACGACGGGCAGGAGCGCGCCGATGATCAGCGCGAAGGCCACAGAAATTCCGAAGATTACGGTCTGCGCGGTCGCCAGTTCCGCCGGTTCCAGGTCGCCGCGTTTGCGAATGAGCGATGCTTTCAGCCCCAGGTCGCCAAAGTAGCCGAGGATTCCCTGGGTGACGAAAATCAGGATCGCGAAGCGGCCGACGATCTCCGGGCCTAGCCAGCGCGCCACGGCGACGCTGCTGCCGACGCTCAGGCCCATAATTACAATCTGCCGGATAACCAGGGCGATGGCCGCACCGGTGAGATGACCGCTCAGCAGCGTCTGCAACATCGCCCGATAGCTCGACGGTGACGGGACCGACGCACAGGCCTCGGCGGGATCGACGGATTCCGAGGGGAGCGATTCCTCGAGTAAGGGCGCAGAATCCTTCATCAGTGACTAGGCAGAGAGGTGTATTCCCCTTCGAGCATGAGCGCCGGTAAAGGAGTGGATAGGCTGCCACTATTGCCGTGGCTTGGCTCGTGAGTGTAAGTCTAAATTGAAAGTGATTATGGCGGGGCGCTCGTATCCCCCGATAGTTGTAGACCCAGCTCCAAATCCCGATTTTCCGGTAGAAGATGCCAGTGGTTTTACAAATGCCGCGATGAAATTTCTTCCGGCCCGCGGCTGGGATTGCTACAATCAGGTACGCTTTTGGTCAGGCTTTCCCCCCTGAGCTGCTGGCGTTCAGCCGCGCGAACCGATCAGTGCGAATGGAGTTTGTTTGAATGGGTCCTGAGAACAACTTCGGGATGTTAGTGCCTCGCAAGGAAGAGCTGCCCAGCTTGCGTCCCGACGATGGCGCGTTTCACCACAACTATCCCATTGCCAGCCGCGTGCCCAGCCTTTGGGATTACTGGCCCATTCTGCTGCGCCATAAATGGCTGATTGTTTCTGCGGTCCTGGTTGCGCTGGGCCTGGGCACGGTGATCGCGTTCTCCACCACACCGATTTATGAAGCCGTTGGACGCATCGTCATCAATCGCGAGGGCGGCGAGACCGCCGGCCTGAAGAATGCCGATGCCGCCGAAAGCGATTCTTACGACGACTACATGGTTGCGATGGACACGCAGACCCACGTTCTCCAGAGCGATGCCATCGCCAAGCTGGTCATCGCTAAGTTGGGCCTGGATTCCAATCCCGCCTTCGCGGGCAAAGCCGCAACCCCAGCCAACACGCCAGCGTCGGCATCGCCGGAAGACGCGCACGAGGCCGCGCTTCGCCGCGCCGGGCCGTTCGTCGGGCAGTTCCATCGCTCGCTGCAAATCAATTCGATTCCCCGCACCCGGCTGCTGGAAATCCGCTTCTCCAGTCCCGACCCTGCATTGGCGGCCAAGGTCGTCAACACCGTCATCGACACCTACATCGAGCAGAATTACAAAACCCATCTCGATGCGACCACACGCACCTCCGACTGGCTGACGCAGCAGCTATCTGAGCTGCAGATGAAAGTCGAGCAATCGCAAGAGAAGCTGGTGCGCTATCAGAAAGAGCACGGCATCCTTGGCATCGACGAGAAGGAAAACATCGTCACCTCGAAGCTCGACGAGTTGAACAAGGAGATGACGGCGGCGGAAGGCGACCGCATGCAGAAGGAATCGATTTACAGGCTCGCGACCTCCGGCAACCCCGATCTGTTGTCGAACCTGGATTCTGCTAGCCCGCTGATCAAGCTGAGAAGCCAGGAGGACGATCTGCACCGCCAGATCGCGCAGGCCAGCACGAACTTCCAGCCGTCGTATCCCAAGCTGCAGGAGTTCAACAATGAGCTGGCGTCGGTGCAGGCGGACATCAAGGTGGAAGTGCAGCGCCTGGCCGACAAGTATAAGAAGGACTACATGGCCGCGCTGGAGCGCGAGAAGCTGCTGCGCGCGTCGCTGGAAAATCAGAAGAGCCAGGAGAACCAGCTCAACGAGAGCGCCATCGAGTACAGCCTGCTGAAGCGCGACGTGGACAGCAACCGGCAGCTCTACGAAGGCCTGTTGCAGAAGCTCAAGGAAGCGGGCGTGATGACCGGCTTGCGGTCGAGCAACGTGCGCATTGTCGACCCCGCATCGCCGCCGATGGTGCCGTCCTCGCCCAATATCCCGCGCAATCTCCTGATGTCACTGTTGCTGGGGTTGGTGGGCGGCGTGTCGCTGGCATTCATCCTCGAATCGCGCGACAACACCATCCATTCGCTGGAGCAGGCGCAGGTGATCACGGCGCTGCCGTCACTGGCATTCATTCCGCTCGCCAGCGGCTCCAACCGCGCGCTGATGCGTAGCAAGCGGCCTTCCGCAGCAGCGGCGCTGGCGTCAGCAGCGCAACCGAAGTCGCAGATTGCCGAGGCCTATCGCGCCTTGCGTACGTCAATCCTGCTTTCGCGGATTGGGCAAAACGCAAAAGTGCTGATGGTGACCAGCGCCCTGCCGCAGGAAGGCAAGACCACCACCACGGTGAACCTCGCAACCGTTCTGGCGCAGCATGAGGCGCGCGTGCTGTTGGTGGAAGCCGATATGCGCCGC
>Ga0187871_10000903_pt1 | contig 26918 bp, 22 predicted proteins | sample June2016WEW_16_1_FD_132988 | JGI IMG/M metagenome (GOLD analysis project Ga0187871, IMG submission 132988) | Peatland microbial communities from SPRUCE experiment site at the Marcell Experimental Forest, Minnesota, USA - June2016WEW_16_10 | ecosystem: Environmental > Terrestrial > Soil >...
CTCGGCTACAGGCCGCCTGCCCCCGCGGCCTGTAGCCCCAGGGGGGTAAATCCAACTTCACAGCCCATGGCTGTGATATAAAAATCCTCTCACTTCTTTTGGACTAACAAATCAGGCCGGTCAATCATTCGGTATTCTGAGGAACCTGATGGCTTTGTCGCTCACGCACTTGATTTTGATTTGGTTGCAGTCGGCACTACGGAGGGCGAGGCTACCGAAAAAATCAGATGGGCGATTAAAGCCTACATCGAATATGGATTGAAAAACTACTGGGAAGATCACATCATCTTTCGAGCGCCGGAACATCCCACCCTAGCACAGTTTGGTTAGCCAAGTATATTATTGCCCTTGTAAAAGTCTATCAAAACAAACGACTTTAACCTTCTTTAGAATGAACACTTATGAAAACCCCCAGGGGGGGTGGGGGTACTACTTGGTAACGAATCGCTTCGCTTTTCGGGCCGAATTTCGCGCTGATCCATGATCCTGTAGAAGCCGCAAATTGACACAACTCCTTGCTTCTATTTGACAGTTTTCGCGATCAAGGCCGAAAACGGCTCCATCTCTATCTCCGTCGAAACCTTCGTGATCGGCGTGTGCGAACTCGCCAGCAGCACCCTCATCCTCGGCCGCGAGAACCCTGCAGCCTTCAGATCGATCTTGACCTTCTGACTCGAGCCCGACATGTTCAGCGCTACCAGCACCGCTTCGCCCTTCAATCGCCTCACGAACGCGAACACGTTAGGATCCTGCGGATTCAGCGCCACGTATTGCCCCTCCCGCAGCGCCGGCTCATCCCGCCGCAGCTCCAGAAGCCGCCGATAAAAGTTCAGGATCGATTGCGGGTCGGCCGTCTCCGTCGCTACGTTGTGCGTAACGTAATTCGGCGCCACCGGCAGCCACGGCGTCCCCTGCGTAAACCCCGCATTCTTCGCGTCGCTCCACTGCATCGGGGTGCGTTCGCCGTCGCGGCCCTTTTCCAGCGGCCAGCCGCGCCGGCCGATCGGGTCCCGCACATCGTCCTTGCTCTTGGGATCGTTGTTCTCCATCCCGATTTCTTCGCCGTAATACATGACCGGCGTGCCGCGCAGCATCAGGTACATCGCCGCCATCACTTTGGCGATGTCGTCGTTGTGCACCCCGTCGCCCCACCGCGTGTACGACCGCACGATATCGTGATTGCTGATCACAAACACTGGCCAGCCGCCCGCGCTCTCTACCGCTCCGATGTGTTCGCGAAAGGCGGGCGCGGAGAGCTGCTTGATCTCCGTCATCATCAGGTCCATGGGCATCTGCAATTCGTCGTTGCGCGCGCCGTAATATTCGCGCAACTGCGCCACGCTCTGCGTCCAGGTCTCGCCGATCAGCACCGCGCCGTATTCGTCGGCCACCTTGCGCATCGCGCGCATGATGTCGTGCACTTCCGGCAGTTTTTTGTTGTAAATCTCGTGGGTGTTGGGAAAGCCGAACTTGTCGGTGCCCGGCAAAAGCGGGTTGTCTTTCAGGTCGGGATCTTCATAAAGCGTGTCCACCGCATCCAGCCGGAATCCCGCAACGCCCCGCTTGTACCAGAAGCGCATCGCATCCAGCATCGCCTTCACCACTTCCGGATTGCGCCAGTTCAGATCGGGCTGCTCGGCGTAGAAATAATGGTAGTAATACTGGCCGGTCGCAGGATCGTACTTCCACGCCGATCCTCCAAACGTCGAAGTCCAATTATTCGGCGGCTGATTGGGGCCTTTGCCGTCGCGCCAGATGTACCAGTCACGCTTTGGCGAAGTGCGCGACGATTTCGACTCCAGGAACCACTTGTGCTGGTCCGAAGTATGGTTCGGCACAAAATCCAGGATGATCTTGATGCCGTGCGTCTTGCCTTTGGCAACCAAGCGATCGAAATCCGCCAGCGTCCCGTACATCGGATCGATGTTCTCGTAATCCGACACGTCGTATCCGAAATCGACTTGCGGAGAAGGGAAACACGGCGTAATCCAGATCGCGTTGACGCCCAGATGCTGCAAATAGCCGAGCTTGGAAGTGATGCCGTTCAAATCGCCCACGCCGTCGTTGTTGCTGTCGGCAAAGCTCCGCGGGTACACCTCGTAAAACACGGCGTGTTGCCACCAATCGTGGCGTGCGACATCCGCCGCCTTCACTTGTCCGCGCGCAATCGGTGTAAACGTCGACATGCTGGCCACCAGCAAACCTGCAACGATCAAGGTCTTGGACATGAAGCTGCCTCCAGACGCCCGACTCGCCGTTGTTAGGAAAATACTTGGATGCTCAGGACCGATCTTTTTCTTCGCCGGAAGCTATATCCGTCAAATTCGTCCCAAGAATCAAGATAAATCACGCGGCCGGCTTTCCACGTTTGCCCCGCGTATCTTGTGCTCCCGAAAAGTGAAACACAATCTTTTCGTGGACATATTCGTCCGGCTCGCCCGCCGGAAACCGCACGCGTAGCTTCGCACTTCCGTTCGCTGCTCCCAGCAATTCGCCACCTTCAATGGAAAGATTTTGCCCGGGATTCCACACCGTCAATTCATAGACTCCGCCAGCCACACCCGCAACATCGACGGTCAACGTGTTCCGATCGGCCGTCCAGGTTTCCGAAAGCATCCGCAATCCGTGGCTGCGTGAACCCAAAGGCGGCAGCGTCGATTCGTAGCTCACCCCAAAATCATTTCGCACGCGAACTTTCAGAGTATTTGTTTTGCCCGACGCCGAGATTCGCGCGATCACATGCTGATCTTCCTCGTTCGCCGCCACGTGAAACGTCACCGGTTTCCCATTCATTTCCACGCCGAGCACTTGCGCGCGCAAACTGAGCGCCGGCGAAAATTCGATCGGGCACGCCGGAACGCTGGTGCAATTCACCTGCAACGTGATTCCGTCCGCCGATCGCGCGTAACTCAGATCCATCCGCGCGGAGCCTGCACGCGCGCCGCGAATCGCGAACGACGTCCAGTCCGCGGGCACATGCGGCGCGAACGTGAGCGTCCCCGTCTTGGCATCCGAAGACAATCCGAGCATGCCCCGCAGCACCGGACTCACCACCATCGCGGCGGACCAGATCTGGTGTGGCGAACTCGTGGAGAGCGGCTGGTACGAATCGCCGGACAATACTTCGGTCACATGCCCCAACGAACCATCGAGCGCCAACAGCGCATTCGCCCGCAGATTCTCGTACGCGGGCAGCGCGCGGTGATAGCGATACTCGCCCGCCGAAGCCCACCCAGTAAAAAGCGGCCACACCGAGCCGTAGTGATACCCGCCGCCGCTGAAGAGCGCCGCGCGATTGGAAATGATGCGCATCCCCCAGTCGGTCTGGTGATCCGAATCCGCCAATTGCGAAATCATTTGCTCGGAGTTTTTTTCGTCGAGCAAACCGAACCACATCGGCACGGTCGCGAGCACGCTGGCTTCGTCCACTGGCTTGCCGTCCTTGTCCAGCGCAAACGCGTAACGGTTTTTCTCCGTCAGCCAGAACGCCTTCTCGACCAGCGGACGCTGCTTCTCGAATTCTTGCGTGAGTTGCTTGCTCGTGTCGTCTTTACCGGCGAGCTGCGCCAGATTCGCAAGCGCCCGCAACGCTTCCGCTCCCAGTCCCGTCTGGTACAACTCCGTCTTCACCGGCAGCAGCGGGCCGCCTTCCACCCAGCCATGTCCAATCCCGAAATTCCGGGGGAATCCCTGCGCGTCGTACGTCGAGCGCAAAAATTGATACGCCTTCCAGACGCTGTCCCATTTTTCCTTCGCGAAGGCCACGTCGCCGCTTTGCGCCACGTAATCATTCATCGCAATGATGTATAACGGCGTGCCATCGGCGGATGCATAACCGTAGGGAAAATCCTTGAACCACGGTACGAGGCTGGCGGTTTGCGCGATTTCGTGCGGAATCTTTCCGTCGTCGCGTTGGAACTTGCTCACGAATTCCAGCGCCGTTCGGGTGTTCGCAAAATCGCCCTCGGCGTTCAGCGCCAGCGAAGTCCACAACGAATCGCGGCCAAAGAACCACGCGAAGCCCGGCCGAGCGCTGTCGCCCGAAGTTCGATATCCCGCAACCAAACCGGTGCCGAGAAACGGATTGGTGACCATGCCTTGCAGGACGCTGATGCGCGACCAGTCGTAGGCTTGTTGAAGCTGCGCGTCCGGCAGCGTCAAGCTCACCGTGTCGCGCAAATAGTTTGCGTAATATTCCGCCGATGCCTTCAGCAGTTGCGGATAGTCTGCGGAAAGGTGGCGATATGTTGCATCGGCGTCTGGTTGCCCGTTTACGGACCCGGCCATCACGATGATTTTTGTGTCTTTGCCTTTGCTCGTGACGCCGAGACGGAAAGAACTCTTTTGCGACTGGGAATAATTCGTCTGATATTCCTCCGACGCCTCGTTCGCGCCGGGTGAGCCGACGATCGCGACGAATTTCCTGGTTTCTTCGCCGAGAACGAAGGCGTGGGCGCTGGCTTCCCAGGACATGTACGTGCCGCCAATCGCGGCCGGCCACTCCAGCTGAAAATCGCGGACAAAGCTTGCTTCGATTTCGAGGGGTTGCTCGGTTTCCACGTCGAAGACAATCACGGCGCCGGGTTCGTTCACCGGGACAAAGAATGTTTCGTGCACGGTGAAGGTATCGCCGCTATAGACGATGGTGCTCGACTCCGGATGCACGATCACGGTGCGCGCGAGTGATTCGGCGGGCACGACTCGGCCGCCCTCGTGAAATTGCAGGTGAAACTCTCGCAGGAATTTCAGCGGATACACCCAGGCTTCCATGCGCCCGGATTCATCGCCGAACAGCGCGGCGCGCTTTCCAACTAGCGGCAGGAATTCCCACGGTCGGGCGGGGCGCGATAATTCCAGGGTATGCGCAGGCTCGATCGGCGTTTGTGCGGAGACGATCGGGACCGTTGATGCGACGATTAAGGAAGCGGCGAGCGCACGGAGCATCGGTTGCATCCATCGCCGAAAGAAGGCCAAGCGAGCTTTGCATCGACGGGAAAAGTTGGAAGGGGAATTCATGTTCGTGTGAGAAGTGGCAGCAAGTCTTGATTCGCGATTCGCTTAAATTGCGAACATTGCAGAATCTCGACACGCATACGCTAAGATAAGCGCGAGGCCCATCCCGAGAGTCAAGGGTGTCGCCCAACTAACACAAAGAAAGACCCACCCTTAAAAACCAAGGGTGGGGCACCCAAGAGCGGAGTCGAGCACTGGCCGACCTCGCGCCCAGCGCGGGCCAGTGCGGGAAGGTACCATACTTTTGTTTTCTTCGCGGCGGACATTCCTGCAGTCGTTGAGCCGTTCCGCGTGGGTGCTATCGCTTGAAAATGTTTTTGCTCTCGCGGCGTCCGCATCGCGTCGTGTATTTCCGGGGAATCCTCAACAAACCGCATCGGTGGTTCCCGCGGTCCCACAAACTCCAAGTCTCGGCATCAGCTTTCTGAACGTTGCCCGCGAGTCGGGACTCAACGTCAAGACCACCTTCGGCGGCGAACACAAAAATAAATACCTCCTGGAGACGACCGGCTGTGGCGTGGCGTTCTACGACTACGACAACGACGGCTGGCTGGATATTTTCCTGGTGAACGGCTCGCGGCTCGAAGGTTTTCCCGCGGGGCAGGCGCCGACTTCGCATTTGTTCAAGAACAATCGCGACGGGACGTTTACCGATGTGACCGCCAAGGCGGGCGTCGCGCATTCCGGCTGGGGCCAGGGCGTTTGCATCGGAGACTACGACAACGACGGCTTTGAAGATTTGTTCGTGACGTATTTCGGCAAGAACATTCTCTATCACAACAACGGCGACGGCACGTTTACTGATGTGAGCGAAAAATCGGGAGTTGCGGGTTCCGGAAAGCGCTGGAACACGGGCTGCGCGTTCGTAGATTATGATCGCGACGGGCGGCTGGATCTTTTCGTTGCGAACTACATCGATCTCGACCTGGCGACCGCGCCTGTTCCGGAGTCGGGTCCCTGCCTTTACAAAGGAATTATGGTGGCGTGCGGCCCTCCGGGACTGAACGGCGGAAAAAACATTCTGTATCACAACAACGGCGACGGGACTTTTTCCGATGTCAGTGAGACCGCGGGCCTGTTCCAGGCCAACGGCACCTACGGACTTGGTGTTCTGACCGCCGACTTCGACAACGATGGCTGGCCGGACATTTATGTGGCTAATGATTCAACACCGAGCGCGCTGTATCAAAACAAGCACAATGGAAAATTCGTGGACATCGCGATGGAGTCGGGCTGTGCACTCAGTGCGGACGGCAAGCCCCAAGCGGGCATGGGTGTTTCCGCCGCGGACTACGACCTCGACGGGAATCTCGACATCGTAAAAACAAATTTCGCCGGGGATACGCCGTCGCTGTATCGGAATCTGGGCGGCAGCACGTTTGAGGACGCCACGTTTGCCGCCGGGTTAGGACGTCACACGCAATTTCTGGGATGGGGCTGCGGTTTTTTCGACATGGACAACGATGGCTGGCCGGATATTTTGATCTGCAACGGCCACGTGTACCCGGAGGTGGAGCAGCTCAAGACCGAAGCCGGGTACGCGCAACAGAAGCTGCTATACAAGAATCTGCGCAACGGGCGCTTTGATGACGTGTCGACGCAAGGCGGGCCGGGCATTACGGTGCCGGTTGCGTCTCGCGGATGCGCGTTCGGAGATTTCGACAACGACGGGGATATCGATGTGGTTGTGAATACGGTCAACGATTTTCCGCAATTGCTGCGGTGCGATTCTTCGACGAGGAACAACTGGCTGAAGGTACGAACGATCGGCACGAAGTCGAATCGCAGCGGGATCGGGGCGCGCTTGCGCTGCGTCACGCAGCCGGCGGATGAAGCGAAGCCGCACCAGCAGATGGACGAGGTGCGCAGCGGCGGCAGTTACATTTCGCAAAACGATCTGCGCGTGCACTTCGGAATCGGAAAGGCTGAGAAGGTGGATTTGCTGGAAATCCGCTGGCCCAGCGGTCAAGTGGACACGCTGAAAGACATCAAGGCGAATCAGCTGATCTTTGTAAAAGAGGGCTCGGGAATCGTGCGCGCGGAGCGGTTCGACCGGGCGAAAGCGGGCAAGGCGAAGGAATAGGTCGGCTGGAGAGGTGCGGGCATCGTTCGACAGCGGATTCGCCAGCATGCGTGATCAGCCTAAAAGCGCCCGCTTCGGAAAGCGGCCGCTACAACGCCTGGCGGGTTTCTTGTGTTATTTTGTCGCGGCGGTAGAACTTGAGGAGTTTTCCTTATGAAGCTCGCTGTGGCGTTGCTCTCGGTTGTCTTGGCTTTCCTGGTGGTGCTGCGCACGCCGGCGTTGCCGACCGAAGCACCGCCTGAACGGCGCATCGCCATCACCATCGACGATCTGCCGGCGGCGTCGGCGAACTCCATGAATGCCGCGACCATTACGGCGATGACCAAGCAACTGCTGGCCACTTTGCGCGAACAGAAGATTCCCGTGGTGGGTTTCGTCAACGAGCGAAAGCTGTACTTCCATTGGGATGAAGTGAACGAACGCATCGCGGCGCTGAACATGTGGCTGGATGCGGGTTTTGAGCTGGGAAATCACACCTACGGCCACACTTCGCTGAATGGCGCGGGTCTCAAGGACTTTGAGGACTCGGTGATTCAAGGCGAGAATGTGACGCGGCTTTTACTGGCGCAGCACAAGATGAAGCTGCGTTACTTCCGGCATCCGTACCTGGATACCGGGCGAGACCTGCAAACGCGGCGGGAAGCGGAAGCGTTTCTGACCGAGCGCGGGTATCGCATCGCGCCGGTCACGTTGGATGCTTGGGACTGGATGTTCGCCACAATTTATGAGGACGCCAAAAAACGCGGCGACACGGCGCTGCAACAGGAAGTCGTGAAGTCTTATCTTTCCTACACGACCGAGGTTTTTTCTTATTTTGAAAAGCTCTCGCGCGATTTGATGGGCTACGAGCCGAATCAGATCCTGCTGATGCATGCGAATCAACTGGAGGCCGAGCATATCGGGGAAGTATTGGATTTGATTCGGAAGCGGGGATATCGGTTCGTTACGCTGGAGGCGGCGCTAGGGGATTCGGCCTACTCGCTGCCGGACACGTACGTTGGCGACGGTTCCGGTTGGCTGGAACACTGGGCGATCACTCGCGGGCAGCCTCCGTTGAACGAGCCGAGCGCGCCGCAGGCGATGCTTGATCGGTTGAACGCAATACCGCATCCGCAGCCGTAGGCAGATGGAGGCTAGGTTGGAAATGAGACTTCGTGCAGGCTCGAACGGTGGCCCTCAGCGGCTAAAGCCGGGTGGTGCCGGCGGCGTCAACGGCACGGCTGAAGCCGTGCCCTCCCGTTGCTGTTCCGACCCGTTGGCGTGCCCGCTCGTTGCCACGCGCTCCCGTTGTGGCATCTTCCTGTTGTGACACAGCCCTGGCGTGACATCGTTCGGTTGTCAGGCAGACTGACGGATGGCGACGCTGCGAAGGTATTTCGTGGTTCGAAAAAATGGAAAAAGGAGCGAGCATGTTGCAGAGATATTTCGTGAGAGTTGGAGCGGCACTTTTTGTCGCGGTTGGTCTGCTGGCGAGCGCGTTTGCGCAGATGCCCAATCCTTACGGCGCGCCGATCAGTTTGGAGGATGCCAAGAAGGCGGCCGCGCCCGCGCTGGCCGAGGCGGCCAAGAATCATTGGGCGATGGCGGTAGCGATCGTCGATCCGTCTGGGAACCTGGTGTATTACGAAAAGATGGATGCCACGCAGCTCGGCAGCGCCAATGTGGCGATTGATAAGGCGCGCTCCGCGGCACTATTCAAGCGGCCGACAAAGACGTATCAGGATGCGCTGGCAGCGGGCGGAGATGGGTTGCGCATCTTGCGCGTGCAGGGCGCGATCCCCATCGAGGGCGGAGTTCCTCTATTGGTTGACGGCAAGATCGCGGGAGCTATCGGTGTTTCCGGCGGCACCGCGGCACAGGATGGACAGTGCGCGAACGCGGGAGCGAGCGCGCTGAAGTAATTTTACTGCGGTCGGTGGTGTTTTTCTGGGACGCCAATCGGGAGATTGGCGTGCCCGAAGGGGCCGCTTCGGTGGGGTAAAGGGCGTCAGACGTCGCGGTAGGTCCGGGATGGTCTCTTCCATTTCCCGCGACTCTTGGTCACCAAAGGCAACACGAGCCCAAGCGAGAGCAGCAGCGCTCCGCCGATAATCCTTGCCGATTGCGTCAGGTCGCCGGCAGCAACGCCGCCCTCGTAGACGAGTAGCGCGCCAAGACCCAGGAACACGAGAGTGAGTGCAATCGTCAGATCGCCGCGCACGAAGCTTTCCTGGTCATGAAGCAGCGAGTCAAAGGGTTAGCTCCTATTTGTTTTTTGCGATGGTCAGGATTTCGTTCCGCAGATTCATCCTGCGAACCGACGGTTTCTTGTATAGCTTTTTCATCGGTGCGCCGCAGCGACACGTGGGATTTGCGCGCGCTTCCGGGGACGGCCGGATCACCCTGATTTCGGCGTCACAACTCTCGCAGTGGTAGATCTGTCCTGCGTCCATTTCCATAGCCTCTTCCGATCGGGCATGAACTCGATTCTCGTGCGTGGATCGAGCTCGAAGTTCACTGACAAAAGCGTCAGAACACCAAGATACTTGGCAAATACTCGTGAACTGACATGAGCGCCGGGTCGAACCCACTTAACGGGCTGAAAGCGCAATATGTTCGCGCAGGTGACTTCCGCTCAGGATTGCAACCAGCGCCAGTTGTTATAGGACATAGCCCTTGTTTGGAAATCGAGGTTAGAAATCTCAAAGCAACCGGTGGTGACAACAGGTCCGCGGCGAAGGCCGTGGGGCAGTACTAAATTGAGCCTGTGCCAATCACTGGAACAAGCCGATGCTAGGAGTTACCCCCTCCACGAGCGTGCTGCGCTCGCACCCGCCTGATGACCTGGAGGCTTTCGTCATGGAACATTTCGTAGATAAGTTTGAGCACGATCGACGTTTATCCCAACGGCACGATTTCAGAACGGACTTGCGCATTCGCGTGCGAAAGTCCAACGCCGGAGAGCTGCGGGTGGAGTCGAAAAACCTTTCGCAACGGGGCGTTTTTTTCGCGACAGAACTGGAGTTGAATAAAGGCGCAGCACTCGATCTATTGGTGGAAATGCCGGAGCACATTACGGGAGTACCGACGGCGCAGTGGTTGTGCACGGGGCACGTAGTGCGCGTGGTGCCGAAGGACTCGAAGTGCGCGCAAGGGGTGGGCGTGCAGTTCGATTTTTACGAGGTGTCGCGTCCGGAGCGGCCGCAATGGGCGATGGGCGCGGGCCTGCGCGGACCTGCGATTGCTCATGTCCAGCGATAGGACGCCGTCACCTTAACGGATCCTCGAACAAGGGCGCGCTGCTCGCCGAAACCGACCGAAGCGGCGGAATGTTGTGGCTGGTCTACGACACGAAAATTGCGGGACGGACGCAGGGAAAGAGGGCCAATGAACCGCGAACGAAAATTCCAATCGGAGGTTACGACTTGCGGCTGTTCGACGCGTCCGAGAGAGTTCATATTTGTCGATAAGAAGACAGGAACGCGGCGTTTCGAGGTGAAAGCCAACAAGGATGGCAAGATGCCAGTGGAGGAGGCCGTCAGCCTGCTGGCGATTCATTGCGTAGCGCGGCACCAAACGCCCGGAGATTTTGGGGTGATGGTCGCGGCGGGACAGGAACTGTTCGACGGAATTGCCAAGCGCGCCACAAAACTTATCCAGACGTGTTCGGGCACGGAAACGCGCGGATTTCCGCTGAGCCGGCGACAGCGAGAGGTTCTTATGAATATTGCGCAAAACCTGAGCAACAAGGAAATCGCGGCGAAACTGAATGTTTCGGTGCGAACGATAAAATTTCACGTTTCCACACTGCTGGAAAAGTTCGATGTTCGAGGACGCGTGGACCTGATGCTGGAATCGGGCGCATTTCTGCCGCTGGACATCGTGCGCAAGAGAGCGGGAGGCCCCGAACCAATCGCGCTCGGCCGCGTGCGATCTATCCCGTTGCTGCAGGGTCCGACAGCGAAGCTGTGCCTTGCGGCTTCGGTCGAGCGAAGGGCGGGTCGCACGATGGAAGGTGGAAAGCGAGCGCCAAGATGCACAAGCGAGCCATCATCGTCGATAACGAGCCCGCAAGCTGCGAGCTGATCGAAAAGGTCCTGCATTCCGTGGGTATCGATTCGCTCGTTTTGAACCGGAGCGCGGAGGCACCGGGTCTCCTGCGGGAGGGCAAGTTTTCCGTTGCTTTCTTTGGCCTGCGCATGAACTCTCCTGATGGGCCCGAACTCACCCGGCAAATGCGGGATTCCAGTTTCAATCGTGTGACGCCGGTGGTGATGATCAGCGACGACCAGCGCCCCGGTGCAATGTCGGAAGGATTCCAGGCCGGTGCGAGTTTTTTTTTGTACAAACCTATCGATAGGGAATCCTTACTGCGGCTGGTGCGCGCGACGCAAGGAGCCCTGGAACACGAGCGGCGCAGGACGCGCCGGATACCGCTGCAATGCCCGATAAGGTTGCGCACCGGCGATCAGGAGATCGACGGGCAAACAATCGACGTGAGCATGGAGGGCGTGCTGGTTAGGGTCTTGCGACCGATTCCGGTGGGATCGTCGGTCAACATCAGCTTGCAATTGTCGAAGGGGACGAAGCCGGTAAGCGGCGCGGGCTGCGTTGTGCGTGTGGCGGCCCGAAACCAACTGGGAATTCATCTTGGCAGGTTGGAAATTGCCGAAAGCGAGAGGTTGCAGGAGTTTCTCCTGCCGCTGATTCCTGCGGCGTAAGGTGCGCGTGGACACGGGCGCGCCGCGCCTGCGCTCGAAAAAATGCAAATAACGGATACGCTCCCAAGAGTGTGGTGCTAATTCGTCTTCTTATCGGACGCGGGAGTCCCCGAACCTTCTTTCAACGTGTGGAATTTGTCGACGGCGAGATTGTCGAATTTCTCAAGTAGCCCGCTGGGCCAGCGGATTTCGACCCAGTCGATTTTTGTGATAGAGCCCAAGCCGAAGTGAACGCGCATGTCGTTGTTGGAGATGAAGCTGGAGCCGCTGCGGACTTCGTCAATGAGTATGCGGGGCCCGGCTTTGACGCGAATCCGCGCGCCGATGGCGTCGCGATTGGATTGCGGCGCGGGCGACTTCGGAACTGTTGAAGCAGCCGGCGACTGAGATTTCGAGTGCGCGATCGAACCGACGGGACGGAGCGTGATCCAGTGATTGGCGTTGCGCACCTGATTTACCAACAGGCTGGGCGGCGCGTTCATGTTGCTGACGACGGCGGAGAGGCGCCCGTTGTTCCACAGATCGCCGATGGCGAGACCCCGTGAAGAGGTTGGGCTGTTGATTCCCGGTCCGGACGTCGCGGAGATATCGGCGAAGGTGCCGTCGCCATTGTTGTGATAAAGGATGCGAGGTTCCTGGAAATTGCTGCCGAGATGCTGGCTGTCGACTTCGGGGTAGACGTGGCCGTTCACTAAGAGCAGGTCGGGCCAGCCGTCGTTGTCGAAATCGAAGAACATGGTGCCCCAGCCGAGATATTGCGTGTGCAAGCCGAGACCTGCCTGGTAGGTGACGTCGTCGAAGGTGCCGTCACCGTTGTTGCGGTAGAGCGTGGCGGTGTCGTCGGAGAAGTTCGTTTTGAAAATGTCGAGGCGGCCAGCGCCGTTGTAATCGGCGGCGGTGGAGCCCATTCCCGCTTGCGCGTGGCCGTCTTCGTTGAAGGCGGCGCCGGAGGTGATCGCGACGTCCTTGAAGGTGCCGTCGCGATTGTTGTGGTAGAGGATGCTGGGAGTGGAGTCGCAAGCCACGAAAATGTCGGGCCAGCCGTCGTCGTCGTAATCGAGGGTGGTGACGCTGAAGGCGTAGTGGCCGTCGGTTTGGTCGATGTGGGATTTGATGGTGACATCTTCGAAAGTGCCGTCGCCGCGATTGTGATAGAGGATATTTCTTGCGCCGGGCAAACCCTGCGGGCCGCACATGACCGGAACACCTTTCCAGATGCAATTGGGGCGCTCGCCGGGAGCGGGCGTGGTCGATAAGTCGAAATCTACATAGCTGGCAACCATCAGATCGAGATGGCCGTCGCGGTCGTAGTCGACGAATGCGCAGCCGGTGCCCCAGGCTTTGCCGGAGCCTGAGACGCCTGCTTTGTCGCTGACGTCGGTGAAGGTGCCGTTGCCGTTGTTGTGATAGAGAACGTTCTTACCGTAGTAGGTGACGTACAAATCTTCGAAGCCGTCGTTATCGTAATCGCCGACGCAGACGCCTTGACCCCAGCCAGTATGTGCGAGGCCGGCCCGCTTGGTGACATCGGTGAAGGTGCCGTCGTGGTTGTTGTGATAGAGGTGATTGGTGGGAGCATGGGCTGCGGGGGATCCTTCGAGCGTTGTGCCGTTGACGATGAAGATGTCGGGCCAGCCGTCGTTGTCGTAGTCGAAGATGGCGACGCCGGTGCCAGTGGTTTCGATGATGTATTTTTTTGTGGTGACGCCACCGAAGGTGTTCGTCATGGTCAGTCCTGCTCGTTTGGCGATGTCCGTGAAGTAGGCGAGCGGCTTGGGAGCGGAGCTTTGCGGACTTTCGACAGCGGGAAGCAGAGAGAAGGAGAGAACAACTGCAAAAATAATCTGGAGGGCCAAAGAAATCGCGCGGCGCTGACGAGGAGTGATGAAAACCATGCCTTCAACGGATAGTAGGGGGTGAGTAGTGTGGGGTCAAGGCTGTGCTCATGGCCGGGTAGCCGTCCAAGGGCGTTAAGGGAGCCCTTGCCATCGCGACATATCACAAATCAATCGTGGAATAAAGTAAGGAGAGTTGTGCTAAAGTAAGGAGCACGAAGGAGAAGCCGGATGAAGAAGGTAGCCCGGATTACGAGTAAGGGACAGATCACGGTGCCCCGTGAGGTAAGACGAGCGCTGGGCGTCGGAACCGGGGACAGGCTGTTGTTTGAAGAGGATGGCACTAGCTTTCGTCTGAAACCTGTCCGCTCGAAGAGCCGGTTTGAGAAGTATCGGGGCATCGGCAAAAATGGACCTTCGGGGCGCGAGGGAATTAATCGCTATCTTCGGAAGATGCGAGGAAGATAAACGGCTCCGATGACCACCGCGATTGATACGAATGTGCTGGTAGCTTTGTGGGATTCTGACAACGCTCTGAATCTCGCCGCACAAGGAGCTTTGGATGCGGCGCTTGACCGCGGGAGTCTGTTGATATCGGCTCCGGTCTTCGCGGAGCTTTTAGCATTCCCCTCGCGTGGCGAAGCTTTCCTAGATTCCTTCCTGAGAGACACGGGAATACGAGTGGATTGGGAGTTGAATGAATCGATATGGAGGACCGCCGGACACGCGTTTCAGGTCTACGCGGCGCGGCGCAGAAAAAAACGGGATGAGGGGCCGCGCCGAATACTTGCTGACTTCCTCATCGGCGCGCACGCGCTTCGCCACGCGTACACGCTGCTGACGCTGGACGCCAAGCTATATCGTTCGGCGTTCCCTCATTTGCGGATTACAGCGATCTAGGTCTTCGATCGTCGTGCTAGTTTTGCGGAATTCTTGGTGAGAGGTTACCAGCGTGAGGCTGTGTACTCTGATTCTATGTTTGGCCGTGCCTACAGCCGCGAGCCGTGCTCAAGATTCGGCGCCGGGCGTGGGGCGCGCGGCACAGGCGGATGCGAGCTACCGGCAGGGGATTGCGGCTTTGCAGCAGGGGGATTTGGTTTCGGCGCGGACGGATTTTGAGAAGGCTGTGCAGTTGCAGCCGCGGAGCCCTGAAGCGCACAACTCCTTGGGATGGGTTTTGCTGGCGCTGAACCAGGTAGAACCTGCGATGGACGAGTTTCAGACTGCTTTAGACCTGCGGCCCGATTTTTTCCAGGCGCACATGAATATGTCGCGCGCCTACCTTGTGAAGGGTGATCCGAAACGCGCCGCACGCTCAGGACGCGAGGCGGTGAGATTTGCTCCCACGGAGTCCGAAGCGTACCGCACCCTGGCGCACGCGTTGGATGCCTCGGGCGATGTCGCGGGGGCGATCAAGCAATTGCGGCATGGGCTGGAGCTTGATCCTGGCCGTCCTGACCTGCACGATGAACTGGGGACGCTGCTGGTGCGACAGGCGGCGTTGAATGCAACGACTCCCGTCGCGAGTGGCGATCCTGCTGGACAAAGCGCCGCGCAGGCCAGCAAAGATCCGGCAAATGTGGCGTCCGGCGGAACGAGTGGGCTCTCTCCGACGCAAGAGGCAGAAAAGGAATATGCCGAGGCGCTACGGCTGCAGCCAGAATTCGCCGCCGCGCATTTGCACCTCGGCGTCTTAGAATTACAGGAAAAATCTCCGCACGAAGCGATTCAGCACCTTAATGAGGCGGCCCGTTTGGATCCGCAGAATCCGCTCGCGCATTTGTATATGGCAAAGGCGCAGTTGGCTGTTGGCGACCCGGACGGAGCCCGGCACGAAGCTTCGACTGCGCTAACCCTGCAGCCGGGGCTTGTTGAAGCGCAGAATGTGCTGGGCCTGGCGCAGCAACGCCTTGGCAATGCCGACGAAGCGGTGGAAGCTTTTCGCGAAGTGCTGAAGGCGCAACCCGAAAATGCCGATGCGCACAACAATCTTGGGCTGGCGGTATTGCAAATCGGAGATGCCAATACGGCCATCAGCGAGTTCCAGGCGGCGTTGCGTTTAAGGCCGCAAGATGTGGGATTCCAAGCGAATCTGGGTATTGCGTACCTGCAAAAAACGGATTTCGATTCGGCGGTCGCGCAGTTTGAATCGACGCTCAAAACCTCTCCACAAGACGCGACGCTGCACTACGATTTGGGGCTGGCGCTCAAACTGAAAGACAAGCTGCCGGAGGCGATCGCGGAGTTCCGGAAAGCAGAGGAGTTGGATCCGCAGGAAGCGGACGTGCACTACACGCTGGGGGTGACCTTGTGGCAGCAGGGGGATTTTCCGCCAGCCGCAGAGGAAATGCGCGCGGCCATCCGTGCGAAGCCCGACTATGCGGAGGCTTACTATACCCTGGGTTCGGTGCTGAAGCAGAAGGGCGACTTGCAGGCGGCGGTCGATGCGCTGCGGGAAGCCATTCGTTTGCAGCCGGATTTTGCCGGAGCGCACACCAATCTGGGAGCGGTTCTTCGTCAGCTCGGTGACGAAAAGGGAGCCGCGGCCGAGAGCCGCGCGGGCATGGAGATTTTGCAGCAAAAGTCGAGCGAGCAGGCGGCTACTTTCGCGACCAACTCAGGCCGCAAGCTTTTGAATGCCGGGGATCTGGATGGCGCGATCTCTCAATTCCGATCGGCGATACACACCGCGCCGAACTACGCACGCGCCCACTTTCAACTGGGATTGGCGCTACAGCGAAAAGGCGAAAAAGACGAAGCCGCAAGAGAATTTCAGAAAGCCGCGGAACTCGATCCGAGGCTGGCTTCTGCGTCCCGTTGAAGCGGGCGGATCGCTTACTGGAATCTTTTCTGCTAGCTGCCGTTACGTAGAGCGACCAACTCCGTCGACACCGGCACACCGCGCGTCACTTTCACGCGAATCACAGCCTCAAACGGTTTCAGCTGGCCACTCTGCGAAACCGAGAGGCGCAAAAGCAGCTCCTCGACGGAATTTTTGCGGCACACGTACTCCACGGCAGCCTGAGTGCCCATGGTGGTGTTTCCCGCCAGGATCAGAACAGACTGTCCTGGATTCAGCCCTCGCACGAGCCCAATAAGGCCGTAGTCTTCTGTCATGGACTGATCCCCGGGCGTTCCCAGAAATTCCTTGGACTCGCCGAGTTGCGGATGCACGTTGATAATCTCTGGGTCGCCCTTGCGCGGGCCGGATTCGACTCGGTGGAAAACAAAGTCCTGCGTTCCGGGTATTTCCAGTAGGGTCAGATTCTCCAACGGGGATCCCACGAAAATCAGATTATTGTTCTTGGCATCGTCGAGTGAAAACAAGCTGCCGCGCTTGACGCGTATCTGGCGATGGAGTGTCGCGAACAGGTAATCGAGTTCGTGTACCGCCAGCACCTCACCGACGCCGGTGTAGTAGTCGAAAATGGCGACGTTCCTGTTGTCTTTGCCGGCGTCGTAGTAGCGCAGGCCGACTTCCGGTCGTCCGACGAATTTGGCATTGCTGAAGATGACCCGCGGTTCTTCCCGACCGGCGATAAAGTTACCCCAGAAGACGCGAAATGCCCCGGGTACGTCGTCGGTGTCACGCGCAATCCCGGCCTGTGCGGGATTGCGATTGGAAACCATACTCAGCATGGCGATCAGGGATATCACCAACAAGGCCGCCAGCAAGCTTGTGGCTATGATCCAGTTACGACGAGGCGCGGCGCCAGCTGTTTCGCTTTCCATGGTCCCCGACGGATGCGTTCTTGAGGATCCGCTAGCACGATGGTGGAACGATAGGACATACGTACCTTTGGGGAGTTCCACGACGACGGGATCGTCGGCGCCGTCCGAGCCGTAGTACTCCGAGAGCTTGACCCGCAAGCGCCCAGCCTGAACCCGAACCATGGAGTCCAACTGGGGATCGAAGTCCGCCGACCGGCCGAAAACCTCCGTTGCAATTTGATATTCCTTGATGGGCAGACCAGGGTGATCGAGGACGTGCTTGGCCAGGTAGCGGAGGAGCTTACACAGAGACTCGGAGCCGTGCAAGACATGGCTGTTGACCAGCTTGTCGATCTCGCCAAGATATTGCTCGCGTTCCGTCAAGAGGGACCTCGTGACAAATCGGTTACAGGGAGTGTAACAATGCGCCCATCTGCTTGCAAGATTTGGATTTATGAAGCGTAACCGTATCAGACGCCCTGAGACTTCAATCTAACACAGAAAAAAAACTAATAGAAGACATCGTAATCTCAGTTCGGCCTGTCGAGGCCCGAACCTGCTGTCGTAGTGTTCTTCCTAGGTGGCAGTTCACGGAAGACGTGTCTTGGGGTGCTTTTTCACGTCGAGGTAGTTGTCGTCTGGAGGGGTGTGCGTTCATGACCAGATCGGCTCTTGCTGGCGTGTTCCTGCTGAGTCTGTCTCCTCCCATGCGTTCAACTTTTCTAATCTTTCGAAAATAACCAGAGGCAGTGACTGACGCCTTCCGTTTGGCGCTGGTCAAAACTCGAATCGATGATCTTAAGTCCGCAGGTTTCGGTTTCGTTCCGAAGGAGGGGTGAGATGGTGAGGCGATCAATTTGGGTGGGCTTTATCGTTCTCTGTTTAGCTTTGGGGTTGAGGGGGCCAGTGGCGCTAGGCCAAGCGGTGTTTGGGAGCATCTTTGGCACGGTGACCGACCAGCAGGGGGCCGGAGTAGTCGGCGCCAAGGTAACGATCACTTCGCAAGCCAAGGGTACGACGTTCGAAGCGGCAACGAACGAGAGTGGGAACTACACGGTGACCCACTTGATACCGGACGTGTACAGCGTCAAAATTGAGGGCACGGGCTTCAAGGCTTTCGAGGTCAAGGACATTCAGGTGCAGGCCGACGGGGCCGTTCACCAGGATGCGCAACTCACCGTTGGTGACGTGACCCAGACGGTAGAGGTTAGCGGCGATGTCGAGCAGCTCAAGACCGACCGCTCGGACGTGGCCACCGAGTTCAACCAAAAGTACGTCGATAGTCTTCCCATCCTGAACCGCAATTTCACGAACCTCGAGCTACTGTCCCCCGGCGCGCAAAAGCTGGTTGGCTGGAGCCATGCCGCGACGGAAAATCCACAGGGCGGGCAACAAATCTTCGTGGATGGCCAGCACTTCAGCGGGACTTCGTTCATGTTGGATGGCACCGATAACCAAGACGCCATCCTTGGAATCATCGTGGTCAACCCAAACATTGATGCGATTCAGGAAACTAAAATTACCTTGCAGAACTACGACGCCGAGTTCGGCAAAGCCACGGCTGGCGTAATTACCGTCCAGACCAAGTCGGGAACAAACGATTTTCACGGCGGCGGCTTCTACGACTATTACGGCAGCGATCAAAACGCGCGCGACCCGTTCACGAATGCGCCGGGCGTCGCACTTCCGAACGCCAGTTATAAGGATTTCGGCGCGCAAATCGGCGGCCCCATCAAGAAGGACAAGCTGTTTTTCTTCGGCGATTACCAAGGCGTTCGCGAGGTCAGCGGTCTATCGAACTTGTTGACAACTCCCACCTCCGAGGCCATCAGCACATGCAATCCAGCGACGAACGGGACCAGCGATACCCCGGGCTTCTGCAACTTAAGTCAGTACGCCAGCCAGATTTCCTCGGGCGGCGGTCTGGTCTACAACCCCAACACACCAGGTAGCAATCCGCTGACGGGAGCGGGGCGCGCGCCGTTTTGCGGACCGGCGGGCTGCGCGACGGAACCAAACTGGATTCCGATTGGCGACATTTCCGCTCAGGCCGGCAAGGTGCTGGCTGAATTTCCTGCTCCGACCAACAACGGGATCACGAATAACTTCGTAGGAAATGGTTCTGGAACCTACAACCAAAACGCCTTCGATACCCGCATCGATTACAACGCGCCGCACAATTTTACGGTGTTCGGACGCTTCAGCCTGGATTACTTCCATCTTGCCGGGACGGGGTCGCTTGGAGCGCTGGGCGGCGTAGGATTTGGCCCTGGCGGACTCAACGGCGAATCCACCACTCACAATTACAGTCTTGCGGCAGGTTTCGACAAGGCCATCGGAACAACTCTGTTGACCGATTTTCGCTTCGGGTACTTTAAGTATAACCCGCTGACGGAATATTCGGACGCCAGCACGAATCCCATGACCGCGTTCGGCATCCCGGGATTAAACCTGGGCACCACCGAAACAGGCGGCCTGTCATCATTTTTCCTGAATGATAACGGCAACCAACAGATGTCGCCCTACGGCGACGGGCTTAACGTAGGACGCTGCAATTGCCCGCTGATCGAGAGCGAACAACAATTTCAATTCGTAAACAACTGGACGAAAATCAAAGGCAATCACCAATTCAAGTTCGGTGCGGATATTCGGTTCGCTGAAAATTTGCGCATTCCCAGCGATTCCAGCCGCACGGGCGTTCTCAACTTTGATTCGCTCGGCACCTCTCTGGCAGGGGCCGGCGGCTATAGCTTGGCGACCATGCTGCTCGGGGATGTTACCTCGTTCCAGCGTTTCCAAAGCACCAGCATTACGGCCGCTGGGCGGCAGTGGCGCGAGTTCTTCTACGCCCAAGATACGTGGCGCATAACCCCCAAGTTCACCTTCAACTATGGCTTGCGCTGGGAAATCTACAACCCGGAGTATGTCAACGGCACGGACAACGGAGGGTTCGGCAATCTGGAGCAAGGCGTCATTCGCGTGGCGGGTGAGGGCGGCATCGGGTTGAACGGCAACGTCTCCAATACATTTAAGGCATTTGGGCCACGGATGGGGATCGCCTATCAGATCGACCCGAAGACCGTCGTTCGCTTGGGTTATGGACGCGGCTTTGACATCGGCGTGTTTGGGTCAAATTTTGGCCACGCTGTAAACCAGAATTTGCCGGTATTAGCCGCGCAAAGTCTCTCGGACTCGAACTACAACGCGGGAGCAACCAACAATATCAGCCCGGTCTTTTCCTTGGCACAAGGGCCGCCCGCGTATCCCTTCGCTGCGGTTCTAGCAGACATCGGGAAGGATGGTATTCCCGGCACGTTGCCACTTTTGGGCCCAGACGGCACAGCGAGCACCTACATTCGACCGACAATCCAGCGGTTGCCCACCCTGGACGCATGGAACGCAACGGTTCAAAGGCAGGTGACATCAACGATTACCGCCGAAGTAGCCTACGTCGGAAACAAGGGCACGCACGTGCTCTTTCCAGCTGGACCCAGTTACAACGCCAACCCTCCAGCCGTAGGGAACGGGACCGACTTGGTTGCCTGCCCAACGCCAACCACCTGCAGTCTGACCTCGTTCGTGCCCTTCGTGCCGCAGGCTAACCGGCGGCCGCTGTACCTGAACGGTGTGCCGGCATTCACTTATCCTGGGTCCACGTACACCACTCCCACTGGTGCAGTGCTTCCCACGCCCCCCTGTTGCACGACCGACGTTGGCAATTACTTTGGCAACGATTCGAGCAGCCACTACGAGTCGTTGGAGGCCAAGATCAACCAGCGCTTCTCCAATGGCTTGCAGTTCCAGGCTTTCTATACCTTCTCACACTCGAATACCTTCGACAGCAGCGATGACGGTTATTACACCATATCCCCAAAACTTGAATATGGACCTGATCCGTATAACCGTAACCATGTATTTGTGTTCACAAGCGTCTATGAATTGCCGTTTGGCCGAGGAAAGCGATTCATGAGCGGCATCGGCAGGATGGAGGACTTCCTCATCGGCGGCTGGCAATTGAGCAATACTCTGAACTGGAGCAGCGGATTGCCGTGGACGGCGAGCATCGGTGAATGCGGCGAGATTTCGGACACTGGGCCCTGCCGCCCGAATCTGGTGCCGGGCCAATCGCCAGGGATTCAGGAGGGTCCGCACACGGTGACCTCCGGCTGCGCCACAGGCGGGGAGTGCGGTTTGTACTACTTCACTCCGGTCGCGGCGCTGGCATACCCTCTCACGCCCGCTGATGCCGGTCTGGATTCTTGCACCCTTGCACGGCCCGTTTCGGGAGGGTTTTCACTCCCGGCTTGTGGAACTGTAGGAGATGCTGGACACAACACGTTCGTCGGACCCAGAGCGTTCTTCTCCGATCTCTCGCTGTCGAAGAACTTCAAGATTACGGAGCGCTTTAACGCGCAGTTCCGCTTCGACGCGTACAACGTCTTCAACCACCCTGTATTGGCTTTTAACTCCAACCAGGGCAACCTCTGCGTCGACTGCAGCACCAACCCCGATGCGGGCAGAATTGACAACATCGAAGGCGACTCCTCACCCGGCTCGCCGATCGGCATGCGACAACTGGAGTTTGGACTTAGGATCAGGTTCTAAACCAAACAAAAACAAAAAACACCCCAAAGCAAACGGGGAGTCCTCACGGGCTCCCCGTTTTTTATGCTTTAATCCTTCTTCCAGCTCTCTAGGGACTTTCGGATGCAAAAGCTCAGTTGGATCTCGACGACATTCGCGGTTATCCTGGCCCTGGGCGGCGGCTCAACGTCGCTCGCACAATCGGCACAGCCAAGCCAACCGCCGACATCCCTCGAACCAACGAGCAAACCCTCGCCCGAATCGACGTCGCAGCCATCGAGCTCGGATTTCGAAGAACCGCGCAAGCTCTTGCAACAGGGGAAATATGATGAAGCGCTCGCGGCGCTGAACGACCTGGAGGCAAAACATCCGGCGATGCCCGGGCTGTCCCACGAACTGGGGCTGGCGTATTACAAGAAGGGCGACTTTCTGAAGGCGGTGGTGGCTTTAAAAAAGGCCGAGCATGAGAATGGAGACGATCGCGAAGCCGTTCAGTTGCTCGGGCTCTCCTACTATCTGGCCGGCCGGCCTGCCGAGGCGATTCCTGCCCTGGAAAAAGTGCAGGGTTGGTTCCCCAGCGCCAACGTCGATGCCGCCTACATTTTGGGCATTTGCTACATTCAAATTAAGGATTATCCGCACGCGCGTACGGCTTTCGCGAAAATGTTCGGCGTACCGGACGAATCGGCAGCCAGCTATATGTTTACAGCTCGCATGCTGCTGCGCCAGGATTACGCGCCGGTGGCCGAAGAGTACGCGCAAAAAGCCGCTACTCTGGATCCGAAGCTGCCCTTGGTCCATTCTCTTTTGGGGGAGCTGAACCTTTTTCATTCCAAAATTCCCGAGGCGATCGCGGAATTTCAGAAAGAGTTAGCGCTGAATCCGGGCTACGCAGCGGCTTATTACAAACTTGCCGACGCCTATTCCCGTGTGCAGAAGTTCGACGAGGCCGAAAAACTCTTGCAACGCTCCATCTGGCTTGATGCCACGTCCACGGGCCCTTATATTCTGATGGGCAAGGTCCTGGAGAAGAAGGGCGAGACCGAATTGGCGGTACGCGCTTTGCAACGCGCTCTCGCGATGGATCCGAACAATCCCATGCCTCATCACCTGCTTGGACAAGCCTATCGCGAGATGGGTCGAAACGAAGACGCCGAGCGGGAACTCAATGTTGCGGGACAATTAGAGGAACGCCAAAACTCGAAGCCATGACTACTTGCGTGAAACTTGAGGCTCATCCCGCGCCGCCGCGCGCCATTTCCAGCGCGTCCTTCCATCCCTATGCCGGATAAACCTTACAACGTCGTCGGATTGGGCGAGCTCCTTTGGGACGTGTTCCCGAAGGGCAAGGAACTCGGCGGCGCCCCCGCGAATTTCGCGTATATGACCAGCCTGTTGGGCGATCACGGCATCGTCGCGAGCCGCGTCGGCAGCGACGCGTTGGGTCGCACGGCCGGCCGCAGGTTAGAGCGCATCGGTCTCCGCAGCAAATACCTGCAGATCGACACGAAGCATCCGACGGGCACTGTGAAGGTGGAAGTGGATCCCGCCGGGCAACCCACGTTCGAGATTGCGGAATCTGTCGCCTGGGATTTTTTCGAATGGACGCCAGAGTGGGAGCGCCTCGCAGCCACGGCGGACGCGATTTGTTTTGGCTCGCTGGCGCAACGTTCTTCGCAATCGCGCGCTACGATACGCGCGTTCCTGAAAGAGGTGCGTCGAGGTACCACCCGAGTCTTCGATGTAAATCTTCGACAAGCCTTTTATTCGGCGGATACGCTGGGCGAGTCCATGAAGCTCGCCGATATCGTGAAGCTGAATCAAGAGGAGTTGCAGATAGCCGTAAAACTTCTGGGTCATTCGTTCCAGGATGACGAACGAGCGGCGCGTTGGCTGCGGGAGTCTTACAGCCTGCAACTCGTCTGCGTTACGCGCGGCGCCAAAGGCAGTTTGCTTGTCAGCGCAAGTGAGACGAGCCAGCATCCCGGCTGCCGTATTGTGGTCGCCGACACCGTCGGTTCGGGTGACGCGTTTACGGCTGCGCTCGTCTATCACTATTTGCGCCGCGGATCGCTGGCCACTCTGAACGAGGCCGCCAACCGTATGGGCGCCTGGGTAGCCAGCCAAACCGGCGCGACTCCGCCTCGCGACGATTATTACCTGCAACAGATTCGTTCCGCGGTGAGTGGCGAGGAATAATTTCTACGCGAGCGATGAATGCCCCGGGAAGCAGAGAGCGGACACACGCGAATAAAGTCTTAGTGCGCGGCGCCGCCGGGAGCGGCATTCTGCTCCTGCGCCAGCCGCGCCACTGAGTCTTGCGGAAGTTCCTTCAATAGCGCCAGGAAAACTCCGTTGGTCCAACCGAAGCCGACGATGTTCATGTGGTAGCCGGCGGTGACCTGAGTTTCCGACGATCGTGTCACCGCGTTATATTTTTCCCGGATCGTACCGTCGCGCCGGAAATTTTCGGCTACGGTCGCGAGAAATTCGTACGAAATCCGATCCGCGTCGTCCTTGAATCCATAGCGCCGGATGCCTTCGTCCGCCAGCAGTTGATTGGGCGCCCACGCATACGGAAAATCCCATTGTCCGCCCGTTTCGTGCGGGCTCATGACCAACCCGCCGGGTTTCTCGAACACGCCGATATTCCGCATGATCGCAGCCGCTTGTTCGGGTGTCGCGATACCGGCCCACATGGGCAGAAACGTCGTTACGTATTCGTAGGACGATTGCAGCTGTTTTTCGAAATCGTAGTCGAAATACAAGCCCCGTTTGGCGTCCCACAGATACGTTTGAATGAGCTCCTTGCGCTCGTCGGCACGTTTTCGCCAGTCCGCTGCTTCTTTCGTGCGGCCCAGGATATCACTCATCAGCGCCAGGTCTTCTTCCGTCTTGTAGAGCAAGCTATTCAGGCAGACCGGAGCGTAGTGGTGGGTGGCCGCACCGAAGGGCCCGAAGCGAAACGAAATGTCATAACCCGACTCGCGCATGGCGCGGTCGCCTTTGTAGTAGTCGGCGCTGAGCGTGACACTTCCCGCCGACGCGCAGTCGGAGCGTGCCATCGTCGTGGCCGTCGTCTCGCAGACCTGCAGCCCGAAGATCGGGCCGAGCGGCACTTGCGATTCGCCCGCGCTTTTCGTCGGAACCAGGTAGCCGCGCCCGCTGCCGGGATGCCCCAGGAAATACGCGGCCACCTGCGAGAGATGCCCGGTTTCGTCTTTCAAGCTCTCCGGCGCTGGACCGTTTCCGAAATCGTAGTAGCGCGACAATCCCGTCGATCCTGCGAGGTGTGGTTCGCGCGTCCACAAACTATAATCCCGCACCGCGTAGCCATACGCCTTCTCGAGCCACGCCCGGTCCTCATGCCCCGCGGCCTTCTGTGCGTCATATACCGCCAAAATCATCGACGTCAGAAATGGCGGCTGCGACCGCGTCAAATAATACGTGCGATTCGCATTCAGCACCGCGCCGTAATGTTCGATCTCGAAGAAAAAATTCTCCACCATTCCTCGCGCCAGTTCGACGCGGTTGTCGCGCACCAGGCCGCGAATGATGAAGTAACTGTCCCAGCCGTACATTTCGTTGAATCTTCCGCCGGGCACGACATACTTGCTTGGCAGATAAAGTAAGCCAGCCGGATCGATCTTCCCTGGGTCTACCTCGCCGAGATGGTGAATGACGATGGGCAGGTGCTTCGCCTGGACGTTGCATTGTTTCTGCAGTTCCTGCACGGCTGCGGGAACTTCGAAGTCTGCCGGAACGTAGAGCACGGAAGCAGTGGCCAGCTTCGGATCAACGATCGTCTTGCATTCAGTCAGCGAACGCGTAAGCGAATCCCAGCCAGAAGCGATATATTCGCGAATCGGATTGAGGCCCTGCCCCTGCGCGGCGGGGGTCTGCGCGTTTGCGGTGCCGGTCCCACCGGCGGCCGCAAGAAAAACGATCAGGCCGAGGACCACTTGTTGCCACACGCGCGACGCAAAAATCCCTCGCACACGGCCCCGTAAAATTAGGCGTCGACTCATCGGTGGCAGCATATTCCTCTTGGACGATGCGGCAGGTATCTCTTTTGTCTAGAAGAGTATAGCAGGCAATGAGGGGTACAGCTCGGGCTTTCTTTTGCACGAGGTAAGCGCAACCCTCCCGCCCGTATTCCCGCCTAAGAGGTGAGCTGATTCGCTCCAAAATCGAACAAAAAATCGAGAGGTTTTTCAGCCAGCTGGCCGCGTGTTCAAGTCCAATTCCAGGAACGCTGCGCCGGGAACGGGATTTACCCGATACGGCGCGATGGCTTTGAATCCGAGCGATCGATAGATCGCAATCGCCCTCGTCATGGAGGGAAGTGTGTCGAGCCGCATGTGCTGGTAGCCGATCTTCCGCGCCGTCCTGATCAGTGCATCGATCAACTCGCCGCTTGCGCCTTTTCCGCGAAATGCCGGCCGCACGTAGAGCCGCTTCATTTCACAAATGTCGTCATCGATTCGTCGCAGCGCTCCGCAACCGGCCGGTTGCTGTCCCTCAAAAGCGAGCAACAATCGTCCCGCAGGCCTCGCATAGTCGCCGGGCAGCGTGGCTAATTCTTTCGCGAAACCTTGAAAACAAAGATCGACGTCCAAAGATTCCGAATATTCGAGAAAAAGCTCGCGCGCTAAAGCAATGAATTCCGGCGATTCCGCACTCTCGACGCGCATCATAGCCGCACCTCTCTTGCCCGCTAACCGCTGCCGCCGAGCCGCAAAATAGCAATGTGCGCCGCGTGTTCAACAGACAATTTGGCGGCACCTGGCGCGCCCTTTGGCATCTACAGGCCAAGTTTGACCAGGCCCCGCCATTGCAGTAAGTCTCGATGTTCGTTAGATTTGTAAGGCCAGCGCCCGGGTGGCGGAATGGCAGACGCTGAGGACTTAAAATCCTCCGGGGATTTTTCCTCATGTGGGTTCGACTCCCACCCCGGGCACCATTTTCTTCAATATTTATAGAGAACTGCAG